>Ga0316624_10001089_pt1 | contig 10336 bp, 6 predicted proteins | sample OWC_Aug_N3_C1_D5_FD_207657 | JGI IMG/M metagenome (GOLD analysis project Ga0316624, IMG submission 207657) | Wetland soil microbial communities from Old Woman Creek delta, Ohio, United States - OWC_Aug_N3_C1_D5_A | ecosystem: Environmental > Terrestrial > Soil > Wetlands | place: USA: Ohio...
CTTGTTCTTGCAACCGGGCGCCACAAGGAAAAAGAGACAGAGGAGGACAGGAACGCTGGTGGGAATGCGCATGCACCTCCACACCTATCACAAAACTCGCCCTGTGTAACATACGGCACACACCGGGGCCTGGCGCCGAACTTCACCGGACCTGGCCCGACGGTGTGCCGGGCGTTGCCCGGCCGTGTGTTGGCTACTCCGATGCGCTGGCAGAGCTTGTCTGGTTGGCCGTGGGCCGCTGCTTGGCCCCGAACAACAGGCCGGTCTCCACCACCACCGGCTGCCCGTTCAGCTTGTACGGTTTGAACTCCCATTGCAAAAGGGCATCCGTGATGGTCCTGGCCTGGTCCGGAAAGGCGCTGATCAGATGAACGTGCTTCACCTTGCCGTATTTATCAATGATGATCCTGACCGGAATCGGATTGAATTTACGGTCAGCAAAGACGGGGTCGACCCGGTGCAATACATTCGCCGGCGTGGCGTAATCCTTGACGCATACCGGAACCTCGCCACCGCCTCTTCCCGCCGGTCCAGCGTCATCCGGAAGCTTCATTTTTTCCATCCCGCGGACGAGGGCTTCCAGCAGTTCCGGATCACGGCTGGTCAAGGTGAATTCCACTGCATGGCAGCGGATCTGGGTGGCGAGCGTGTACCAGTGCAACTCGGCGACGGGCGACGAATAATCCATGCGAACAAAAGAATGATTGGCGATTTTGACTTCCGTGGGCTGCCGTTCCACCTTGAAGTCGTCGCTCAACCTTGTTCGTTTGAATTTGACCAGCTCAAACGCATTGCTGGCCGGCGTGAGAGTGAAGAACATGTCCTGAGCGCTGATCAGGATTGTCCCCGCGTTCGCCGCTTTGAATTCTCCAGCCGGCTCGATTTGTGTCAATACGTAGTACCCGCTGTCAGAAGGCGGAGGCCCCACATACTTCTGCGAAAAGCCGGGCGGCAGCGGGTACGACATTCCGAAATACCTGTTGTTGTACACGTGTTCCGTGATGCTTCCGCTTTCCGGGAGCGGAGTCATCGAATCGCTGGCGCTTGCCACGGCGCCTTTCACCAGGATCACGTTCGCGGGCACCTTGGTGGCCAGCGAATTACTGGAAAAATCGCCGCCTTGCGACGGAGCACTGTCCGAACCGTCCTGGGCCGTCGCAAGTACGGAGATGGATAAACTTATGACGAGCAAGCTGAAAAACAGTTTAGTTCGCATGATGCCTTCCCTGGGAGATCGCACGCTCAGGCCGATCACTGGCACTCGCGCTGCGCTCCAGAAATCCAGATCAGTTAACTTTTTCCCTTGGCCAAGGCGCGCTGGATGCTCAGATTCAGCGCCTGCTTGGTGGACGCGTACTGCTCGGCCGAGATTGCGCCGTGCAGTCGCTCGGTTTCGAGTTGGAACAGCTCCTCCTTCAGCGCTTCTACCAGAGACAGGTGACCGGCGCCTGTCTCTGCGGATGAAGAGCCGGCGCTTTTTCTCCTCCGCCGCACGGCAAACAGCATCGCCGCCAAGACAGCGATCAGGGAGCAACCCACGGCCCAAACGTCTTTGTTGGAAGCAGCAGGAGCAGCTTCAGCCGCCACCGCCGGCGGCGCGCTCGGATGTTCCGCGGAAGTTGCCGCAGGCTGAACCGGCGAACGCGGCGCCTGGGCTTCCGTCGCAGAAGGCGGAGCTGTACCAATTCCGGCGATCTCAAACGCAGGCACTTCGCCTACTACCGGTTGGCGGATTGCCTGCTCAAGTTGAAGACCTTGCACCAGACCGGGACTGGAAAAGGTGTGAGGACGCTCGGCCTTGAATGACATGGAGGGAGGATGCACCACCCCAAAACTCTTGATCGGATACGTCAGCTTCAGATGCAAGGTGGCCCGGCCCGCGAACGGCAGATGGTAAGCAAACTTGAAAAGCGTCTCCCCGGGCCGCAGGGGGAAATTCAGGGAGTAGTGTCCTTCTTCTCCCTTGATGGCCGCCGGCGCGACATTGACCCACACACCTGCCGCCCTTTTCGCCATCACCGAATCAAGAGTGGCTTTGGGCGGCACGGAAATCTCAAAATTGCGCGGCCCCAATTGGGTGAGCGGAGGCGCGGAGGCATTGTTGATCGCGTACATTTCCGTGATCTTCAGCATCTTGCCGTCCGATTCCACCCGCGCGATGCCGAGATTTCCGCTCAGCCCCGGAATCCTGGGAACGGCGTCAAACACTGGGATGTCCAGCGGCGCCGTCCCTTTCACGGGCTGGTCATAATTCACGCCTTGATGAAGGACGCGAACAAGATGCTGAGCATCGGAGGCGGTTACGTGAAGGCTGAACGAACCTTGGGCGTCAGTCCTGGTCCGCGCTTCTTCTTCCATGCCGTTCCCCAGACGCAGAAGCACTACTTCGTCGCCCGCCGACGGCTGGTTGGTTGTCCTGTTGTGGACTTTGCCGGTAACGGTATCGGCTGCAAAAGCCGACATCGCATAGAAACAACACACCAGCAACAGACTGTGCCTGGTTCGCGAACAGATCTTCATACAAATTCCTGTGTTCTTTTGATCCAAAAACGGGGCGAGACACTCCTGTATCTCGCCCACGGAGAAGCGTTGCAAAAACTACAGCGAACGCAGGAAGTTCAGCAGGTTCTGCTTGTTGGTCGTGGAAAGCGCATTGAAGTTCGAGACCACGCCGTTTGCTTCCGAGCCGTTGCTCGAATGCGCCCTGATTGCGGTAATCAGATTGTTGGTGCGGCCATCGTGGAGGAAGAAAATGCGCTGCCCCAGTCCCCACAACGGAGCGGAACGGAACTGATCGCCACCAGCGCCGCCCTGGCTGACGTTATCGTTCAAGCCGGTGCCCATGTGATGGACCTCCAGATCACTGTACAGCGTGGCGGTAGAGCTGCCCAAGCTGGGCGTGATGGAGGACGCCGAGGTTGTGAGCGAAACCGTGTGGCACGCGGCGCAACCAATGGCGGTGAACACAGAGCGGCCGGCCGAGATGGAGGTAGAACCGCCGGGCGTGGTGGTGGATGGGGTGGGCGGGGCCAGCAGGCGCATGAAGATGGAAAACTTCACCGCGTCGCTGGAAGTTCCCAGATTATTGGCATTGAAGTGCGTGATGTCTTCCGGCGTTCCGTTGATCTTGCAATTCGCCGGCAGACCGGTTTGCTGGCCTTCACCGGGCAGCGGACGCTCCTGGGTAAACACTTCGTTGCTGACGCCTTGCTCCACGTTGTAGGCTTCACCGGCGAAGATCAGCAGCGACTTGTTCTGCGCCTTCCAGCCGAAACGGGTGATGGTGCCGTCATTGCCGTTGCGGTTGAACGCGCCGCTGGTTCCGAAGGAACCGGAGTTCGCTGCCGCATTGGCCAGCAGGGTCGACTCGTCAATGTTCTCCATCAAGCCCGTGCCGAAAGTTGGCGTGGGAATGCGGAAGATGACGTTCCCCACGGCCTGGGCCTGGGCAAAGCTGGGCTGCGGAATGTTGCAGGAGCCGGCATCGCTCCGTCCGGTAATGGTGAACAGATCTTCCACGCCGCCGTTGGGGTTATTCAGATCGGGGTTCCCAAAGGCGTCAAAGAAGAACGGGAAGCGCGCCTCGCGCACCGGTCCGGTCGCGGTAATGAACGATGGGATGGTGTTCCTGGCGCCGTCTGCGCTCGCATCGGTTACTTGCGGGTTGATTGCCGGGCTGCTTCCGCCGGGGGCTGGTTGCGCGTGGCAAAAGCCGCAACTTCTGGAGTTGAAGCGCGGTCCAAGGCCAGAGCCGGCCTCGATGGTACCGGAGACCGAATCAACTTCGTTAAAGGTGTCAAGCCCATCGTTAAAGAACGCCAGGCTGCCCGCGGGGTTGTTGGCCGCGACGGAAGCCAGCGGTCCGCCGGCGGCGGCTGCGCCACCACGGACTCCTGGGTCGGTTTGGGCAAACGCCATTCCAGCAAAGAACAGCAGGGCAAAGATTAGTGTCAAAAAGGGAAATTTCCGCCTCGTCATTGCGAGTTCCTCCAAAATTTTTGGGTTGTGGATTCGCTAGGACTCAGCCGTACTGCAGACGATTGAGGACTGTCTGCCAAAAGTGGACGGGAAGGAAAAACGTTCCTTACTTTCCTCGACTCCTGATCATGCTCAGGCGAAGTCTCGAGCCCCGATCAGGAGTGGCCGAAAAAATACAGCAATCGCGATTCAGAGTCAATCCTGAATTAAGGTTTCCTAAGACAATACGACTTTAAGTTTCGCTATGATTTCTTGTTTCGAACACTGTATTAGCAGCCGTGAAGACTCAAATCGCAGCGGGCCGCTGCGAGATTTTCGCGAAGCGGGCCGCGCAAGACAAGAATTCTCGATTGCGCAAACCAGCCGCGCAGCAGCCGGGAGTAATTCCCAAAATGGAAAAGGCCCGAAAGGAGCCCTTGTTCCGGGCTCGATATTCGGGCCTATTCGCCGTGTCTGGTTGCGCTTAGAGCGAGTTCAGAAACGCCATCAGCCGGTTTTTCTGCGCGGTGCTGAGTGCGCGATAGCTGTTGGTCACGAATTGGGCCTCGCCGCCGTGGCGCAGGATGGCATCATTCCGCGTCACCGAAAGCAGGTCATGCATCAAGCGACTTTTGGTCCGCAGTCCCCAGAGCGGGCTGGTGCGCATCTTGTTGGCCGTGTCCTGGGGACCATTCTGCACAATGCCGTCGCCCGTGCCCACGTTATGCAGCAGGAAGTCGCTGTAAGGATGGATCACTTTGCTGCCCAGCGCCACAGGCACCTTGAAGGCCCCGCCGTTGATCGCCGTTCCCGGTGGAGCCGTGGTGATGGAGCGGACGTGGCAGATGTCGCAGCCGATCGCGTGGAACAGCTGTTCTCCGGACTGAGCGTCGGCGGTGGCAGCCAGGGCCGCGTTTCGGGGCGGCGCCTTGGTAGAGCGCATGAAGGAAGCGAATTTATCGATGTCCTGCAGGCCGTTCGCGGCGTCTGTCTTGTCCTCAGGATCGGCTACTGCGTCGCACACGCTGGTGCTGTCATTGGGAAACAGCCGGCTGGTAATCCCCTGCTCGTTCACGTAGGCATCACCCGCGAAAGAGAGCAGACTGGCTTGCTGGTCTTTCCAACCGAAGCGGCCCACGCTCACCTGCCCCGGAGCTTCCATGACCGGCACCAGGACCGCTTCGCCCGCAATCCTGCCGCCGCTCATGCGCGGCTGGCTCGCGGCGATGGCAAGCAGCGTTTTGCTGTCGATGGACTCGACAAAGCCGTCACCCAGCACACTGGTGGTGGCGCGAAGCGCGTGAATGGTTTCGCTGCCGGGAACGCGCTCCTGCGCTTCCGCGCAGATGGCGCGATCGTTCACCAACGACCGGTTGGCGACCTTTGCCGCCCCGTCATTGATGGTGATGGTCGGGTTCACGAAATGTCCGGCAAAGTCGCGATGTCCCACGCGCAGCTCCGAGACGATGCTCGTCCCGCCGACCACGGGATTGGCATGGCAATCCACGCAGGCGCGGGCGTTGTAGATCGGTCCCAGGCCGTCACCGATGTCGTCTTCTTCCATGAACGTGGTCATGTCATCGGCCAGCGTCTCGTTGGCTGCCAGATCCATTCCGTTGCCCGATATTCCGGACCCATTGTTGTTGATGGGCGTATCAAACCCCGCGGGAGCTTCCGGGGATGACTGCGCGATTCCAATCACACCGCAAGCGGCTGTTACGGCAGCCGCGAGAAGTAACAGGCGTAAAGATTTCCGTCGTTCCATTTGGGGAGTTCCTCCTGGATGCTTGGTATATGCAAGTTGTGTTGGTCCGCTTTCGGCGGAGACTCAGCCATTCCGCCCCAACTCGCGCAAAACAAACGCGGGCGTGCGGCATTCTCCGTTGCCAGGCCAGAGGCGGCCTGCGGAAAAAACAACAGCGTGCAAAATGGACTTACAGGTGGGCTCAGTGCTTTCGTATCTGCAATTCAAAAAGGCCCGGAAGTGGCGAAAGCACTTACAAGTGGAGCGAGAGTACAGCAGCTCAGGAACCAGTGTCAATCAGGCATTCGGCGGTTCCCTCTCATGTTCGGCCGGACATGGTTCTAAGTGGCACGGGAGGATTAAGGCGAACAGGCCGGCGGTTCACTCGCACTCTGGGCAACCATGGAAGGAAAGCAACGCAAATTGCTGTTTGCCAACTGCTGATCACTGAATTTAGGATGTGCCGTTCCTACAAGTACCGTATCCGGAGGACGCCCCTGATGTCATCATGCGCCACGCCCATTCTTAAGCGCAGCCTGTTCGCCGTGCTGCTGACCGCAATCCTGGCCGCCGCTTTGCCGGCCCAGCAAAAACAAACCAGCAAGAAGAAGAAGGAACCGGCCAAAGCAGCCCAACCGGCAGCAACGCCGCAACCAGCCGCCACGCCTGCGGCGGGCGAGGACCAGGAAGAGCCCAAAGGCCCCTGGCACGGGCTTGCCTGGAGACTGGTTGGGCCGTATCGCGGCGGCCGTGCCCTGGCCGTAACCGGCGTGATCGGCGATCCGCACACCTACTATTTCGGCAGCACGGGCGGCGGCGTGTGGAAAAGCATGGACGGCGGCCTTACCTGGCATTCCGTCACCGACAAGGTCAAGGACATGTCGCCTTCCATCGGCGCCATCGCCGTTGCTCCCTCTGATGCCAACGTGATTTATGCCGCCACTGGCGAGGCCTGCATCCGCGGCGACATCATCGCCGGCAACGGCGTCTACAAATCCATTGACGCGGGCAAGACCTGGACTTTTACCGGACTGCGCGACACCCAGGCCATCGGCCGCATTATCGTGCATCCCAAGAATCCGGACATCGCGTTGGTCGCTGCCCTGGGACATCCCTTCGGCCCCAATGCTGAACGCGGCATCTTCCGCACCACGGACGGCGGCAAGACCTGGAACAAAGTCCTGTTCAAAGACGAAAACACCGGTGGCATCGATCTTTCCTTTGATCCCAATAACGCGAACACGATCTTTGCCTCGCTGTGGCAGGCGCGGCGTTCGCCCTGGGGCATGGACAGCGGCGGCCCAGACAGCGGGCTGTATCGCAGCACCGATGGTGGCAGCACATGGAAACACCTCACCGGTCACGGTCTGCCGGAAGGCACACTGGGACGCATCGGCGTGGCCGTGGCTTACAGCGGCAATCGCGTCTGGGCGCTGATTGAGGCCGATAAAGGCGGCCTGTTCCGCTCCGACGACGGCGGTGATCACTGGACTCTGGTCAACAGCGACCGCCAGTACCGCCAGCGCGCCTTCTACTACACCCACGTTTTCGCTGATCCGCACTCGGCCGATGGCGTTTACGTCCTCAACACCGGCATGTACCACTCCAACGATGGCGGCAAGTCCTTCCGACCGATCCGCGTTCCCCACGGCGACAATCACGGCCTGTGGGTCGATCCCAACGATCCCAACCGCATGATCGAATCCAACGATGGCGGAGCCAACGTTAGCACGAACGGCGGCGCAAGCTGGACCACGCAAGCCAATCAGGCCACAGCGCAGTTCTACCACGTAACAACTGACAACCGCTTCCCCTTTTGGCTCTACGGCTCGCAGCAGGACAACACCTCCGTCGGCATTGCCAGCGCGGCCCCGGGAGGCATTGACCGTTCCAGTTGGTACCCCGTGGGCGGCGGTGAAAGCGGCTACGTGGCGCCTGATCCGCGTGATCCGGAAATCGTCTACGCCGGCTCCTATGGCGGCGAGATCACACGCTATGACCATCACACCGGCCAGGAACAGAACATCACACCATGGCCCATCAACCCCATCGGGGCAGCCGCGGCTGACCAGAAGTATCGCTTCCAGTGGACTGAGCCCATCGCCTTCTCCCCTCAGTCGCCGGATACGCTCTACTTCGCCGCGCAGGTGCTGTTTAAAACCACCGACCACGGCATGAATTGGCAGATCATCAGCCCGGACCTGACGCGCAACGACAAGAGCAAGCAGGTCGCCGCTGGCGGTCCCATCACCAAGGACAACACCGGCGTGGAAGTCTATGACACCATTTTTTCCGTGGTCGAGTCGCCCGTGCAGAAAGACCTGATCTGGGCCGGTTCGGATGACGGCCTGATTCACGTGACCACGGACGGCGGCAAGAACTGGTCCAACGTCACGCCCAAAGGCATGCCGGAATGGGGCACGGTCAGCATGATTGAAGCTTCGCCCTTCGATGCCGGCACCGCATACGTCGCCGTGCAGCGGCACAAGATGGACGATTTCACTCCCTACATCTTCAAAACCTCGGACTTCGGCAAGAGCTGGACCAGCCTCACCCACGGCATCCCCGCCGGCACGTATGTCCATGCGGTGCGCCAGGACCGCAAGCGCAGAGACCTGCTCTACGCCGCCACGGAAAAAGGCGTGTACGTGTCATTCAATGACGGCTCCGACTGGCAGTTCCTTGAGAGCAACCTGCCGCCCGCGCCGGTGTGGGACCTGGTAGTGCATGACAATGATGTGGTTGTGGCCACGCATGGCCGCGCCTTCTGGGTCCTGGATGACATTTCCCCGCTTCGGGAACACAAACCCGAGATGGCCAATGAAGATGTCCATCTATACACTCCTGACCCGGCCAATCACACCCAGTTCGGCGGCGGCTTTTTCTTTGGCGGCGGCGATCGCGGCCAGAATCCGCCCGCAGGCGCGGTCATTTATTATTCGCTCAAGAATGCGCTGAAACCCGCGGAAGCCAAGAAGCCGGAGGCGGGCACGGGAACGAACGCAGCGCAGGAAAAAGCGGCGCAGGGCGAAAAAAACGAGGCTGCCGCCGGTGAAGCAGCACCAGGCGCGAAAGCCCCGCCCATCACTCTCGAAATCCTGGACCAGAAAGGCCAGGTCATCCGCAAATATCCTCCCAAGCGGCAGCCCGGTGAAGAAGCCGGCGGCGAAGAAGGCTTCGGCCGTCCGCCGCAGCGCAGCCTGCCCACTGAGGCCGGACTGAACCGCTTTGTCTGGGACCTGCGCGTTGAAGGCGCCAGCCGCGTGCCCCACTCGCCCTTGTGGGCCGGAAGCACGGACGGACCGGAAGCTGTGCCCGGAACCTATCAGGTCCGTCTCACAGTTCATGGAAAAAGCTACACCGAGCCGCTGGAGATTCAGCCTGACCCTCGCCTGAAAGTGACCCAGCAGGACCTGGAGAAGCAGTTCGACCTCCTGATCAAAATCCGTGATCGCGTAACGCAAACCCACGATGCCATCAACCAGATCCGCGACATCCGCTCGCAGATTGAAGCGTTGAACAAACGCCTGCAAGGCCAGCCCCAGGCCAAAGCCGTGGCCGAAGCAGGAAAACAGCTCGATAAGAAAATGACCGGGATAGAAGAAGTGCTGATCCAGACCAAGGCCAAGAGCGGCCAGGACGTGCTCAACTATCCCATCCGGTTGAACAACTACCTGGTTGCTCTGGGCGGTGTGGTGGAAAGCGCGGACTCAGCTCCCACACAGGCTTCCTATGAAGTCTTTGACATGCTGAGCAAGCAGCTCGATGAGCAACTCGGGAAATGGAAGCAGGTACTGGCTACGGACGTGCCCGCGTTCAATGACCTGGTACACAAACAGGAAGTACCGGCCATTGTCCTGGCCCGGCCCGGAGAACCATCGCAATCCAATGCAAAATAACACTGGGCAAGGGGCCGTGCCGTTGGGCCGGCCCCTTCCCATTTTGGAACGAAAGTTAGAGACTCTAATTGAATTACAAAAGTTTTCGGTAACAACATTTTGCATTGACCGGACTTACACTCCACGCTAAAGTCTTTACCGTAGCTTTTGGCTGAAATGTCTAACACCATCTTTGCGCTTTGGATCGGCTTTTCTGCGGGACTCCTGCTGCTGTTCTTCTATGCGGCATGGCGTAACGTGCGCAATCGCCAGACCCGTCGCGTTGAGTTGGACGAGCTGATCCCCTCGTTTCTTCCCGTCGATGTCGAGACGTTTTCCCAGTTGGTGGATTCCCAGCCGCTTTCGGGCGGATGGTCGGGAGAAGATCAGCGCGAGCGCATCCGGTTGATGATGGATTGCCTGCGCCGCATGACGCACAACGCCGCGCTCCTGCAGCAGCTCGGATATGGCCAGATCAATAGTGGAAACCAGCTCATCTCCGACCTTGCCCAGCAGATGATCGACGCCGGAGTGCACGTGCGGCTCTACACTTTCATTGGATTGATCGTGCTGCGCTTCTGGAGCATGGTGGGTCTGCGCTCGATTCCCGGCTTCCTCGCCTCGCACATCAACGACGCGCAACAGATGATGTCGCAAAGCCTGGTTCCCTCTTACGAGCTCCTCAAAGACAAAGCCGGCAACCTCACCTTCTTGAAATTCTCTTCATATCACGAAGCCCTGGTGCAGAGCCTGTAAG
>Ga0316624_10001090_pt1 | contig 10335 bp, 8 predicted proteins | sample OWC_Aug_N3_C1_D5_FD_207657 | JGI IMG/M metagenome (GOLD analysis project Ga0316624, IMG submission 207657) | Wetland soil microbial communities from Old Woman Creek delta, Ohio, United States - OWC_Aug_N3_C1_D5_A | ecosystem: Environmental > Terrestrial > Soil > Wetlands | place: USA: Ohio...
TTTGAGATGTAACCCATTGAGTGGCTTTTTTAACAGCATCCCACGCCTTCTGAAATTCTCCAAGGCTGGTATATAGATAGCCCAACACCGTATATCCAAAATAAACTGAAGTGGTGCTCCAAACACTCAACATGTTCTCAATGTCTTCTTGCATGAGCAAGCGGGCGGTTTCCAGCTCATTTTTCTCGATCAGCATGTTTGCTTCATACAGCTTGATTAATCCGTTGTATAAGGCAGGCTCCTGGACTGCTTCCTGGATCCAGTCATTCATGCGCCTGGCCACCTGTTCTGCCCGGCTTAAACGCCCTCGCAGGCACCAAATCTCTATTAGTTCTTTATTGGTCGCCGTAGCATAATATACATCCTGGCGTTCTTCCGCCTGCTTCACCATATTCATGAAGACTCGTTCGGCAGAGACAAGATCACCTTTATCGAAATAGGCTACCGCAAGTTGAGAGCTAATCACAAAGTAGCTTGCAGTAAATCGATTCTCGATAATTGCAGGGATGCACAAACAAAATTGAATGGCCTTCTCCGACTGCCCTCTTAAGTTCGCGATAAATGCTCGCATCCCCAGGATAAGGTTCTTATATTCGTCGGTTTTCGGAGAGCCTGGCATCGCCTGCAGTGATACCTCGGCGTTTGCCAAAATGACTTCCACCCGTTCAAATTCTCCCTTACGCGCCAGCGTGAACGTTTGATAGATGGTCAGCAGCGGCCGTGATTCCACCACTTCGGGAGGTAGCAACTTGAACCAATCGAGTGTGGTTACAATTTGGTTCATCCAGATCAGCTTCAGAGAATATTCTTCGATTAAATCCGCGGCAAATAAATAATCACTTGAATCAAGCGCATGCTTGACCGCCTCCAGCGGATAAGAGTTTTGGGCATACCAGCTCGCCGCTCTTTTGTGCAAGACTGCCTCCAGTTTGGGTTCATGTTGCTGGAGCCGGACGTGCAGCAAGTCAGCAAATAAATGATGGTACCTGTACCATTTTCGCTCATCATCGAGTGGGAGTAGGAATAGATTGCTTCGTTCCAGGAACTCCAAAACTTGTTGACTGGATGACTTTTCACCCAACACAAGCTCATCGATCTGTTGATGATCTTCAAAACCTTCACCGGCAAGCAAGCAGTCACATAACTGAAAACATAATTTTTCCAGGATCGAAGTCCGTAATAAGAATTTCCTAATTTCCTCCGTCTGGCGATTCAGTACTTCTTCGATTAAGTAATCCAGGATATGTCGCTGGCTTCCTCTGAAAGCACGGATAAAACCATGCATTTCAGAAGATGATTGAGCCAGGTCATTGGAGCGCATGACGAGTGATGCCAATTGGATACCTGCAATCCAACCCTCGACCTTATTCTCGAAAAAAACCATATCCCGAGCTGACAGTGGGGAACCAATTATCCGGGTGAGAAACAATTGCGTCTCATCGTAGGTAAATCGCAAGTCATCCGTGCGGATATCGTTTAATAGGATGTTCGCCCTCAAGCGTGCAAGCGATAGAGGAGGATCGGTTCGGGTAGAAATAATCAGGTGCAAATTTTCTGGTCGGTGGTCGAGCAAGAAATTAACCGCCTCGTGGACCGCCAGTGAATCAATATTGTGGTAATCATCCAGCACCAATACCAGGCGGTCGGGAATGGTTATCAGGTCATTGATCAGCGAACCGACAATTACCGAAACCTGTACAGGCTGAGGGGCACGCAGCAAGCTTAGCGCTACCGTACCAGTTTTCGATCCCGGGAGGACATTCCGAATAGCATTGACAATATAGTCCACCATGCGGTACACATCATTATCACTGCGATCCACAGAAACCCAGGCAATCTTTTCTTTCGATTGCACAGCCCATTCTGCCAGTAATGTCGTCTTCCCAAAGCCTGCAGTGGCAGAGATGAGTGTTAACGGCATTTTTACACATTCATTTAATTGCGAGACCAACCGCGGGCGGTGCAAGATCGTCCTCGGCACCTTGGGTAGGAAGAATTTGGTCCTCGTCAGAAAATTTTCCGGGGTTTCTTCAAGTGCATTTATTTTCGAACGTCGGCGGGTTCTCAATGCCTCGGGAGCAGTTTCTTTTCTGATCGCTTCGTATAGTTTGAGCGTTTCAGCTTCCGGTGGTTGGCCTAATTCCTGCTCCAAAACTTTCTGGCATTCTTCGTACTGGTGCAGGGCAGCGCTCTTTTGACCGGATAAAAAATACAAAGTCATTAAGAGCCGATATGCCGGCTCGTGCAACCGGTCGAGAGCCAGCCATGTCCGCGCACAACCGATTGCCTTGTCCCACGCTTCTGCTTGTTGATAAACTTCCGCCAACTTCTCCAGCGCCCTCCCATACTCCTCCCGTAAACCCTCCCTCTGGAAGCGCTGCCAGCCATCGAACTCTATACAATCCTTCAGGTTGAATCCTTCAAAGAAATCACCCTTATAAATCGCCACGGCTGTTTCGAATGCGGAAGTACATTCAACTATCTCATCGGTGGTTTGAAATAGTTTTTCCGCATTTTTGAGCTGCTCTGTAAATTCATCGACGTCAATCTTGATCCATTCTTCTCTATTTAGACCAATTTTCTCTCGGTCTGATTCCAAGAGCCCCGCTGGCAGGATTTTTGCCAGGGAAGACAGGTGACGGCGTAAATTCGCCAGGGCATGCTGTTGGTCGTATTCTGGCCAGAATAGAGTAGCCAGGGTTTCTCGGGTTGGTTTTTGCGGGGATAAGCTGAGATATGCCAGGAGTGCCAGTGTCTTGCGCATCTCCAGCCGTAATGGACGACCGTCGTATTCAATGACTGGTGATCCCAGCCAAAGAAGTTTAAGGACAGTCATTGGCTTGCCCTTTATGTCATTAATTGGCTAAATCAATAATTGTCTATACCACTAATTGTACCGGATATTCGTTAAATATTCCATAATTACGTCACGATTGGAGAATAAAGCTGACCAAGCGTTAAAAATAAAGGCTAAGCTGATATCCCCGAAAGGGATTTATTTAACGCTACTGTATCGACCATCAGATATCCTGCAAGTGTATAAATCATCTTCTCATCCAGAAAGGATCTTTCTTCGATATGGGCAATAATAATAGTGCGGTCAAACCAGCCAGATATATAATCCAGGTCAAAGGCCATCTGGACTCTCATTGGGAGCATTGGTTTGATGGAATGAAGATCACCCCCACAGATGACGGGGGAACGATTCTTGCAGGAGAAATGGTCGATCAGTCGGAGTTACACGGTATTCTGGAAACGATCCACAGCTTGAATTTAATCCTGCTATCTGTTCAACGAATTAGCCCGGATGAGGAATGCTGACAGCTGAAATTACCATGTTATCAAGGGTGAGGAGGAATAAATGACGAAATCTCGAGTACCGATCAGTTTTACCACCGCTGTCCTCAGCGCACTCACTTATGGAATTTTCGCCGCTGTGGCGTTCTCAAAAAATCCACAGCCACTCTCCCCGCTCCGTAATTGGCTCAGTGACCTTGGAAATCAAATCACCAACCCACAAGGGGCAATCTTTTATAACATCGGTGTCGTCTCATGCGCCTTGTTCCTGGCCCTCTGGTTCACCGCCGGCCTACACCAATGGAAGCTGAAGGACCACACCATCCAGCAGAGATTGTTACTCGTGGCGCAGGTGGGGGGCATCTTGACTGCCTTTGCTTTGATGATGAGTGCACTATTTCCGATTAATCATCTAAAAGAACATGCCTTCTGGTCGGATTTAAATTTCATCCTGTTCGGACTCAGCTTCGCTTTTACGGTCGCTGCGCTGCGTTACCATCCCAAGATGCCAAGAATCCTGTTGTTTATTGGAGGGCTGGCAGCGATTTTACCTACCATGGTGCTCTTTATCAACAATGCTTACTGGTTGGAGTGGATAGCGGTAGGGTTATTTATCATCTACATCCTTTCAATCGGGATTGCCGCTCACACCTTCGCCATTCAGCAGACCAATTCCAGTGATATCGAAGGCTCGGTCAGGACACGCAAGGAGCTGCCGGAATAAGCCTGGGATGCCTGTGGGGCTAACAACCCCCGAAGTTATCTATACTTCGGGGGGTTCGTCCAGGCTCAGATTGATTCCCATGTGTAAGATGGGAAATTTGGGAGAGCCAGCTCAACAGAGCTACTGGGTGTTTCTTTAATCCCGCAATCCAGCTTACTACTGGAATTTAACCCTGTTTCCCGGCCGTCTCCAGGCGGATATTTTCACCTGTCAGGTCGGTATGATAAGTGTAGTTATTTTCCCCGGCACTCAGGGTCACTCGAAACCCGGGGGTCTCAACCATGCTGCAGGCCTCTCCCTGGTTGGCAAGCCCCAGGCAGCTGTCGGGCCAGGTGGTTGGATTGAGTGAGAAGACCGTGATCTGGCTTGCCTCGATATTCAGCTCACCAGCCAGCTTAATTTCCGCAGCTTCTACGGCTTTATTCTCGGTGGTCTGACTCTGTCCACCTGGGGCGCATTCACCCCGGAAATACGCCCACTCATCACATTCCGACCCATCTGGAAAGATACACACTCCGTATTGGTTGCCTTCCGAATCAATGCGGATTTCCAATGTGTAACCCTGTTTCTCGCAGTATACCGCTGCAGGGTTAGCGATATTGACATTCTCCGTCCCAGTAATTGGAGTTGAGGTGATCTCGGTTTGCTTGGTGCAGCCTATCATTACTACACTCAATATGATGATACATGCAGTGATCAAGCTTTTTGTATTCATACACCCTCCATACTCGTATTTAGTCCACTGAAACTGATTTTTAATTGTGCTGGTTTCCCGACCATGCTCCAGCTATGGATGTTCAATTAAGAGCGATTTGCTCCCACTAGGATGGGGGGTGCAAAACTATCCAGGTCGCTGCAGTGACGGCTGCTTGTTCCTCATCCAAGATTTCTTCCTTCCCATCCTGGACGTGGCTGAACTGATCGCTTCTGTCTCCGAATATTGGACGATGTGTCAATGCGCTTAGCAGCCACAACATGCCCACAACCACGAAAGATATACTGCCAACTCCACACACGCTGCTCATTGGATACTCCTCGCTCTCCGATATCTAAAGATTGATTTTGACCAATAGCTTATATTTTCCGATGCTCACATCTTATCGCCAGGCCAAGAAAAATTCGTTACAAAGGTCATATGAAATCGTTAAAAAATCACCCGCCGCTGACTTTTTCCCCATAACCTTATCCTATCAGAACATCCCCCCAGTCTTATCAATAATTCAGAAATCCTCATGCCTTGGGTGAATATCCAACATACCAATTTGGCACTCTCCTGGACGATGCCTGTCACAGGATTTACCTGTCCAGCTGCTACCAATGGCACCATGAGCGTATTTCACACCGTTTGTAATGCATCCTTAACGGTTTTGTTGCACCAGGCTGATATCCTGAAAGCAAGAGTTTACTTGGTCAGAGGCCAGCTCCATGGATCACTATGTTGGATCCTAACCGGATACAGAAGCAATTAAAAAGGGAAGGAAGGCAACCAATGGATACAAAAAACCCTCTTGTGATTGAAACCCAGAATCTGTGCAAGACTTATAAAAAAATCCAGGCGCTATGCTCGCTCAACCTCCAGGTGCCTCAGCACTCGATCTTCGGATTCCTCGGACCCAATGGGGCGGGGAAGACCACCACGATTAAGCTACTTTTAGGGCTTGCGCGCCCAACCAGCGGCAGTGGCAAGGTCTTCGGCCATGACATTGTCAAAGAGAGCGTCAAGCTCCGTAAAAGAGTTGGCTACCTGGCCCAGGATCCACGCTATTACGAATATATGACCGCGCGTGAGACCTTGCGCTTTACTGCCAATTTCTTCTTCAGAGGACCTAAACGCAAAGTTGAAGAACGCATCGCTGAAACCCTGGATTTGGTTGACCTGTCTGATAAAGCTGACCGGCCAATCAAGGGTTTTTCGGGCGGTGAGAAACAACGCCTGGGGATTGCCCAGGCCCAGGTGAATTACCCTGACCTGTTGATCCTGGACGAGCCAGCCGCTTCTTTAGACCCGCAAGGTCGCCATGATGTGCTGGATGTGATGGAGCGCTTGCGCAAGTACACCACCATCTTTTACTCCACCCATATCTTGGACGATGTGCAGCGGGTCAGTGATACCGTCTGTATCTTGAACAAGGGCAAGCTGATCGCCCTGGCGCCAATCGAGCAGCTGATGGCGGGCAGTGGTGAGATCGTTTACCAGCTGAACACCCAGGGTGATATCAGCCAGGTGAGAGAGCTGGTTTCTGGCCAGCCATGGGTGAAGCAAGTGAATGTTTCGAATGTCAACGGCCATTCCGCCTGGGAGGTCTGCATCACAGATGAGAGCATGGAAGACCAGCTGTTGCGGCTGGTGATGTCAGATCCGAAGGTACACGTGAAGGATTTTGGCCGGCATAAACAAGACCTGGAAGACGTATTCTTGAACCTTGTGGAGGAGGTGGAACATGGCAAGCAACAGTGAACTGTTGATCCGTGGAGATGCAGGTTGGTTGGGTGGCTTTACCAACCTGTGGAATAAAGAAAACCGCCGCTGGTGGGGCACCCGTTATTGGCTGATCCAGCTCATTATCTGGGCGCTCATCATAAACGGAATTACTTTCGCTCTCTACCAGCTGCCTGTCGAGGAAACGTATGGATCAGAATCAGGAGAATCCAGCGCCGCTGAACAGGCAGAGATTGAATTGATGACCCAACATCCAGAGCTGATTGGCCTGATCCCCTTCATGCGCCTGGCCGGCTTAGGCATGGTGATTGGGGTATTGGTGATTGCCCAGGGAGCCATTATTGGCGAGAAGCAGAGTGGCACAGCTGCCTGGGTGCTATCGAAGCCGGTCTCGCGCAGCGGATTCATTCTATCCAAGCTGAGTGGCTTTGGTTTAGGCATTTTGGGGGTCATGTGCGTGTTGGAAGGTGCGATCCTGTATATCCAGATCTGGCTTTCAACCGGTGTCCAAATCCCCCTGCTGCGTTATGCCGGTATGCTCGGTCTCGTCTTTCTGGACTTGCTCTTCTTCCTTACCCTATCGATTATGCTGGGTACTATTTTCAACAGTCGGGGAGCATTGATCGGCATACCGCTTATCGTGGTCTTCTCGTACATGATCATCCCCAATATTCCCGCTTGGTTAATTGCGGTTATGCCCTGGAACCTGCTGGATAACCTCACCCAACCAGCATTAGCACTCTCCGTAGTGCAAGGCCAGCCAATTCAATCCCTTACCCCTATCATTGCAACCATACTCTGGTGTATCAGCTTCATCGGAGTCGCAATTTGGCGATTCAATAGAGAGGAGTTCTAAAATGAAAACCATTGCAGCTCGAGTCCCATTATTATTTGCCCTTGTGACCACATTGGTGGCAATGCTTTGTCTCACTTGGCCACTGGCTATCACCAGCTGGTCAGTAATCACCCAGGCCATCATCGGCCGTGTTGGTATTTGTATCTTCGCCATTGTAATGCTCTCTACGCTCGGCTGGTGGGGCGAGAGCGGATTCGTCCAGCCGAAAAGCTGGCGTCTCCTGTTGCCCTACCTGCCCCTTTTCCTGCTCATCATCGTATCGAAAATCAGTGAAATCAATAGCCTGGGCATTCATGTAGCCGATTTCAATTTCATCCTCATCGGCCTGTTTGTTTACGTAGCGGGAGGATTCATGGAAGAGGCGATCTTCCGTGGATTAGTACTGCGCACACTACTGCCACAGGGCTTGGTACGGGCCGCAATTTTATCGTCGCTGATTTTTGCAGTCGTCCATCTATTAAACCTGGCAGGCGGCGCCAATCTCGCTGCCACCCTCCTGCAAGTGGTGGTTGCCTTCCTGATGGGTTTGGCTTTCGTCGCTCCCCTGGCAGTAACGAGAAATATATGGCCGCTGGTATTCATTCATGCCCTGAATAATTTCGTCGGCTATCTCGCCGTTGGTGGGCTTTTAGATACTGCCACGACTAGTCAAAGCCCATCCCTTAGCCAGGTGGTTAACGCACTACTCATACCATTCGTGCTGGCCGTTTACAGCACCTGGCTCATTATCCGCACTGAACGGCGGAATAGCCTGAGGAATGTACAGGTAGAACAGCACACAGCTGTAGATCGTGTCGGTCAATCCGGCCTGCATGCCTAGCAAGAACAAATTTGGCGGAAACACCCATAGGAGGGCGACAACCGAAAGAACCTCGGAAAGCTGAAATCGATCACCAGGAGAAAACCGGGCGCACCCGGGCAGGGACATGGCCGGCGAGATATTTTACCAGCTCTGTAACTGCCCGGGATGCGTGAGTGCCATTTCATACGTGCAGTCTCCGAAACCAATCGCGTGGCTCATCAGATGTTTCAACCGTATGGGCTCAGGAAATGTATCAGGAATGTGGAAATCGAGTTAGAAATCAATATCGGCTTCCAAGTCGAGTCGATCCTGCTCGCAAAGCTCGAGGACCGCAGTCCAGGTAAAGACCTTGGACACCGAACCAATCCGGAATAATCTATTGGATGGACGACGTGGATTTTCTCGCCAATTAAATTTAACAATAACCTCTCCAAAAAATCGCCTGCCCGTCTCTTACCATCGCTGCTGTGATACCGATAATCTAAAATTACTCCATCTATCCGGAGAACAATGCATCCAGGTAAAATCCAATCTCAACAGGATTAGAAGAGCCTGCTAAAAAGGTGGAGGACCCTGAGGATAAACCTGCAATAGATAGAGCCGCAGCTGGTATCGGTAAGATGCACAGATAAATTCCTGGAAATATCAGGGTGATGAATTTTGTGATTTTTATGTATAGATTCTCCTGATTAATAACCCATCATTAACCAGCCCTTATTCAGACTGAATTCGATTCACCGATATCAGGAGAAGTCCGAGATCGCGGATTTTAAGCAATATTCCGAATAATGCTGCCTGATCAGGAATTGGCCCTACTAATATGCATTCACCATCTTCAAGATTAGAAACCGACAAATCATCGAACCAATATTGCTGGTGTTTCTCAATATGGCAGCCCATCCGGATCTGATAAATAGCGATATTTCGTCTTTGTTTTACCATTATGTACCTCCAAATTTAAATCCCATCTTATCCATAGACATCCATCCTGTCGCCTATCTTTGGATATATATGGCGATATATTTCCACCCATAATTGGATATATATTTCGAGAATAAAAATGATACCCATGCCCGCTTGAGAGGTAGGCGTGGTATCTCTCTCTTTATTCGATTGTTTTTAGGTATTATGAAGGTTATTGGGATTAAGGTTTAGGGCAAAAGTCTTAATTCTTTACTGCGGATAACTGCCAACGCCCGGTTAGGCACTGCTAATTTTTCAAGGATATGGTGGATGTGTATCTTTACTGTGCCTATCGACAGTACCATTTTGGAGGCTATCTGCTGATTTGAGAGACCTTGGGCCATTAAATTGAGCACATCGTTCTCTCGTGAAGTCAGTGGCTCGGCTAGAGATGTTCGTTGGGTGGGGGATACTGGGCGAGGTATGATCTTTTCTTCATGCGCAGTTTGAAATGTTCGCTCTGTAGAAAAAGTATGAAGCAGATTCTCAACATAAGCCAGTATGCGATCATCCTTTATCATTTCCTGCTCGATGCCCCAATCAAGCAGAAGTTCCATTCGATACCCCTCGTCCAAGAATATACGCTGGTAGGAATGTGGTTCTGCCAGGCAGAGCGCTTGCTCTAGAAATGCCCAGGCGCATGTTGGATCATTCAGGTTTTGGAAAACCAGGGCAAGTAAAACCAGTATTTCAATCCTTCGGGAAGATTTGTTCGCGGATCCAGCCAGTTGCAGCATGTTATCCAATCGCATCTTCGCTTCAGTTGTATGCCCTTCGGTAAATAACACACGCGCCAATGTAAATGCATCCGGTTCGAAATAATGCGGAGGAAAAGCAATCCCATCTTCAGGAGCATCGGATAACATCTTTTCCTTTTTCTGTCTCCAAATTTTAGCCCGGTCGAGATTCCCGGTTAATAGATCCAAGCGGATTTCATATGCCTCAGCAGCTACCGCATATATAGGAATTTGGTTTGTTTCAGCGATCTGCCGCGCCTGTTCCACTTCATCGTAGGCAGCATCCAGTTTTCCCAGCGCTTGGAGAATTCGTGCATAGGCTAGGTGGCCCATGATTTGTATGATGAAGCTGCCGATTTGACGGCCGATCTCCAGGCCACGCCTGACTTGTTCATTGGCTTCGCCTAATTTATTCCACTCACAAAGCACCCAGGCTCGTTCGACTAGCGCCTCACCTAATTCATGCAGGCGCTCAGCTTTATGGAATTTTGCCAATGAAACCACCTGCTTAAAAAA
>Ga0316624_10001093_pt1 | contig 10331 bp, 7 predicted proteins | sample OWC_Aug_N3_C1_D5_FD_207657 | JGI IMG/M metagenome (GOLD analysis project Ga0316624, IMG submission 207657) | Wetland soil microbial communities from Old Woman Creek delta, Ohio, United States - OWC_Aug_N3_C1_D5_A | ecosystem: Environmental > Terrestrial > Soil > Wetlands | place: USA: Ohio...
CGCACCAGTTATCAATGCCCTCCAGGAAGCTGTAAAGAAAGTATATAATGTACGTGCGACGCCACGGGGAATAGGTGCTGGAACTATCGCTGCCATTTTTCGCAAAAATAACTACCCCGCTGCAGTATGGTCCAGGGTTAATAACACGGCTCATCAGCCAAATGAAAACTGCCTTATCTCTAATATGGTCGGAAATGCTAAAGTTTACGCCTATTTGTTTATGCAAAAGTATAAAATGTAAAAATGATTGCAATCGAAAAAAGCCCATGTTAGCATTATACACTAAAAATGTTTTAGATTATTAAGAATAACATTCTTAATTACTCCCTAGTTAATAGCGAGGTCGCATATTTACTCGAAGCAAAGCCACGATACTATCTCTGTCAAAAAGATAAGTTTTACGGATAATAACCTTCTAAGAAATCTCCTCGGTGAACATGATAGAAATATTAAACTCATTGAAAAATTTGAGGCGGTAAAATTAATTGTACACGGCAATCTTCTGACAATCACGGGGGATCAGGTTGCAGCAGATCTCGTACAGAACCTTATTGTTCAACTCTATTCATTATTAGAAAAAGGGTATCCCATATATCCGGCAGACATCGACTATGCCCACAGAATCCTGTCCAGCGACAGCACAATCAACTTGGAAAGAATATTTCTTGATACGGTTTTTATTTCATCAAAAAAACGTATAATAACCCCCAAAAGCATCGTACAGAAGCTTTACATAGACTTGATCAGAGACTTTGATATTGTTTTCGCGATAGGTCCTGCGGGAACAGGAAAGACATATCTTGCTATGGCTATGGCTGTATCCGCTCTGATAGATAAGAAGGTTAACCGTATTGTACTGGCAAGACCTGCTGTTGAAGCCGGTGAAAAGCTAGGTTTTTTACCGGGCGATCTTGCAGAAAAGGTTAATCCGTATCTTAGACCACTATACGATGCTCTCTTTGACATGATTGATTTTGATAAGGCATCGGCTCTTATTCACAAAGGAGTTATTGAAGTTGCTCCCCTTGCGTTTATGCGTGGGAGGACATTGAATGATTCTTTTGTAATTCTCGATGAAGCACAAAATACGACCTCGGAACAGATGAAAATGTTTCTAACTAGACTTGGCTTTGGATCTAAGGCTGTAATTACAGGTGATATAACTCAGATCGATCTTCCACATGACAAAATATCCGGTCTCATAGAAGCAGAGACGATCTTGAAGAAAGTAGAAGTGATTAAGTTCCTCCATTTTTCAGAGATCGATGTAGTCAGACATCCCCTCGTCCAAGATGTGATACGGGCATACAATCACATTGACCGAATAAAGAAGAGAATTAAAAAATAATTTTTATGACACCGCATAATCTTATTCTGTCAAAAGTTTATAATTTTTTTAAAACAATAACAAAACAAAAAAATATAATACCTGAATTTGCTAAAAAAACAGCATTTCAAAGATGGACTATTGCTATTTTTCTTAGCGGTATTCTATCATTATTGTTGACACCTCAAGTTCACTTTTCTTACCCTGAGTATAAAGTCGGCTCAATAGCTATCAGAGATGTAAGAGCTGATCATGATCTGCTCGTTGAAGATAGATCTGCTACAGAACAGAAAAAAGCGGAAGTAGTCAAGGATGTCCAGTCTGTCTATGATTATGACAGCGATACTGCTTCACAGTTAAAAGTAGCAATAGCGAAGGTTTTTTCATCTGCGGAGCAATCATTTTCTGTAAATGACGGTGAGCATGTGTTCACACAAGCTTCCCTAAATAATGTACGAAATGATTTTTTTAATTTATTAGGCATTACAATTACTGACGATGAATTTAATATCCTTCAAAAATACAAATTCTCTCCTTTTATATCAGAAAAAATTTCTAAAATTACAGCAAGTGTATATAGCTTAGAATTAATAACCAATACTGCTTTTACAAAACAGGACACAGAAAATGGGATCATTATAAGAGACATCAGGACTCAAAAGGATAAAATCGAAAGAAAACTTAATTCCATCAAACACATCAAAAGCATAGATACAACTATTTTGAAGAAGGCAAACAATATCCTCAACCATACTAATGAAGATTTGCGGAGAGTTGTTATATCTATATCCCAAAAGCTCATCCAACCGAATTTGACATTTAATAAGAATGCCTCGGAAAGGCAGAAACAGATTCTTCTAGCGGATTTTAAACCCGTTTTCTTCCAGGTTCTGAAGGATGAAATGATTATACGGGAAGGTCAGAAGATTTCTCCTTCTGATCTAGACAAGCTGAATGCCTTTTTTAAAATCAAAGGTGAAAAAGGTGTTTCAAACATCTATATTCTTTTCGGCACGTTTTTTTTGATTCTATCTCTGTCAATTGTACTTTTTCAATTGTCCAAAATCTGGATTCAGTCTGACAAAAATATTCCCGATATTATTTTTTTAAGCATTACTTCGCTCTTTCAAATCCTGCTGATAAAATCTGGAATCTTTATATCTGAAGCTATTAACAGGGCGTTTCCATTTTTTTCTACCGAGACCTGTTTCTATGCTATCCCTTTTGCTGCAGGTGCTATGCTTGTTGGAATTTTTATTAATAGGAGCGTAGCCCTTATATTTTCTATTTATTCATCATTTCTTGCAGCCTTTATATTCGAAGGTGAAATATCGATGATGCTTTTTGCTTTCCTCGGTAGTGCAGCAGCATCTTATCAGGTCTTTCATTGCAAACAGAGAGCAGCATTTTTCAAGATTGGCCTCCTATTGGGTTTATTAAACTGTGTCACAATCTTATCTCTCTGTCTCTTTTCTCCCTCAAGTAGTATTATCTCATCAAGTACAGTTATAAAGCTCTCTATGGGGTTTGTGGGGGGTATTGCTTCAGGAGTCTTCGTAGCAGGAATGACTCCTCTGTTTGAAACACTGTTTAATTATACAACAGATATAAAGTTGTTGGAACTTGCAAATTTGAATCAGCCCATCTTCCAGAGAATGATTTTGGAAGCACCTGGTACTTATCACCATAGTATTATCGTAGCTTCACTGGTTGAAGCAGCAGCAGAGGCTATTGGAGCAAATCCCCTTCTCGCCAAGGTTAGTGCCTACTATCACGACATCGGTAAAATAAAAAAACCTCAATATTTCATTGAAAACCAGCAAAATGGAGAAAATAAGCATGTTAAACTATCACCAAAAATGAGTAGCCTTATTATTACTACTCATGTCAAGGAAGGATTTGAACTTGCAAGCAAAGCAAAACTGGGAACTCAAATCACAAACATTATAAAAGAACATCATGGTACTAGTCTTGTCAGTTTCTTTTATGAGAAGGCTAAAAAGGACAGAGATCCCTCTATTAGATCTCTGCCAGAAAGCGATTTTCGATATGCTGGGCCAAAACCTCAAAGTAGAGAAGCCGGTCTTGTGCTACTTGGGGACGTTATAGAAGCCTCATCAAGGACATTATCAAACCCCACTCCCGCAAGAATCAAAAACCTTGTCCGAGAAAGAATTGAGCGAGTATTTATGGATGGTCAACTTGATGACTGCGAAATTACACTTCATGATTTGAACAAAATTGCCGAGACCTTTATGAGAATTCTAAATGGTATCTTCCATCAAAGGATTGACTATCCGGATTTGGTCATCCGAGAATTTAATGGAAGCAGGAAAGAAAATAATGTCGATACTAATAGAAGACAGGCAGAAAAAAATAAACGTTAATCTTCGGCACGTTAGACGGTTATTCAGCAAAATCATGAAATATCTTGATTGTAAAGATAAGGAAATCAGCCTGTTATTTGTTGATAATAATGAAATAAGGGAAATAAACAAACGTTATCTAAATCGGGATTATTCTACAAATGTTATAACATTTTCTCTTACGGAAGGAGAATTTGGGAATATTAATCCCAAGGTCCTCGGAGATATTGTTATTTCTGTGGAAACAGCATTAAAAGATGCAGAGGAAGCCGGTATTGAATTAAATGATGAGTTGGAATTTCTTATGATTCACGGGATGCTTCATCTCCTTAATTATAACCATGAAAATACCAGCGTCGATGAGGTTAAAAAGATGGAGAGCAAGGAACAGGAAGTCTTTGGCATATTGAAAGAGTGAGTGATTTTATATTATTTCACAATTATAACCTGTCCAGGATGTATGTTATCTTCACGTGCTAATTTATTGATTTCAAGGATTCTATCCAGACTAATCCCGTTTTTTTTTGCAATTTTATCCAGGCTATCTCCTTTTCGCACGGTATATGTTTTTGAATCGGCATTTGCAATAATTTCCTTGCTTTTCTTACTCCATATTTTGGGATTTTCTTTCTCTGAACTGATGACCTGTTGTTTTTCTCCATTTTTTGAACTAATCATGATAATCTGACCGGGTTTGAGTGTTTTACGTTTGATTCTATTTAATCTTTTAATTTCCTCAATCGATGTATCAAAACGCTTAGCGACAGATGTCAATGTTTCACCCTTCTTTACCTTGTATTTGATTACGTCTCCGTTTGACTGGTTTTTATAATTATCCGATCTCTGATTCGATTTACTGCTTGTATAGATAGATTTATGAACAGCTATAATCAAGCGTTGGCCGGCTTTGACCTTTTTTCTACCTGACATATCATTGTAGGCCTGAATCACACTGACAGACGTTTTATATTTCCGGGCAATTGAAGAGATGGTTTCTCCCCGCTTTGCCCTATAATGAACAAACATCTGGCTAGGTTTTTCACATTTGGGAATTTCATCTACAATCTTGGCAAATTTTTCAGCTAGTTCTGAAGGGACTTTGAAATTATATTCCTTGTCAGGCGTTACATTTTGCCTTAGTTCTGAATTTAATGTAACAAGTATGTCCTCTGATGTCCCAAGGTGGAGAGCTATATCCCTTATTCGCATGGATCTATCTATTTTTACTACTTCGTAGTGGTAAGGTTTTTGTTTTTCAAGACCTTCACTGAGATCGATCCCATATTTTTTAGGATCCTTAATTATCTGCAGAGTTGCCAAAAAACGCGGCACATAACGCGCTGTTTCATAAGGAAGTTGGTGATAAAGGTCCCAGAATCGATCGAAATAATTGATGTGTTGCCTTGATATTACTTTAAGGACCCTTCCTTCTCCACAATTATAAGCAGCCAGAACCGTAAGCCAATCACCAAACATACTGTGGAGTTCCTTCAAATAATCTATGGCAGCTCGCGTTGATTTTTCAACATCCAGTCTTTCGTCAATCCATTCGTCACGATTTAGACCATACTTATAACCTGTTGAAGGAATAAACTGCCAGAGACCTAATGCACGCGCCCTGGATAAAGCACGCAGCTTGAATCCACTTTCTACGAGGGGAAGCCAGGATAACTCTTCAGGCAACCCCGCTTTTTTCAGCTCCTTTAAAATGATGGAACGGTAAAGACCCGAACGTCCGTAAGACTGGATAAAAAAATCATTTTCTATTGTTTGAAACAGCCTTATTTCTTTCTCAACATCGGAATTGACGATATGAGGTATCTCACTTCTCTTACCGTTTGTAGCTGTGTGCATTGATGAGTAAATAGCAAGTATCTGTTTTGATATCAGTAAACGTATATCATCTTTCTGACGAGCTATATCCGGATCCCCGTTAGTATCCAATAACAGTGCATAGGCCTGATCAAGCAAATCCAGGGCATTTTCCAGATCACCCTTAATCCAATAATCACGGGATTCATTAAGCAAGTCAATAGCCTCTTCCATTATATCCCCACCCTTTTCCTTCAACCCCCCAGTTGAAGGAGTCAGGCTTTTCAGTTCTGAAGATATACCTTTGTTGGGCTGCTCTTTCTCATGCGACTCTTCAATTTTATATTTATTATCAGCGACTGCAAATTTCTCTGAAGTGAATGAAATATTAGAAGGTTCATTTATATCTATGGTTTGGCAATAGGCATCACCAATGAAACTATTCGGACAGAGGAAAAAGAGCAAGGATATGACAGATATGAGAAAAATGCTTTCTCTCGGCATCACAATTAACTCCTTTATGTTGTTTTTTGTATTCCAATCAGATTTTCCAGCTGAACTGCAGATGATAGCCATGTATACCACACTTTGTAAAATCATAATACTTTTTTAATTCATCAAATATGCCTCAATAAGATCATCAATATCACCATCCAATACCCTGTTTACATTGCCCACCTCCATATTTGTCCGGTGATCTTTAACCAATTTATAGGGATGAAGAATATATGATCGAATCTGACTTCCCCACGCAATATCTTTTTTTGATTTGTTCAATTCATCGAATTTTTTCTTTTGTTCCTGAATCTCCATCTCATAAAGCCGCGACTTCAAGAATTTCATTGCCATAGCTTTATTTTTGTGCTGAGAACGTTCATTCTGACATTGTACAACTATCCCTGTTGGCAAATGGGTAATTCTCACTGCCGAATCTGTCTTATTAACATGCTGTCCCCCTGCACCTGTGGATCTGTAGGTGTCTATACGAAGATCTTTTTCATCAACTTCTATCACTATTTCATCATCCACTTCAGGATAAACAAAAACTGAGGCAAATGAGGTATGCCTGCGTGCACCTGAGTCGAAAGGAGATATTCTCACAAGCCTATGAATGCCAATTTCCGCTTTGGCATAACCGTATGCATATTCCCCTTCGATAGTTATAGACACACTCTTGACACCTGCTTCATCCCCAGGTTGATAATCGATAATGCCGGTAATAAAACCTTTCCTTTCCGCCCACCTTAAATACATTCGCAAGAGCATTTCCGCCCAATCCTGAGCTTCTGTTCCTCCCGCACCTGCATGAATCGTCATTATTGCATTCATAGGATCTTGTTCGGACCCAAGCATCAGTTTGAGCTCTTCATTTCTCACAGACGATTGAAGTTTGTCTATATCCATTCTTATCTCTTCGATCATTTTTTCATCATTTTCTTCGCTAGCGAGATTAAACAGTATCTCGACATCATCGATATTATTCTTGAGCTTTTTCCAGATATTAACGATCATTTCCAGCTTATTTTTATTTTTCAGAGTATCTCGTGCTTTTTCTTGTTCACTCCAAAAATTTTCACTCAGTGATATTTTCTCCAGCTCTTTTATCTGACCTTCCTTTTGAGTAACGTCAAAGACACTCTCCAAGACGGTCTATTCTCTTCTTTAAATCAATAATGGGTTCATTTATTTCTAAAAGCATACATGTATTTCCTCCTCAAAGTAATTAAGAAACAGCAAATCAATGATATCAGACAACTTATAACAAAGATATCCCCATGAGCCGTATAAAAAGTTTTATAATTAATGAATTTTACATTATCTCGTAGTCTTGATTTTGTAAATAATTCTGTCTTGGCAATGATCCGTCCTGCCGGGTCAATCACAGAGCTTATTCCAGTATTCGCCGACCTTATAACATATATGCGATTTTCCACAGCCCTGAATACCGTCATGGAGAGATGCTGATAAGGTGCTGACGTCCTTCCAAACCACGCATCATTTGTAATATTCACAAGCAGATCAACACCCATATTTTTATATGTCCTGCTTGCCTCAGGAAATATCCCTTCATAGCAAATCAGCACCCCCAATTTTTTGTTGTTCAAGGTTAAAGGATTATAACCATTGCCTGAACGAAAATCCCCTACGCCGACTGCCAATTTGCTAATGAAAGGGAACACACTTCGCAACGGTACATATTCACCATATGGTACTAGATGAACTTTATCATATCGACCAATTATTTCTCCAGTTGGTGATAACAGAAATGCACTGTTAAAGTAGGATATACAATCTTCATTCCCGATGCACTCTCTGAAGTAACTTGGGCCTCCGAAAAGAAGCCATTTCCCCGACACTTGAGCAATATTTACAATTTTATTGTGTAATTCATTAAAATCCTGAAAATAAAAGGGTGCAGCTGTTTCAGGCCATATTATTAATCCTGGATTTGATGATTTTGACTGTAAGGATAAGTCATTATAAACATTTATAGTTTCTATCTGAAAGCGGGGATCCCATTTGATATGTTGGCCAATATTCCCTTGAATAAGGGTTACATCCATGGATTCTGAGGCTTTTAGTGATTCATCTAACTTGTTCACTCGCACGTTACCATAATTGAAGATAATTAGCATTAAAGTGCAGCCTAAAACCACTTCTGACAAAAGTTTCGTTCCTTTAAATTTTTCATTAAGAATATCAAAGATAATTACATTGAATAAAACAATAACGAATGAGACTCCATATATACCTGTTATATCAACAGCCTGAATTAATGAAGTGTTGAGGTATTGAGAATAAGCGAGATTCTCCCACGGGAAGCCAGTGAACAGATATGATTTCCCGTATTCTAGACATGTCCATAAAACCGGTGCAATAACGACCCTGGGTATACCTTTGCCCGAAAAGTATACAATACCTGCGGCAAAAAGTGCGACGTAGATACTTAAATACGCAGATAAAAGCAGCATTACAGAAATACCTGCGTAATATGGGAGATGCCCATAGTTTACGACAACATATACAATCCAGTATAAAACACCGGTATAAGATACAATACCGGTAATAAAACCGACGATTAGCCCGTCTCGCAAATTTGTTGCGCGCTTTAAGGCAAACAACAAAGGAACTAAGGCTATCCAAGCTATAATACCCAAACCGTATTTAGGAAAAGAAAGAAAAAGAAGAATCCCGGAAGCGAAACTTAATATAAATGTTTCTTTATTTGCATTCAGGCCCTGCATTCTCAATTTTTATTGATGATTCCCCCAACCTTTCTAGATTCATTCAACTTTTTTAATCTAACTTTCCTAATGCTTCGCTCATCAGCAGATTCAATTACTATTTCAAGATTATCAACGTTAATGATTTCTCCGGTTAGTGGGATTTTTTTAATTGCGCTTAGAATGAAACCACCGAGCGTCTCAAATTTCCCTTCCTTAAATTTTATCCCTAAATAATCTTCGATCACCTCAATTTCTACCCTGCCGTCAACAAGGATATAACCATCAGCCAGATCAACTATATCCCCCTTTTTTGCATCATGCTCGTCATGAATCTCTCCAACAATTTCCTCTATCAGGTCTTCAAGGGTAACAAGTCCAGATGTTCCGCCATACTCGTCTATAACAATCGCCATGTGATACTTCTTCTGTTTCAGTTCATGGAGAAGATGATGTGAATTTTTTGTTTCCGGGATGTAATAAGGTTTTCGCAAGCTTGAGAGGATATCATTTTCATTTATAGGTTTTGACCAGAATTTAAGAAGGTCTTTTACATTTAAGATACCAACGATGTTATCAACACTATCGGCATACACAGGCATCCTTGTATGGCCATGTTTTATGGTGAGTTCAAGAATCTCATCAATTGTTGCATCACTCTTGATAGCGATCATTTCCGTTCTCGGAATCATCACTTCCCTGACTACGGTATCGCGGAATTCAAGGATACTCTGGATCATTTCGCCAGATTGCGGATCTATTAGACCTTTCTCTTCTCCGGCATCTATAATAGACTGGAGCTCCTTCTCAAGACGTGATTGTTCATCTGCCGAAAAAAACTTCCTGATTTTTGCAAATATATTCTTCCCTAAAATACTTTACTCCTTTCTTTAGAGCCTCCGTAAATGCTCTGGTCTGAGATGTTTGGGGTCGCGGACCTTAATTACATTATTAATCATATTGACAGTCTTTCTCTTTTCAGATGGTAAACTTGCCTTTATGGGAAGATAATTTGAGGCATGATTTGATGTAAAATAACAGTTGGTGAAATTTGAATTTTCAATAATAATTGCAAGTTCTGTTAGCAATCCAAACTTATCAGGAAGTATGAAATTACCAGACATATAATCTGAATATAATGGTGTTCCTGGCACAAGCATAAGGGTTAAGGCACTTGCATAGTCAGGGTCTATCTCAGTAAGGATTCTAGCAGTATCAAAGGCATGTTCAATACCCTTCTTAATACCCCCTAATCCCAGGATAATAGTAGCTGATAACACAATGCCTGCTTCTTTTAACCGTCTACCTGCCTGGATCATCTCCTCACTCGTAACCCCTTTTTTTATTTCCTTTAACAATTCATCGTTTCCCGTCTCTATGCCTAGATATACTATCCTTAGGCCATTTTCTCTTAACTGAATCAATTCATCGACCGTTTTTCTCAGTATGCTCTTTGCATTGGCATATGTTCCCACCCTCTTAATACCTTTGATATGTGTTCCTATCAGGTTTAATATTTGAACGATTCTTTCCTGGGGGATAATGAGTGCATCGCCATCACATAGAAATACCCTTTCAATAGACGTATATCGGGAGGCTTTT
>Ga0316624_10001094_pt1 | contig 10321 bp, 12 predicted proteins | sample OWC_Aug_N3_C1_D5_FD_207657 | JGI IMG/M metagenome (GOLD analysis project Ga0316624, IMG submission 207657) | Wetland soil microbial communities from Old Woman Creek delta, Ohio, United States - OWC_Aug_N3_C1_D5_A | ecosystem: Environmental > Terrestrial > Soil > Wetlands | place: USA: Ohio...
AGTAAATGGACGACCAAAACCGGTTTTTGAACCCTTCCTCCTGTGGCGGTCGAGGAAGGCATCATCCAGTGGGAGATCGTTTCGATCTCCCACTGTCTATGTATTTAGTCGCACAAAAACCTTTCAATCATATATACGAAGAAAATTACATTGCTCAGCAACGGCTAATATTTTAAGTCTCTTCGCAGACGCTCTCCTATTTGATGTAATCACGCAATCGCTAGGCAATCTGCTGCAGTATAAAGGCTCCCTCGGACTCTTCCTGACCCTGATCCCCTCAAGATCGGCTTCTGGTTTGAAACCTCAGGGACTTTAATCTTTTAAGACTCTCCGGTTCACAAGCCGCACCGGGCTGAAATCCTGCCATCACTCTTTGCTGAACGTTCTTGATTTTATGGATTGGCTTCTCTACTGTCTCCCTATCGACGATCCTTCGGGTTACATGCATGGGGTCTTAAAGGACCCGCTCCGGTCGAGTGGAGCGGGAATCCTAGAGTGTCCCTGCCCAGTCCTGTTGCCCTATTCTGCCACAAGTGTTTCATTATTCCCCATCTCCAATTTCTTATGATTTACCTTCCGTTTCTAAATCTATTTGGAAAATAAAGGGTTTCAATTTTTTATTCAGTTGGCAACTCTTTTGCACAAACAAAAGCAAATGAAAGGAAATCACATTCTTCGAATTCTGATTATTGAAGACGATGAAGAGATGAGATCTTTGTTGAAGGATTCTCTAGAGGAGGAACGGTTTGAGACAGATTCTGTAAGTAATGGTCCTGACGGGATTCGAAAACTTGTCAAGGAGCCTTTCAATCTTATTATCACCGACATTCGGATGCCCGACTTAACGGGGTTAGACATTCTTCCAGGAATAAAAAAACTTCAACCTGATGTTCCTGTTATCGTCATAACGGCCTTTGGGAGTGAGGACGTTTATCGCAGATCAATTGAGAGAGGCGCCGCTGGCTATTTGAAAAAGCCAATCCGCACCAATAAACTAAAAACGCTTATTCATGAGATGGTCTTTTCAAAAGGAAAAACGGCAGGTGGTAAGGAAGCCCCGGAATTTTGATTGTTTCAGTTAGTAAGAGGGCAGGAGATAGTATATGCGCAGGCGAAGAGGAACAAATTAAAAAATGAAGGGAGGAAACCATGAGAAAGTATGAGATATTACTGGTCTTGTCAGAAGAAGACCTCTGGACCCTTCGGGATATTAGCTCGGCTCTCGAAAATCGAGGCTATCAAGTCACAACGGCAGTAAACAATGATTCTGCTACTGAAATGTTACATACGAAAGATTTTGATCTGGTGATCACCAGCTTCTTAGATGTCCTGAAAAAGGCGAAGGATGTTAACCCAGAAACAATGGTTCTCATTTTGTCCGATACTTGTAAAGTGACCTTTGCCATTAAAGCCCTTCGGTTACATGCTGATGATTGTATTCTAAAACCCCTCAACTTCGTTGAGCTACGGAATCTCGTAGCCCATTACCTTGAAAAGTTGGAACTCAAGCAAAGAGATTCTCAGTCAGAGTCGCATGAAGGTGAGTTGACCTGTAATTCTTTGAAGATGCTAAAGATGATGTCCCACGACCTCAGGGGATCTCTTGTCTCTATGTCCGCAACCCTGAAACTATTAACCCGTGGTTATTACGGAAAAATGGATGAAGGCGTAACGAATCATCTGAACGAACTGCTTTCGAAGACGATCTCCTTAAATGGAATGACCGAAGAATATTTGACCAGGGCCTTTTCGGTTGATGGAGATTTAGAGATAGAAGACGAGGCATTGGATTTTAAGCAGGATATTATCAATCCGATCCTGGAGGAACTCTCCCCGGAGTTAAGGGAACACTGCATCCGAGTTGAACATCGCTTTGATGAGATGTCTACGAGGCCAATTTCCATTAGAGCAAACAGATTCTGGTGTAAGACCGTTTTCAGAAATCTTCTCAAGAATGCCATCAAATATGGCAACCCGGGGGGCACGATCTCCATTGGTTTTGAGAATCAGGGTTCTTTTTACAGGTTGAATGTTTATAACAGCGGAAAGCCCATCCCAGAAGAATACCGGAACAAGATTTTCACAAAATTTATGAGCTTTGGAAAGAATGGTAACGGAGGTGCTAACGGCATGGGACTGGGTCTGTACCTCGTCAAAGAGATTATACGGAAACATGGCGGTGATATATGGTATGAGGCTGAAGAAGGTGGTTCAAATTTTGTATTTACCCTCCCATCAGGGTCGGCATTTTCTACAGATTTGTTTTTACCCATCAACCCAGCACAACCCCGATTGTCAACAGTACGATTGCGAAAAACGGAAGAGGAGGTGCTGGATCAAAAGACCTATTAGATATTTCCACTTACCAAGAAAGGAGGACATTGTATGCGTATTACAAAAATCTTCATATTCTTAGCTTTAGGTCTGGTCATTGGACTTTTGGGCTGTACTAAGGAGCAGAAGGTGGAGGCTCCCAAACAGGAGCAAATCACAAAGAATTTGATTCCCTCGAAGGTTGAGATTAAAGGCCAGAATTTTTTTGTGGAGCTTAGTGACCTTCAGGTCGTCACAATGGTAAACGTAGCTTCTAAAGAGATCGTCGAGACCCCGAGCCTCAAGGGTAACATCAAGATCACCAATAAATCGAAAGATATATTGGATATCCAGGCAGTTACCCTCGAGTACTTGGATGAAGCCGGGAAGCCAATCGGTTTTACTTCTGGAGAAAAAGTATCGAAGGTTTATCCGTTTTGGAAGGCTCTTAAACCTGAAGAAGTTGCCGAGGGTTCTTTGGATGCCACGATCCCGAGGAACGCTATCAAGGAAAAGTCCCTTGGAAAGATACAAGTCGATCTGGTCTATGTCCCCTCTCCCCTTAAACGAGAGAATTTGACTTTATCTGAGAAGGTTGAATAGTCCCTAATACTAAGATATTAATGTATGGGGTTTGATGAAACTCTAACAGATGTTTCTTAGGAGGTAGACCCATGGTGCGAGTAAATCGAGGCCGAGGATCTTTATCTATTCTTTTGGTTGTTCTCATTTTTTGTCTCATTGTTCCATCCCTTCTGCTTGCGCAGGAGGAGAAGAAGGACCTCAGGCCGGAGCGGGGCATCGCCGTTTTTCCGGAATTCTCGGGGGTGATTGTGCCCAAAGGAGAGGCCGTTCGAATGGATTTGATCTTGGAGAATAAAGGCCGTACGGATGAAAGCATCGATGTCAAGATTTCCACGATTCCAAAGGGGTGGAGAGCCACATTGAAAGGCGGGAGTTACGTGGTTTCCGGAGTCTATGTTCCCAACGGAAAGACCAAGAACCTTGCTTTGACGTTGGAACCCGATAAAACGATGGTGCCGGGAGAGTATGTTTTCCAGTTCGATGCCCGGACGGCGGACGGAAAATTCACTTTTTCGAATAAACTGAATGTCACGGTTCAGGAACGGACAGCGGGTCTCGAGGACATTCAGATCACCACTTCTTACCCGGTCTTAAGGGGGCAGACAGACGCGAAGTTTGAATTTTCGCTGGATATCAACAATAAGAGTGATTTGGATCGGACGTTCAACCTGGCCGCAGTCGGGCCGGAAAAGTGGGAGATTAATTTTAAGCCTTCTTATGAGCAGAAGCAGATCTCCAGTTTGCGGATCAAGGGAGGAACGAGCCAATCGGTGGCCGTGGAAGTGACCCCTGCGAAAGAAGCTTCCCCTGGGGACTATCCCGTCCTGGTGAGGGTGACCTCTGGAGAGAAGAGAGCGGAAGTAAAGCTGACGGTGGCCCTGACGGGTATTTATAAGCTCGACGCGGGGACGCCTTCAGGAATCCTTTCGCTGGAGGCCGTTGCAGGGAGAACAGCCAATTTTTCATTCTACGTAAAGAACACAGGCTCTGCGGTCAACCGCAATGTTACTTTTTCTTCCTTCAAGCCCGAAAACTGGGATGTGACGTTCAAGCCGGAGAAGATCGATTCCCTGGATCCTGGCGCTTTGAAACAGATCGAGGTCACGGTCAAGCCGGGTGCTCAGGCCCTGGTTGGAGATTATTCGGTAGGGGTGATGGTCAATGGGGAAAAATCGGATAAGACGATTGAAATGAGAGTGACGGTGAAGGCATCGACCGCATGGGGTTGGATCGGAATCTTCATCATCATCTTCGTGATTGCGGGGTTGAGTGCATTATTCATCTGGTTGGGGAGACGTTAAAGTGGAAAACCATCTCGTCATCGAAGCCGAAGGGCTGACGAAGAAGTATGGGACTCAGATCGCCGTGAACAATCTGACTCTTCAGATTCGGGAGGGGGAGGTGTTTGGCTTCCTCGGCCCCAATGGTGCGGGGAAGACCACGAGTCTTCTCATGTTCCTGGGCTTGACGGAGCCGACCTCGGGGAAGATCCGGGTCATTGGATTCGATCCGACGCGTGAGCCCCTCCGTGTGAAAGAGAAGGTTGGGTATCTCGCTGAAAATGTGGGTTTCTATGATGATATGAATGCCCAGCAGAATCTCCGGTTCATTGCTCGTCTGAACCGAATCCCCGATAAGATCTCTTCCAAGAAGATTGATGAGGTGCTCACGCAAGTTGGCCTTTTCGAAGAGGCCAAGGAGAAGAAGGTGGGCACCTACTCGAAAGGGATGAGGCAGAGATTGGGAATCGCGGAGGTTCTGATTAAGGAACCCAGGCTGATTTTCCTCGACGAGCCGACCATTGGGCTGGACCCGGACGGGACGAACCGGATGCTCGACCTCATCCACTCCTTGAGCCGGGATAGGAATATTACCATCTTTCTTTCCTCCCATCTTCTGGATCAGGTTCAGAGGATTTGTGACCGGGTAGGGATTATGATCAAAGGGAATCTGGTAGCGATCGGGCCCATTCAAGAATTGGCCAAGAAGAAGCTGGGCGTGGAAAAGGAGCATTATACCCTCGAAGAGCTCTATATGAAATATTTCAAGGAGGCTTAACTTGCACGGGATCTTCACCTTATTTAGAAAAGAGTTGGAGGACCACTTCAGTAGTGTACGGTTTCTTCTGATTTCCGCGTTGATTGTGATGGTCGGGGTGATCATTGCCTCCATGGTGGGGATGGGCATTCAGGAGGAATCCAAAGGAATGGCAAAACCCACGCTCCTCTTTTTGTGGCTTTTTACCTCTACGGGAAAACTCTTCTCCTTTGTCCAGTTCATCGGTTTTTTCGGTCCTCTCATCGGGATTTTTCTTGGATTTGATGCGATCAATCGGGAAAGAGTCTCGCGGACGCTGAGCAAACTTGCCTCACAGCCCATCTATCGTGACTCGATTATCAATGCGAAGTATCTGGCAGGTGTGACCACGATTGCCGTTGTGTTGGTTGGGATCGTCCTCATCATTTCAGGCCTGGGCATTCGATTAATCGGGGTGGTGCCGGGATCAGAAGAAGTGCTGCGTCTCGCGATCTATGTGATCATCAGTATTCTCTACGTGTCTTTCTGGCTGGGGATAGCGATCCTCTTTTCGGTGGTCTTTCGGAGTACGGCCACCTCTGCCCTGGCTTCTCTGGCCATCTGGATTTTTTTCTCCTTTTTCGTGGGATTGGGGGCTGGTTTTGTGGCCAATGCAGTGGCCCCGATCAATCAAAGCAGCACGAGTGCAGAGCTGGTGAAAAACGAACAGGTTCAAAGAACGGTTTCCCTTTTGTCTCCGGCGACCCTTTATAATGATGCAACCACCACCATTCTTGATCCAACGAGGAAGACCACCCGAGGCTTCGTTTTGGTGGGGCCGTTGGAGAGGCTTTCTCTGAGCCGTTTTCAAAATCCCCTTCCCCTTTTGCAGAGCCTGATCATCGTCGTGTGGTATCTTATTGCGATCATCGCCATCACCCTCGTCTGTTTTGGAGTTTGCTACCTCGTCTTTATGCGGCAGGAGATCAGGACAGTCTGACGGCGCATAGCAGACTGGGGAATAGTTTTTAGTTATCACTAAAAAGAGAAGAGGATCTTTTTATCAGAGCTTGACAATCTACATAGCGGGTGTAACCGTTACCCAACAGATAATTCTACAGCATCTGTCAGATTAGGTATCGCCAACAGAGAATTCACAGTTCTTATCCAGAACCAATTTCTCGCATAAATATCCGAATGATTCTAACTTAATGAAATACAAAAATTTCTGATCCAGTCTTCCTTCATTACTTACTCATACCAATCCAACGACTCTGGCACAGGGACTCGGAGTTTTGCCGCTGATATTCGACCGCTATTCCGATCTTTTGACATTAAATCTATGAAGCCCTGGGGAATTGATCTCTCCTCCTATGAGGTTGTGAATAAGCACACTCAGCATATACATGCGCGCCTTTCTGCTAAGGAAATGCCCTTCGATGGGCCATGGAGCGAAAGCCTTTTGCAAAAATTCAAGGATTGGATGGAGAGCGGTATGGAGCCGTGAATTTCAAACGAAGATTCGCTAATATCCTTCAGGCAACCTGGTGTCGGGCTTTCTGGCGGTTCAAACTTTGGTTTCCACAATTAGGGGTAGCTGGATTTAATTAAAAGAGCAGTCCGGGGGCGTGGATATCTGCTGAGACTGTCGAAAAACCCTTCAGTATAGTTAATGCGTGATTTTTTGGGGTCTTACGACCCTTCATAATTGGGAGATCGTTGATTGTGGCGCATTCTGTGAAGTCATTTTTCGCTGCGTCTCCCCCAAGAATCTGCTTGGCGACTTTTTCGACAGTCTCGCTATAAATGTGCTGTATTTGGGTCATCCAAAATGCTTGGATTTGATTTGCATATATTTATCTTGCCAGATGACTTCTATCGGAAATGTCGGCTCCTGAAGCATGGCTCCGTTGAAGGCAGGTACTACCTGCAGTGTGGTTAACTCAACAATGATTGAAGATTCGGTGGTTAAAATTTTCGTCGGCGAGCCTTCCGCTCAGTGTCTGGATTAGCTCCCTGACCCTCCCACGCACATTTCTTTTCTTTCTCTTGATCAATTTATAAATTTCTGATATACGAATTTCTTAGATGCGGAGAGCAGAGATATTCGGTGAGAAGGAGGCATGACTATGAAACGTTTTGTTCTTATTCATGGTGCATGGCATGGGGGTTGGTGCTGGGAGGGTGTGATTCGAATACTGGAAAAGGCTGGACACACCGCTGAAGCTCCCACCATGCCGGGACACACCCCTGGAGATAACCGGTCCAAAGTGACATTCAACTCCTATGTCGAGAAGATTATTGAGGTTTTAAAGAGGCAACCCAAGCCCGTTATCTTAGTCGGTCACTCAAGCGCCGGGTTTCTTCTTCAGTCAGCTGCCCCAAAGGCGTCGGATAAGATTGAGCGACTTGTCTTTCACAATGCATTCATTCTTCCGGATGGAATGGCGCAATTCGATGTGGTTCCGCCCGAAGTAAGCCAAGCCATGATCGAGGCAGCCAAGGCTTCCCCTGACAACAGCGTTCCTGTAAATGAAGATTTTGTTCGCAATGCTCTGATGGCCGGAGATACAAAAGAGATAAAGGATGCTCTCATTAAGCGTTTGACTCCACAACCGTTAGCCCTTTTTACCACGAAGGTCAGCACAGCGGCTTTTAACAGGCTAACTATTCCTCGGACAGTTCTTTTTTGTAAGGATGACGCTTCGCTTCCGCCTGGAGCATTTCTCGGCATGGCCCAAAGCTTGGGAAAATTTGATCTCATTGAGATCCCAGGAGGCCATGAAACATTATTTGCCAAGCCTGGAGCAGTGGCGCAGGAGCTTATTCGTATAGCAGGTTAAAGCTGCGCAGTACAGGAGGCCCGTGAATAGGACAGGAAGATATTGCGGGAGATAATTTACTGAAGGGTTCGTCTCCACAAGTCCTAACACAGGAAAGCAGTCTGCTTTGCTCTCTCCGAAAACCATCCTGAGCCGAAAACAAGAACGCGGGCAATAATATCCCGCAAAATTCCTTAGGTCTTCCCGGGATTACATTTCTCTGAGTCGTCTCTTAATAAAATAGTAGTATGGATACGTAATGAGGAATTCCTTCGCCTCTTCCGCCTTTTTGAGAGGGATGGTTACGGGAAGGGAAATGACGAAGGCCGTTGCTCCCATCGCTATGTGCATGACTCCCAGAGGTCTAACCCAGAGAACATCGCCAACCACTTCCGGCATAGAAAGATCCCCCGAAAAATCGTCCTCGGCGAAGAGGCGTCCGTTGAAAACAAACACGATGAAAAAAATCATTAAGATGAACAAGATACCCTTTCTTTTCATTGACACCCTCCCTCCCAGCATTATTCGTATTCTTGTTTCAAAAGTGAGAATCCCCGCCTCAGATCACAAATCGGCTTGATCAGGCCTGTTAATATACTACCTCAGGCGCAAGGAGTTTTTCAAAGGAAATGATGCCAAACCTTCCATTGATTGGCAGGTTCCCCAGGTCCATTGAAAGGAGGGACCGTTGTGATTATATTTAAAACGAAATAAATATTGCCTGTTTTTATAGGGAAGAAGGTGAGAACACGAGAGGACTAGGGGCATTCGCCATGGGTTGGATCCTGATGATTTCTGGAACGATCGGCTGTACGGTTGATCAAAGAGCCAAGTGGGTGAATCAGGAAGAAGCGTTGGTCATAAGGAATTGGAAGGGAGAATACATGGGATCCGCCCGTCACATCCTTCTCGATCCCTCGACCGGAGAGGTCGCTTTCATTATTCTTTTGCTCAACAAAGAAAGGAAGGAGATCGTTATCCCGTTGAGGTCTTTTTCCTCCTATGACCGTAAGAGTGCAACGCTCGTTTTAGGTATCAGCAAAGAGATCTTAATTGCAGCGCCTGAGTTTCATCCTTCGGATTTGGAGGACCCGGCGTTTACCGAAAAGGTTTACCGCTTCTTTGGTCAAGCCCCCCCTGGACCGAAGGAGCGACCGAAGGGGAAAGGAGGATGTGAATATAAGAATCCCTTGTTCCGCTCATACACAATCCTTGCCCAATTTTTTTCTTCCTGTAACAAGAAGTGTCACATTCTTATCTTCTTTTAAGAGCAATTCTTGATAATTCTATTAGCAATCATAGGGTTACGCGATCAAGGTCTATTGGCATTGAAATTGCTGATAAACTGCTTACGAAATTTTGGTGTCTGAGCAGGGGCCAAAATCTACCCGGAAAAACTTGGGACGCTTTTAGGAGAAAAGGATATGGCAGTTCTTTTCGGAAAGTACCTTTTGGGATTAAGAACGCAGATATTCCTTATGGCGGGGGTCATGAGGATGTCCGTCACAAAGTTTTTTATTGCAGATCTGACCACGGTGTTATTAGCGATAACCGTTGCCTTATTTTGGGGTGGAATCCTTTTTTTGGAGAATTAAGAAAATAACTGTTAAGCGAAAAATCGGGAAAATGATTCGGTGAGATCATTTGTTATTATCTTACTCCTGTCGATCTTAGGTCTTCTTTCCCAACCCATTCTTGCTGCCTCCGGGGACGATGTCAGTCATCTTTTCTTTATTGAACGGAGCAAAAACAAGAACCTCGTTCAGTACGACATCCGCCTCTCGGAGAATAGCAAAGTTCTTGATATAAAGCCCGTGAGTGTTTATTGGGTTTTGGAAAACGGCAGACGCGAGGAACTCAACCCGATTGAGAGGGAGTATGCGTATGGAATCGTTCGCCAAGAAAGGCTCGGCGAGAACAAATACAAGGTCATTCTGGCCGGTCTTAAACGGGTTGAGATCATCATCGAAAGAATGAATGATTCTTATAGGGCTGTCGTTTCTATCAATGGGAAGGAGAGTATCCTCGAAAAAATCTACATAGAATCCGAAGAAAAACGAACCGGACTACCCAAAGTCCTCTATATCGACCTTTTTGGCCGGACGAAGGGAACCGGCCTCCCCACAAAAGAACGAATCCCCTCCAGGTAACTCACAGGATGAATCATCACGACGAATCGTGTGATGGGTTTTTGAGACGGAGGTTGACTGAAACTGCCGATAACTAACTTAAAGTAATTTTCTTGAAAAGAGGCTGCCGATAAAGCCAAACCACGGGTAATCGTAGAACGGAAAGCGACGCCTGCGTGCCAAAATCCAATGCCGCATGCAGGGGTGCCTCTGCGCCGAATGCCTATCTACCGTTTGAAGGCGCTACGGCGTGCAGCCGCGGGTCCCCATGGGACAGCCGGGTCGCCGATAAGCGAAAAACGAAGGACCGGATGACCAAGGCTTTATTCAAAATAGATAATCCGGTTCTTGATTCATAGGGGAAGAGTAAGGGGAGATCAGAAAATCAAGTGAGAGATTTGAGGAGGCAATCATCAATGAAAACTGTGCTGGGAGATATCGTCAAGAGCAGATCGA
>Ga0316624_10001096_pt1 | contig 10321 bp, 9 predicted proteins | sample OWC_Aug_N3_C1_D5_FD_207657 | JGI IMG/M metagenome (GOLD analysis project Ga0316624, IMG submission 207657) | Wetland soil microbial communities from Old Woman Creek delta, Ohio, United States - OWC_Aug_N3_C1_D5_A | ecosystem: Environmental > Terrestrial > Soil > Wetlands | place: USA: Ohio...
ATATAAGCTGTGCTGTAAACCCTGCCACCGGTAACGAAAAGGAGTTTACGATAGACCTGGCGGAGAAGTCGAAGTCAGTGCTGGTAGTTGGAGGTGGTGTAGCCGGTATGGAAGCAGCCAGAGTAGCTGCGCTCAGGGGACATAGGGTTACCCTGTATGAAAAACGCGATAGGCTGGGAGGGCATCTAATAGAAGGATCGGTGCCTCCGTTTAAGCGTGACCTGGAACTGCTGAGGGAGTACTACGTCACTCTGTTAGGAAAGCTAGGAGTAAAAATAGTATTGGGGAAAGAGGTCACACCGAAGCTTGTGCAGGAAATGAACCCGGATGTCGTGATCATCGCCACAGGTTCAACCACGATTATCCCTGATATCCCGGGAATTGATAAGGACAAAGTTGTTAGCGCTATTGACTTGCTCCTGGGCAGGAAAAAGGCCGGGAACCATGTTGTCATCTCGGGCGGTGGCCTTGTTGGTTGCGAAACCGCTATCTATCTGGCACAAAAGGGCAAGAGGGTAACAATTGTGGAGATGCTGGAGGAAATCATCCCCGACGTTTTTGAAGCGAACAGGCAAAATCTGTTCAAGATGCTTGCTGCGAACGGTGTGACTGTTTTGACCAATACGAATCTGGTCAGGGTAACGGACAAGGGTGCCGCTGTGATCAATCAGTTTCGCAGGTATGAGGCAGAACTGCCGGCTGATACGATCGTCATGGCCATGGGTCTCAAGCCGGAGATGGGTCTAGCGAAAGCTCTGGAGGGCAGAGTAAAGGAACTTCACGCTATAGGGGATTGTGAGGGACCGGGGAGAATAATGGATGCAGTATGGGGAGCTTTTATGACTGTGCTTTCAATATAAACACTTCAATGTGCAAAATCTAAAGCCAGACCACAAGAGAATACTAGACTCCAGTCGGTTCATGCTTTAGCAGAGAAGGGTAAAAATGCCTACGGTAAAAGCCGGTGATATCAACATCTATTATGAGGTCCTAGGTCGGGGCGAGGCGCTGGTCCTGATTATGGGCTATACGGCTAGCACGGCGTGGTGGTTCCGGCAAGTTCCTGTCTTTTCCCAGCAATACCGTGTAGTTGCCTTTGACAGCAGAGGAGCCGGCCAGAGTGACAAGCCTGACGTGCCTTACACAATGGAGATGTTGGCGGGAGATCTGGCCGCGCTGCTTGAGGTCATCGGGATCAATGCGGCCCACATCTTCGGGGTGTCCATGGGAGGCATGATAGCCCAGCACTTTGCTTTGCGTTACCCCGAAAGGGTAAGTAGTTTAATTCTGGGTTGTACTTCCTGCGGCGGCCCGCATAGCATAAAGCCGGACGCTGAGGCAATGACAGTTCTTGCTGATTTTGAGCACAAGAAGAAATTGACTCGGGCAGAGATAGTCAGGGAATCGATTCCCTTCCTCGTGAGTCAAGAGTTCATTGACAGAAATCCAGGTCTTACTCAAGAGATGATGACGAAAATGATGGAGCATCCTGCCCCTCTCCATGGAGCTATAAGGCAAGCATATGCCATATGGGAGCACAATACCTATGAGCGTCTACCGGAGATCAGGGTGCCAACTCTGGTAATAGCCGGAGACGCTGACCGACTGATTCCGGTTGAAAACTCCCGGATTCTGGCGTCAAGGATAGCCAGCGCCGAACTGGTAATACTGAATAATATGGGGCATGGCTTCATTACCGAGGCAGCAGACGAAGCTAACCGGGCAGTTCTAGACTTTCTCAGGCAACATCGCAAAGACAGATAGGCTCCGTGTACTTTCGTCCAAGGCTAAAATGATCTTATTAAGATATTCGTATTTTCTCAATTTTGTATTAGAGTGTTCCTAGACAGGGTCAAATGCATTTATTCGTTCCAGATGTTCCAGCATTTTGAGGTAGAGTTCATCCCGCTTTCTTAGTATTTCTTGCTCGCTCCGCCCACCGTAATCGTATATTCCTCTCGAGGTTTTCACTCCAAGATGCCCTTGGTTGACCATGTCATCAATGAGAGGGAACCTGATACCCATATCTGCCACAATATTGTTCACTGTATCGAGACCAGTGAAATCCAAGAGTTGGCAGACGGCCAATATCGGGAGTCGGATCCCCATGACGGCTTTGGCAGCCCTGTCAATCTGCTCCGGGGTGGCCCATCCCTTGTCTACCATCTCGTATACCACAAAACTAATGGCGTTTTGAATGCGATTGACGATCCCTGAGGGTACAAACTGTTCAAGTACGACCGGCATCTTGCCAAGCCTCCGCATAAGACCTGCGGTCACTTCGACGACTTCCGACGATGTCTTCGGACCTGGCACAACCTCCACCAGAGGAATTATGTGTGCCGGGTTGAACCAGTGAGCGATAATCAGCCGTTCAGGCCTCCTGATGTCGGCGATACTGAATGGATCCAGGGATGAGGTATTGCTTGACAGGATTGTGTTCCTAGAGCAGACTTCATCAAGCTGCAGGAATACCTTTCTTTTGACATCAGCGACTTCCGAAACAGTTTCCACTGCAAAGTCAGCATTATGTGCCACCGCAGAGAGGTCTGTTGAAGGGTGTATCCGCCTCAGAATCGTCGGAATCTCTTTCCGTGTTACGCGCTTGAAGCCTGCCAGCGTGTTCAGGTTACACTTTATTAAGGCAATAGCGCGATCTAGCAACTTATCACTGGTGTCAACAAGACTAACCTGTATGCCTTTTTGTGCGAACACTTGGGCAATGGAATGCCCCATCACGCCTGCCCCAACTACTACGGCTGTTTTCACATCCTTTGCATCCATGATTGTTCTCCCTTCCGAATCCTTGACCTTGAATTAATCTTGGTCTGACTTGGTACACAAGGAAAGATCAGGTACAGTAGGGGCAGCGGCTATACGGAATGGCTGATATGGCACGTAATAGAACTCACACTTGTGCATTGCGAGCTACCACAATCACGGAAGCAGCCGCTCTAGATTCTTGTGGAAGATCTTCTCCTTATCGTTGTCGGAGATGCGGAGTTCGCGGGTCCATCTTAAGATAGGCTCATAGCTATAGCCCCCTGCTTTACGTCTCAGGGATATAGGGCCATCAGACCCGAAAATCACCTTCTCTGGCCCCAGGGCTTTCACAGCTCTGCGGACCAGGGAGGCATTCAAGTAGCTTCCTGAGATGTCTACAAAGCAGTTCTTCTGCTCTTTGATCACTTTCCATTTACTCTGAAAATGAGGAATTGCAACATGAGCTAGAATTAGCTTTAGACGTGGACAGTTATCCAGAAGCACTTCAAAGTTGCCCGTTTGGCGCCCGCCTCCCAAATGGACCAGCAGAGGCAATCCCTTTTCCTCACATCGCTGGGCAATTGGGAGTAACTCGGAGGAAATGTTAATCCTGTGCCACCAGGCATGGCACTTGACGCCGACCATCCCTTGCTCTTCGACACCCTTCTCGAGAATCTCCATAGCATTTTTCAATTTGGGGTTTATCACCGCAAAAGCCATAAAGCGCTCGGGATATTTCGAGACAACCTGACTGACGCTGTCATTGTCCGGGTTCTGAACTATGTGTATGGTTTTCCCTCCACCTTTTAGGCAATCCCCCTTGATCAGGGACTCATAGATCCTCTTGCCAAGGGGCTGAAGTGGTGTGGAGAGTAGAAACCTCATTATAGAGATTTGCCAATCCGGGGTCGGTGGGATTAAGCCGTTGAGGCTCGCCAGCAGCACTACCTTGTTGACACCAGATGCATCCATCAGGCGGATATAGTCTTCACCCGTGATCTCCTCAAGGTCAAGGTGAGCATGCGCATCTATGATCATCTTAGGCCCCTTTTAGTGGCACTCTAAGTTCCATAATATATCCCGATATTGTATATTTTACTCGCATCATAACTGCTAGGCTCTGCGCGGCTTCTCCAGCTTGCTCACAAGCTCCTGGAGTGCCTTTTTGGCCGGCCACTTGTCGCGGAACACGCGGCTGATCGCCGCTGTTATGGCTTCCGGGTTATGATGCTGGAAGATGTTGCGCCCGACAGAGCACCCTATCGCGCCGACATCGCGTACCTGCTGCATACGAGTGAGAAGCTCTGCATCGCTGATTAGAGTGCCACCTGCCAGCACCACCGGGCGGTCGCATGCCTGCACAATTTCGGCAAATGATTTCTGGTCGCCACTCCAGTTTACCTTCACGATGTCGGCTCCCAGCTCCGCGCACAGACGGGCATTTCGCTTCAGGTACTCCGCGCCCAACGCTCCTTTCATAGTTTTTAAGCTCTGGTAGGCGTTCGGGTATTCAGCTTCAGCGATGAAGGGCATGCCCAGTAACTCACAGGCTTCACCTATCTTGGAAACGTAGGTAATTGCCTCCGGCTCGTTGTCCCCTGCCAGAGCCACATATACTACAACTGCATCAGCACCGATGCGCAGCGCTTCTTCGACAGAGCCGATGGGCGTAATCAATGCACCCGACGGTCTGCCGGCTGCAGAGGCAGTGAGCATGAGTGCCAAGGATGTGTCACGTTGGAATAGATGGCAGAACTTCTTCGCCATGCCCCGCCCCAGCATAAGGACGTTGGCTCCACCGGCAATTGCCTCGCGGACGCGGGCTCCTGTATCATATAGCCCGCTCAAGAATTGGGGGGAGGTCATCCCATGGTCGATTGCACAGATGAGGCAAGTGTTGGTCTCCGCTTGGATCAAACGGTTGAGACGGATCTTTTTCCCAGTGATTGCTGACATAATAGACTGCCTCCTTCTACCCGAACAGAGGGCATAATCGGTTGTACAATTGCACGTAGGTCCCGTAAGCTTCCTCGTACAAAGTAAAGTTCTTCGAGTTTGGCTCAAAGCGTTCCTTGATCTGTACCATCTGCTTCGCTGCCTCCTCGATACTGGCGTACAGGCCTACTGCCTTTCCTGCCAGTATAGCTGCGCCGAGGGTGGCTGCCTCCTCGTTGGTCGTTGTAACCACAGGTCGACGTGTGATGTCGGCTTCGATCTGCTTCCACAGGCGACTGTGAGCCCCACCCCCAAGAGCGCGGATTTCGTTGACAGGGACGCCCAGTCCCTCAATCACTTCAAGGTTGCGCTGCACAATAAAGCCGACCGCCTCCATAATCGCCCGCATGAAATGCCCGCGCCCGTGTCGCAGTGTAAAGCCGAAAAACACGCCCTTGGCCTTTGGGTTGGCCTCGGGAGCCATGGCGCCCTGCAGGTGCGGTAACATTACCAGACCCTCAGAGCCCGGCGGAACACGCGCCGCCTCTTCGCCCATCAGATCGTACGCATCCAATCCGTTGGCCTGAGCTTTTGCCTTCTCCATCTGGGCGAATTCGTCTCGGAACCATCGTAATACGATCCCACCGCTGGTAAAGGTGTGAAGCATGTAGAGGTCTGGCACACCATGATAGTGACAAGGCATCTGGTTGTTGGGGTCAAGTGTAGGCTGCGAAACCGTAGCACAGATAGCCAACGCTGCACCTGTGTTCTCGCTGAAGATGCCCGGCCGTATGTTGCCCACACCGATAGCGCCGCACGCCTGATCCAGTGCGCCCATACAGGCGACAGTCTGCTGACTTAAGCCCAATTCCTCAGCAACTTTGGGCAAAAGCTTGCCAACCGGCACGCCAGATTCACAGTAGCGAGGAAGCTGGGCAGTGGTGATGCCCAGCGTGTTCAACATCTCAGGCCACCACTTCTTGGTACGAAAGTTCCAGTAGCAGGTTGATGTAACCAGCGAGCCTTCACAGACGTATTCGCCAGTCATGCGATGCAGGAAATAGTCCTCTAGTAAAAGGAACTTGTTAACCTTATCGAATAGCTTCGGCTCGTGCCTTCGTAGCCAGAGTATCTTTGCCGCCGGCCAGGTAGGCACGAGCTTGACCTGCCCTGTAATCTTATATGCATGACGGTGCCCCAGGAGTTCGCCCAATTCATCCGCCTCTGACTGAGCCCGGTTATCTAACCAAACGATGGCACGTCTCAAGGGCTTGCCGGACTTGTCCACGACAATCAAAGTCTCTCCCTGAGCCGACAGGCCGAGAGCTTTGACATCTGCCGGGGCGATTCCCGATACCTTCATAACCTTGGCGACAGCAGTACTGAAGGCTCGCCAGTAGGTCTCGGTGTCCATCTCAACGGACAGGGCATCTGGGGTGATGAGCTGATATTCTTCGGTGTCCTTGGCCACCACATTGCCCTGCAGGTCATGCAGGGCGCATTTCAGGGCAGTTGTACCCAAATCGACAGCGAGAACTACGTCCATAAAAGACTTCTTTACTCTCCGGGAGCTCCTGCCCAAGCGATGAGCGCCACTTCCTTCCCCACATTTATCAGCGTGTGAGGCACGCCTTCCGGAATGAGTATGGCGTCTCCTTTGAAAAGTTCGTGATATTGCTTCTCGTCGAAAAGCTGAACATGGCCCTGACATACGAAGAAGACTTCCTGAGATTTCGGATGGCCGACGTCTATGTTCCCGCGTTCACCAGGCTGTAACATCGAGGTACCAAACCATATTTTGGGGACTTTGACGTACTCGCGGCAGTGTTCGGGCCCTTCCATGAAGTTGCGGGCCTCGACCTGACGGATGATGCGTGGGGGTTTGTACGACATCACATAGCTCCGTCTGTACAGGAGATTCGTGAGACTGCGCATAGAGTAACATAATTTGACGGGCAATACAAATGATGTTACTCTGAGAGCCAAGTCCGCGATTCTACCCTTCGAGTCTGACAAGACGCAAAGAGGAGGGACATTATGGCAAAAATCAAGCGTACTCTCATGGAGGAGGTGGCCAGGTCAGCCTACACGTTCTGGGAGAAGAAGCTGACCCCGGGGATGGATTCCGGGGATACCAGCCTCAGGGATCCGAAAACAGGCCTTATATACATTTTGCCTCAGCCCTCAGCGCGCCAGCCGATTCGCGGCTGGAATACAATCACCAGTGAGGATATTGCAGTGATTGACCCGCAGGGCAATGTAGTTGGTCCGCCGGAGAACCTTCCGACAGTTGAAGCCCCGATGCATCTGAGTATCTATGCGGCACGACCCGATGTGAACGCCATCGTGCACAGCCACGGGGTGTGGTCGCAAATCTTCGCCGCGGTGAGGCAGGATATCCCCTGCTTAACCATTGATGCATATCATTTTCTGATGGGAGAGGTCAAATGCGCTGGGTTCGGCCGGGTGGGGTCAGAGGCGCTAGCACAGAACATAGTCGAGGCACTGGGAAGTGAACGCAGGGCGGCCCTCATGGCCGGTCATGGGGCGGCTTGTGTTGGCCCTGACTTTTATGAAGCATTCCTCGTCGCCGAGGTTCTCGAGACGACAGCTAAACAGGCGCTCCTGGCCAAGCTGATTGGCAAGATTGTGCCCGTTACGCTGGGCGATATTCTTACTGAGGACATTGTCAGGAGCATGGATGCCGAGACGCTGAAGCAATTGAACATCAAGTTCTGAGACAACCGTTCGCATTTTCAGTATGCAATGCCTGCTTGATGGCTGTGGAGAGTAAAGGAACGGAGGGTAACGAGATGAAGAGATTCAAAGACAAAGTGGTCTTGATCACAGGTTGTGCGGAGGGAATGGGCCGTGCCATCACGCTGGCTTTCGCCCGGGAGGGCGCCATCGTGGTACCCACAGACATCAACACGAAGTTGCTGGCAAAAACAGCAAAAGAAGCCTCTAAATTGAGTGGCCGTCCTGTTGACTGGTTCAAGATGGACGTCACCAAGAAAGACGAGATTGCCAAGGCTGTGAAGGCGATTATTAACAAGCATAGCCGCATTGATGTTCTGGTCAACAATGCCGGGGTGTCTACCATGAGCCCCGTGGTGGACATGACCGAGGAGGAATGGGACTTTTGCATGGACGTGAACGCAAAAGGACCGTTCCTGGTGACGAAGGCAGTCCTGCCCCACATGATCGCTGCTAAGAGCGGCAAAATCGTTAACACTGCTTCAGTTGCCGGTAAAGGAGCAACCGCTTTTCAGGCGCACTACGGAGCTTCCAAAGCTGCGGTCATCGCCTTTACCCAGGCGTTGTCGAAGGAAGTGGGTGAGTATCACATCAATGTCAATGCAGTGTGCCCCGGAATGATCAAGACAGCCATGCAAGACCGCGAGATGGCCTGGGAAGGCAAGCTACGCGGGATGAATCCAGAGGACCTGCGCTTCATGGGTTGTCAGTTCATACCCTGGGGTCGTAATGGGGAACCCGAGGATGTGGCGAAGGTGGTCCTTTTCCTGGCGTCACCGGATGCGGAATACATCACGGGGCAGGCCATCAACGTCACCGGCGGCTTGATCATGGTCACGCATTAGGCTGCATCACACTAAACAGGAGAACCGACGTGATTGATGCTCAGGTTCGCACGAATGTCCTGCGGGCAGTCGATAGCCTGAAGGACGAGCTGGTGCAGTTGGTCTGCGAGACGGTCCGCATCCCAAGTTGCACTTCGATGCCCGCGGCTTCGGGCTCGAGCGATACCGCAATCGAGATCAGCGGGGAAACACGGGTCAACTATGCCTTCAAGCCGGTGATGGAATCCTGCGGATTGGAGACTGACCTCTGGGAAGTGGAGAAAGGTCGGGCCAATCTGGTGGGAATCTGGCGCGGGAAAGTAAAAGGCCGTTCCCTGCTCTTCAACGGACATGTGGATGTTGTGCCGCCTGGCCCGTCCGAGAAATGGACTGTGGCTGGCCCGTGGAGTGGAAGAATTATCTCGGGGAAGATTTACGGCCGTGGCTCCACCGACATGAAAGGTGGGATTGCGTCTGCTGTTTTTGCCATGAAGGCGCTGCTGAAAGCCGGGTATCGCCCCAAGGGGGATGTGTTCATCCAGAGTGTGGTTGGGGAAGAGACCATGGAGACCGCTGCGGGAACCGGGGCAGCGCTTGAGCGCGGCTACGGAGCCAATGCGGCTATAGTCTGCGAACCGTCGAGCCCGCCCCACAAACTATCCATTAATACTGCATCGCCAGGCCTGGTCTTGATGCAGGTCAAAGTAAAGGGAAAGGCAGCGCACATCTCAATGCGCAATGAACTGATCAGGCCCGGAGGCCTGGGGGCTGCCGTGGGCGTATCAGCCATTGACAAGGCGTTCTTGATATACCAGGCTCTGCTCAAACTGGAGGAGGAATGGGGGCAGACGAAACGCCACCCTGCTTTCACCCGCCCTGGCCAATTTGTCCTTTATCCCGAGGTTATCCAGGGTGGGGACATGATTGCAGCTTCCATCCCCGAGGAATGCTACATGATTTACATCATCTGGCACCCCCCACAGGATACCGCGGAGGGCGTAGGCGAGGAGATTAAAGCTTATATAGCGCGCTTTGCGCAGACCGACCCCTGGCTGCGTGAGAACCCCCCTGAGGTGTATGTACCCTTTTATAGCTGGCCGCCATACGAGACTTCGCCAGAGGAACCCATCTGCAAAGCTGCTGCGGCGGCGAGCGAGGCGGTCTTCAATCGGCCGGCGATGTTATACGGTGGCGGCTTCACCAGCGATGCCAGTTTCATCCGGCAAGCAGGAATTCCGACGATCGTGGTGGGTCCCGGCACCCCCGAGGTCGCGCACGGCTTCAATGAGTACGTCGAGATTCAGGATCTCCTGGATGCGGCCAAGCTATACGCCATGACTATCGTCGAATGGTGCGGTATCTAAAGGGCAGGCCTTGACCCTCTAGAAATCGAAAGGGTCAAGGGACCTCATGCAAAACTGGTAAATCCCGCCTGCTCTATTCTTAAGATGCGTTAGCTCCAGCGCGAGAATACAATCTTAAAGAGCTTTCTAATGTGCCGCTGGATTGAGAACCCGCCCCACAAATACTATGCTGCCAGTCGTTATATCACGGATAAGGAAGAGGAAAGGCCGATCAATCGTGACCTGAGCCTGCTGTACTGGTATGCTGGTTGTTCCCACTATCACAGCTGTGGCCGCGGCGGCCTCAGTTCCTGCCTCGTCCACAGAGACGAATGCCTTGTGCAGGACATCTTGAATCAGCAGGTCGTGGTTTCCATCCATGCCCGAGAAGTCAGCGTCTGGAGTGAAAGCTACTTCCATGCCCAGCATGCTCAGTGCCTGCTTCAAGCTGAAACTGGACTCGTATTCAAATTTGGGCATCGTCAACGAGACCTCTTTCTTCTCCAGTTGACCAATAATCGTCTTGACAAGCTCAGCGTCTAACGAGTTTTCAAAGACCTCAAACTCACCGGCTTTGGGCAGCAAAATGACCATCGAGAGCTCTTCGCCGGAATACGTCAATTCTACCGCCTGATAATCGGCACCCTCCGCATATTTAAAGGACTCTGTTTGCTTCATCATGCTGGCGGTGACACTGCT
>Ga0316624_10001097_pt1 | contig 10311 bp, 5 predicted proteins | sample OWC_Aug_N3_C1_D5_FD_207657 | JGI IMG/M metagenome (GOLD analysis project Ga0316624, IMG submission 207657) | Wetland soil microbial communities from Old Woman Creek delta, Ohio, United States - OWC_Aug_N3_C1_D5_A | ecosystem: Environmental > Terrestrial > Soil > Wetlands | place: USA: Ohio...
ACCAGAATACTGTGCATGACTGTCTGGTAGGTCTGTCCATGTCCTTGAGCAACAATCGAAACCACCCCGCCAGAGATCTGGGCAAGTGTTTGGAGCACGCCTTCCGCGCCAGATATGCCACTGAGTGTGTCCTCAAGGTCCAGATAGTCTAGCACCTGGTATACGTTCGCGGGGATAGATGCGTAGTCGCCCGCGAACTGGCCAAGCGTCTTGCTCACCATCTCTTTGAGTGGGGCACTGTCAGTCATGGCAGCGACTATTCCGAGTACTGGTTTGACGGCTCCATTGAGGGCAGCCATGACGGTGTCCTTCGTCGGGGTGTCGAAGCCCATATCGATGAGCATGTTGTCCGCTATCTCAAAGATAGTCGGTATCTCGGAGGGGTCGAATCCATCATTGAAGAATCCCCCAATAAGCGCAATAGAGTCAACAATCACTGCGATGGTATCGTCCTGAACTGTGCCAGCGACTGATGCCTCTATGACTGCAGTCACTTCTTGTCTGAAAGCGGCGTAGTCTGTGACGCTGCCCTCCTTGTAGTCCTTGACAATGCCCATCATCCCGCGAGTGAGCTCATCGGCGGTAGTAGTAATGTCACCAGGCTCCAGTATCGCGGTGACCAGCGAAGCTACTGCCTCGACCACCGATGGCGCATCTAGCTTGTCGATGATGTCTATCGAGGTAAGGGCCAGCTTGATGACAGACAGTATCCTTGTGCGCGCCTCTTCACCTTGCGTACCTGTCAGAACATTCAGGGTACCAGCTAGCAGGTCGTCCCCCACATCAGTCACAAACCTCTCGAAGTCCCAACTGCTCAGATACCCGATGAGTGATCTCGTGAAGGCAGTGAACCTCGCGAGAAGTTGGTCTGCGGCGGACTGGTCAAGGTCGAAGACCGCGACCAGTGTCTTGTTGAATATGGCTTGCATGACATTCGCCGTGAAGAAGCTGGCAATGTGGTCGAATGCACCCTTGCCGCGGTCAATGACATCTGCGACGACGTCTGCAAGTCCGCTATCCACACCCAGGATCCTGACGACGAATTCGGATATCTGACCTGGGAAAAGCTCAGGGAGGAGTGACACGACTGCCTCGGTCACAGCACCGACTATATCAGCAGTGCTGCCCCGAAGTCTGAACAGCAATTTGAGCAGAATCTCGAGGTATCCCTTGTACTCCTCGATGAACGGAAACTCGTTCGCCAGAGCCTCGATGATTGATTTCATCGGTGAATCGGAGTCATAGTTGGCCACGATGCCCACTATGGGTTCAATCACCTCGAACACTTGGCGAATAGTGTCCATCGTGCCCTCAGGAATCGATATGTCTGTGTCGCCCGTGCCTGCCAGTACCTCAAGAAGGATGTTGATGATCTTCCCAATTGGTCCTCTGAGCGCAGAGAAGATGGGCAGATTGCCTATTTTGAAGTCGTCATCCGCAAGCATGGAAGGCGCAGAGAGCTTGATTGCTGGTTCAAAGTCTGCAGGAAGGTCCTCGATGGGTATCTCGACAAGTGACCCGTTCTCTGTCAGCTGGTAGGCCGCGTCTCTGACTGTGGGGGAATGCTCCTCCCACATCTGGCGCGTGCGTTCCTCAAGAGCGACTTCATCGATCTGACCAACGGCGTCAACGGGTTCAATCGTCCGTTTGAGGATCTCATTGAAGTCGTCGGAATAGATCTTCAGGGCGACCTCTCTCAAGTACTGGCCAGCAAGTGTGTACCGCGCGTCTGAGACTCCTCTGGCTGCTGTCAGATCCGCGACTGCCCACACATCATAGACCATGAGTATCAATGCGTCAGTCTGCTCGCTTTCACAATGGTGTATGTTGTCCTCGTTATCCTGAATCAATGAGTCAAGCGAGAGAGTATTGCCCATCCCAATAACGTGGTGGGTCGAGTCATGCTCCCCGATTTCGGAGTAGAACTCAGTCCACTTCACGTGATAGTCCCTGTACTGCACGTGAGTCAGGTTCGACCTGAGAGCATAGATTGCAACCCATGGTTCGTCGCTCAACCAGAACGAGAGCTCAGATTGTGAGAACACCGGTATGACTTCCACGTTCTCGACGTAGTAGCTCACTACCTCATCGACGCCCTCGGCAACCATGCTCATCATAGCATCTTGCGGGTCGTAGAAGAGGTAGATGGGATCAAGCGAAAAGGAGACCTTTCCCTTTCTCATCGTTTCATCTTGTTCTCTCAGAGTGTCTGCTGCCCACACTGCTTGGGGAACAGCCGATACGATGAACAGAAGCACAAGAAGCACTGAGAGAAGCCGAAGTTGGGCTCTTTTGTCACTCATTTCTCGCGCGGCTCCTAACGACGCTAGCACACAGGACTGAAGGGGCTCCTAGGCGGCGCGAATGGACACCCCTGCCGGGAGACCGGGTCTCCACGGAGTCCTCTCGTCCTTAGCTCTCCACAGCCTTTCGGCAAGAAACCGCCATATATCTGTAGTCATTAGTTAGACGAGTATTGGAACAATCGAGCTCGACACTCCATGAACAGAAAACAGCTGTTCTGAAACGGTCGCGGATCCCAGCCACCCAGCACAGTTCTAGGCGAAGACGACACGCAGCTGTCTAGAATATGATCGAAAGGCAGGTCAATGCCCCTTCGCACTTCTCGAACTCGGTCACGGGAAGCTCGATGACCTCGAACCCGGTACGCCGCACTGCCTCTGCCGTCTTGGGATGACCCGCCGCTACCAGCACTGTACCGTTGACAAAGAGTGCGTTCGCGGCGTAGGACTCTTTCTGCGGAATAAGCAGCATCTTCAAGCCGCCGAATACAGGATGTTCGGAGAACCTCCGAGTACCAAGTAGTATACCTTCGTCAAGGTAGGTAACGTGGCTCTTGAGATGGACGACATCTTGGTCCTCCACAGTGTCGACTCTGACTTCCAGCCATCCAGACATCGCGTCTACCCCATCGGGCGATGTGCGCTGTGTGACTCCGCTTATCAGGCGGTCAGGTAGATGAATCACGTCTCCGCCCTCAAGAGTGGCAGGTGGTGGGACTGATCTGCACTCAAGGTAGGTCTTGAGCAACTCCTCAACAGACACCTCTTCACCCTTCCGGCTTGGCGGGCGCAAGTTCCCAATCAGTGCCTTCTTGCCATGGACGACAGCGGTGTCCTCAACGAAACAGCTATCCGGATGAGAATCTAGGGCGGGCATCTCAATGACTTCGAGACCGAGGTCTCTGAGTGTGGCGACGTATTTGCGGTGCTGTTCTCGAGCAAGTGCTGCGTCTAGCTCTTTCAGGCGCGGATGCGATGATATGCAGCCTGTGTACTTTGTTCCCGGGGGTCTCACGATGGCCTTGCTGGGCATGAGCTCTGTCAGTCCCCACTCCGTTATGAGCTTCTTGATTGGTTCTCACGCCACTAGAGCATGTGAAATCTCTGACTGAAACTCCGCCCCGACGCCAAAGATGTCCTTGGCGTCCGTGACCATGTACGCACACTTGTAGACCGGACCTGAACTACTGTCCTCCCAGAAGACGTACTCGGGCGCTTCCACAAAAGCATCTCTGTACCGGATACATATATCGTCGAACCGTTCATGTATCTCGTCTCTAGAAACCTTGCCCTCGATGGTCACATCGAAAGTATACCTGTACACTTCCTCGCCTTTGGCCAAGTGCTTCAGCTTAGTCATCGCAGACCTTATGCCGCCGTTTTCCTCTTCCGTCGGCCGAGCGTGCTCAAGACCCCGTTCCTCAAGGTAGTCATCGACTCTGATGCGGTAGTTGATCAAACGAGAGTCGAGGACGACGCTGTTTGGAATGAACATCCTCGTGTGGTCCCTTCTCAGAAGTCTAGTGTAGTTAAGAGTTATCTCCAGAACAATCCCTTCGACATCTCCAATCTTCACGTAGTCGCCAACCTTGAAGGGTCGTGTGCCAAAGAGGTAGATTCCTGAAACAAGACTTCCGAGTGCCCTTGAAGAAGCCATGCCCACGGCAGCCCCTACTAGAGTCGTGATAGCGACTGCGGACTGGCCAGATATCTGACCCGTGGCTGTCAGAACCGCAACAAACGCGACTGCAAAGAAGATCAACCTAATGAAGAACACAACGCCGCTTGCGGCTTCCCTGGGCATTCCAACCCCTTTGAAGGCGACCTTTGCAGTTCTCACCATCATCGACTGTATCACATATAGCACCAGCAGGAAGATGGAGATTCCGATCACCTTCCCAAGCTGGTCTGTCAGTAGCCACCCCAGAAACGACTGCAGCCATACCACTATCTCGTTCAGAAGGTCGTTCTGCATCGCAGCACCACACTATTCAGAAACACTTGGTGCCCGGACGCCTGCTGGGCTTTGAACATTGTGCCGCTCTCTCCCGGCCATGCAATACTGGGGTATGCTTGCGGACAGGAGTTTGTTCACATAATGGGACCAACGGTGCCTCGGGGATCGCCTAGGCAGAATACACAAAGCCCACTAAGGACCGCAAGATTCAGTGAGCGTCGGACAAGTGCTTGCGGTGGAGCTGCTGTAGTCCACGCTGCCGATACACAGTCACATGTGGTGGTTCCTGTGTTTGTTTTTCCTCTGTCGTCTCTGTTTGCTAGCCTTTCGGCTCTGTGCTCTGTTGAATCCCATGCTAATGTGGCACCTCCAGTGTGGGTTCCAGAGAGAAAACCCCTGCAAGTGGACTTCGACAGGAGCAGGCCTGCGTCTTGATTGATGATGCGCCTCAATCAGACAACGAGATTCCAGTCTGCTTCCGCAATCTGCGCCACGCTGAGAGCATATATACGCCTATTGAAGAGGCCACAGACTGCCTCAGAGCCTCTGGACGTCCAGAAGCTCGTCATGTCCAGAACTCGGCATCTCAGTCACAAGAACGCCGTAACAGCTGCTGACACCTCTAGGAAGAGTAAAAGCGTCGACGTGGGAGCTGCCGTCCCTCAGGAAGTGATCTGATGCCTGCGGCTCCCTTGGTTCTTAGACTCAGCGAGATTACGTCGTCGGAGGCGAAGCTCGTCGGCGGAAAGGCTGCGAAGCTCGGCCACATGTCAAAGCATGGGTTCAGAGTGCCCGACGGCTTCGTAGTGACGACTGCCGCTCAGGACCTGACCATAGGAGATGAAGTCCTGCGCAGGATCGAACGTGAGTTGTCGAGAATAGACCCCGCGTCGCCTGTCTCACTGAATTCCGTTTCCGAGGAGATCCGACGTATCATAAACAAGACCACGTTGGACCCAAGTGTCGCTTCTGCGATAGAGAAGACGTATGAGAAGATGGGGATGGATCGGGTTGCAGTTCGTTCCTCGGCTACGGCCGAAGACTTGGACGAGGCATCATTCGCTGGTCAGTATGAGAGTTACCTCAACATAGAAGGAGTCAGAGGAATCCTCGAGTACACGAAGAGATGCTACGGCTCGCTCTGGACTCCTCGGGCGATAGCGTATAGAGTCGAGAAGGGGATTCCCAATCGTACAGTGAAGCTAGCAGTCCTTGTTCAGAGCATGGTAGATGCGCGCTCCGCGGGAGTGATGTTCACCAACAATCCCGCTTCGCAGGCTGAGAAGGAGATAGTGATCGAGTCGAACTTCGGCCTTGGCGAATCGGTAGTTTCGGGCGCTGTAGCGCCTGACAGATTTGTCGTGTCGAGACCCGATATCAGTGGACACCAGAGAGTCCTCTACTCCGAAGTGGGTGCGAAGGACTCTGCTGTCGAACCATCGGCCCCAGGGCAGCCAGGCACGAGGGTTAACAAGCTAACCCCAGAAAAGTGCTCAAGTTCCTCAATATCCGCTCGCGAGGCACGGGCCCTTGCGAAGGTGGGAGTCTCCCTAGAAGCACTCTTCGGTGCGCCTCAAGACGTTGAATGGGCAATCGATCACGAGGACGCCATACACATTCTGCAGTCTAGACCAATCACTTCGACACGCATTCCGAAGGTCGACGATGACGAGATTGTCTGGAGCAGAGGCTACTCGGACGACTACTGGAATGACAATGTAACACCGCTCTTCTTCGACCTTCTAGGAGACCAGCTGACTCACATTGTGAATATCGAACTCAACCAGATCATGGGATACAAAGGAATGTCATCGAATCTCCTTAAGCTGCACAAGGCACACGTCTACTTCAATCTGGACGTTCTCCGCAAGAAAGTGGTCAACGAGATTCCGCCGTTCCTACGATCCGAGGACGTGCTTAACTACTTCCCAGAGGGGCATGGCGCATACGGCAAGGAAACCATGAGGAGTCTGCCCTTCGCTCTGACGAACCGTGTGCTTGCAGAGATACGAGTCACCCTCCTCGACGGCAACGGTGGGATGGGGAAGACAAGCCGCGTCTACACTGAGTGGACGCGTGATGTGTTCGAACCGTTTTGTTCACAATTCGACAGGAAACTCGAGTTCCTTAAACAGAGTGGAAACGCCCAGGAGTTCTGGGAGCTAGCCCGTGAGTTGGACAAGGTGATGATGGGCCACTTCCGACTTGTGAGGTACGGCATACCAGTTCACAACATAGGCATGAACCTCATGTCCAGCTACCTCCTGAGACGCTTTCTCGGCAATGAGGAGGGCACTCGGCTCTTCCCGCTCTTGGTCACTGGTCTAGAGCACAAGACGAATGAGACGAATCGGAGGATGAGCGAGCTTGTCATGCTAGCACGAAGGTCTCCCATTGTCAGTGAGGTCATTACTACGACGCCCTCAGATGAAGTCCTCGGGAAGCTCCGCGATTCGAACATTCCGGAGTGCGGCCCCTTTGTTGCGGAGATCGAGCGATTCCTTGCAGATTTCGGCGTACGCGGCTTCACAAGAGAGCCATACTATCCGAGATGGAGCGAACGGACCAGTCTGATATTTGATGTTGTGAAGCCAATGCTCGCTGGGCCCGAAGTTGTTGTTAAGGATACAGAGGCAAGAGTGCACGAACAGCGTATGCACGCCGAAAAGACCGCAGAGCGCAAGATCAGAACTCAACGACTCGGCGGCATCAAGTGGACATTGTTCAATGCCATACTCGGACTTGCCCGAACGTACATAGCATTCAGAGAGAATCAACGATTCAACCTCGATAGGTGGATTACAAGGAACAGAGCGGTCTATCTTGAGATCGGCAAGAAGACTGTCAAGATGGGTTTCCTTGACCGTCCTGAACAGGTCTTCTTCCTGCGGAGACGTGAGATAAAGAACATAATCGCCGGGTCAACGACTGACGAACAGCGTCACCTACTGAAGGAAGAGGTCAACCGCAGGGAGACTGACTTCCACGAGAACGAGGATGTCACGCCGCCCAAGTTCATCCGAGGCTCTAGGCTGTATAACGACGTCCCCGCTGACGTGGCAGACACGATGACAGGACTCCCTGCAAGTCAAGGAATCGTGCGTGCACCTATCAGAATCCTCGACAGCATTGAAGACATACCATCGGTGAAGAGCGGAGAGATTCTTGTTGTTCCGCGTACTGACCCCGGATGGACACCAGTGTTCTCCCTCATCTCGGGTCTCATCACTGAGATGGGGGGCGTGCTATCGCATGGTGCCGTCGTTTCCCGTGAGTATGGAATACCTGCCGTGACAAACATACGAAACGCCTGCAATCTTCTGAAGACGGGACAGATAGTCACAGTCGACGGCAACACTGGCACCGTACTAGTACACCGAAACGAGGTGAGATGAGTGACGGAGCCGCTCACTCACAAGACACGTTCGAAGAACGCCAACTGGAATGAGTCTTACTACTTCGTGTTCTACGATCGCAAGCATGAGGTCGGCGGAATGAGCCGCGTAGGCTTCAAGCCCAATAGACCGGAGGGCATGACATTCTTGTTCCTCTTTCTACCCGATGGCACGGTCGCCGCGTCGTACACGACTGACGAGGGCAACGAGTATCCCTCTGCAATAAAAGTAGATGGCATGCATCACCAGCACATTCGCAGCGATAGGTGGAGCTACACCTTCAATGGTTCGATGGTAGTCGTTGACAACTCTGAGATACTTCCTCGTGTGAGAGAACAGCCTGACCTCATCAAGGACCTCGTTGATGTATCCATGAACCTCGACTTCGCCGGACTCAACGAGCCCTACGAGTACAGTGAACACATGACGGCCGAGTCGTTGAGAATAGGAAAGAACTCCGGAGACAAGCACTGGGAACAGATTGCCAAGATTTCAGGCACACTTGACATCGGCGAATCGCAGTACCGTATTACTGACTGTCTGGGACAGCGAGACCACACCTATGGTATCAGAGATTGGACTGGCATCGGCGAATGGTTCTACTTTGTCGTGTGGTTCGACGAAGCGCATGCGGTCAACCCTGCGGCAGTGATAACCCCGGATGGCAGGCTTGGGTCTGGTGGCTTTCTCTACAGAAACGGCCGTAATGTACCGATTAAAGACATTAGATTGCTTGAGCATCGCTTCAGACCCGATGGGTTGTTTCCTGTTTCGACGACGCTTGGGCTGACCGACGACGAAGGTGAGGAACATCTTCTCAAAGGACAGCCGGGGAGAATAGTACCGGTGCCATTCAAGGACGAGCGAGGTAGTGAGGCAGTCTTGGTTCAGTCACTTGGAACTTTCGAGCTCGACGGCGTCCGGAGCGGCTATGGCGCCTATGAGGTGCTGAAACGCGGCCATCAGCCATGAAGCCGCCGAGATTGGCTGACGGTACGACTTAGCAGCGGTCGCGCAGTTTCTGCAGGTCGATTCCACGGATAAGAGCATAGACCATGACAGTCGCCACAATCATCCCCAGTCCTGAGAGACCCCATACAATCCTGAGGCTGCCGCTGAGTGTCCAGACCAAGGCACCAAATGAGACTGCGAAAATGGACGTCAGACCCATGATCAGTTCGTATGTGCCTAGGGCTCTTCCCTTCACCTCCTCACCGACACACATTGCAGCCAGGCTTCTCTCAGCTCCGACCCAGATTATCAAGGGGACTGCCCAAGTGATGTTGAGTAGATACATCAAAAATGCACCAGAACCTAGAGCCCACACAATGTACGCAACTCCATTCCCGGCCAAACCAAAGAGGAGGCCACCCTTCAGGTTTCTGTCTGCAATGCTGCTGGCCGTGTACATAAGCAAGGCACTTGTGAACGAGAATGCGCTCCACGTCAGGCCATAAGTCACTGTGTCGACCTGCCAGTCAGATGTGCACAGATTGCCGAGGTACTGGATGGCGGCAGTGAAGAAGAAATAGAAGATCGCCATTCCTGCACAGAGTCTCCAGTAGTCGCCGCCTAGGTTTCTGAAGGATACTCTTGGCCCTGCTCTGGCCTTACGCACGGTGTCAGCCGGCAGGGACTCCTTGACCAATCCAATAGACAACACCATCGCTGATGCAGCGACCCACGCCGCCAGTCGGTAGAGATCCTGTGAGCTGAATCCGAGGCTCATCATGAATGCACCAATGAGAGGACCGAAGGCATCAAACAGCCAAAGAGGCATCGTGACCATCATCATCTTCCTGGCGGGATTCCGTCCGTGATCGGCGACAACCTCATCGGCTGGGATGGTCCTAGACATCACTCTGAACACGCTCACTCCGTACCAGATGAACCCGTACTGAAGAAGAAGCAGAGGCCACACGGGGAAGTATGACATCGCGAGAAGACCAAGAATCAGCGGAATGAACCCTGCGGCCAGTGTGCGTCGCCTTCCAACGAAGTCAGCGGCCGCACCAGAAGCGAAGCTGCCAATGAGACCCATAGCGGTGCCGACAGAGAAGACTAGCCCCATCTGCAGTGCATCTATCCGCTGCAAGAGGAATATGCTGTATTCCCACTTCCAGAGCGCAATCGAGAGCTGGGATATACCCACAACGAGGGCCACTCTCCAGAGGTTGGCAGTGAGACCAAGAAACGTCGTATGACTCTGCCCACCAGAAACAGATTCTTCTCGGCCTGACGATGTGTTCTCTGGCATCATACGGACATCACTCGGTGCGTCCAAGACTCCGTCTTAAGTTGCTATCGATAGAATAATCGTGAACGAGAGCGTATAGCCCAGTGTAGGTCATGCCCCGGTCGCAATCACGATATCCTCTCGACCCCGTATCTCTTCATTCGCTTTTCAAGCGTAGACGCATGGGGTTTCAGGTGCTCCGCTGCATCCCGCACAACGTCATCTGGACATTGGAGAAGCAGGTCTCTAGTTGCTCTCACATCTTTGCTCGACAACGCTTGCTCCAGAGGACACTTGGCCAAGAAGACCTCACCACTCCCGGTCTGAAACACGGGAAAAGCCCTGCAGCGAAGAGGACGCATATCGTATATCGAGCAGGTTGTTTCGATGAGGTAGGGGCAGGTCCCATCGTGCGTCCAT
>Ga0316624_10001098_pt1 | contig 10301 bp, 8 predicted proteins | sample OWC_Aug_N3_C1_D5_FD_207657 | JGI IMG/M metagenome (GOLD analysis project Ga0316624, IMG submission 207657) | Wetland soil microbial communities from Old Woman Creek delta, Ohio, United States - OWC_Aug_N3_C1_D5_A | ecosystem: Environmental > Terrestrial > Soil > Wetlands | place: USA: Ohio...
ATGGTCGGATCGTCAGCAACCCTTCCTTTTGGAGCAATCCCTGGGCTTCTGGACTTAAAACAAATTCTAAGAAAGAATTGGCCTCCCCTTCAGGGTTTCCATTGAAAACGAAAAGAAAGGGTCTCACCAATCGATAACGGCCATGGACGATATTTTTTAGATTGGGTTCCACACCTGAAATCTTTAGAGCCTTGACTGACTGATTGACCAAACCCAGCGAGATGAACCCAATGGTATTGGGGTCGCTTGCCACCACCTGCCGGATTGCGCCATTGGAATCCTGGACCAAAGCTTCGAGGTTGATCTCTTCTTTTTCCATGACCATTTTCTGAAAGGCTTCCCTTGTCCCAGACCCCTCTTCCCGCGTCACCAGAACGATGGGACGGGGATGGCCTCCTACTTCGTTCCAGTTTCTGATCATGCCAGCGAATACCTGTTGGATCTGGGGCAGGGAGAGATCAGTGATAGGATTTTCCGGATGGACGATGATGGCAATGGCATCTTTTGCAATGGTCACCGCATAGAGATTCTTTTCGTCGGACATTAAAGAGCGGGACGACATCCCGATATGAGCCGCATGGGTTTTGACGGCTTCGATCCCAGCCGTGGAACCGCCTCCTTGAACATAGATATGGGATTCTGGATGCTTGAGCATATATTCCTCGGCCAGTAATTCGGCAAAGGGTTCAACAGACGTCGACCCCGCCACAGTTACCCCTGCCTGCCGTCTCTGACAACCCACCCCAAAGGTGGTAGTCGACAGCAGCGAAAGGAACCATAGCAGGCAGAGGAGCTTCCATTTCTTTGACATCGTTATCTCTTGCCTTGGAGTCGTGGAGTATTGGAATAATGGGTTTTATTCTCAAATGACGATCATTCGGATCTTGACCATTGGCTCTCAGGCCACTCAATTCTCTTGTCGAAACCCATCATTCCACCATTCCATTATTCCAGTACTCCTTCTATGGAGGGCTTCAGCCTCCCACAGAAAGGGCGACTAAAGTCGAGGGGGTTATGCAATCCGAACTCCGCATTTGTTACCCATACCTTCCTGTCACATAGTTTTCAGTTCGTTGGTCTTTGGGTCGTGTGAAGATATCACCCGTAGGGCCGTATTCCAGCAATTCGCCCAACAAAAAGAATCCGGTCCAGTCAGAAGTCCGAGCCGCCTGCTGCATGTTGTGAGTGACGATGACAATGGTGTAGTTTTTCTTCAGCTCCTGCATCAACTCCTCAATCTTCAAAGTGGCAATCGGGTCAAGGGCGGAGCAGGGTTCGTCCATCAAAATCACTTCCGGCTGAACGGCTAATACCCTCGCGATACAGAGACGCTGCTGTTGTCCCACGTTCAGATTCAGAGCATCCATGTGAAGCCGGTTTGACACCTCCGGCCAAAGCGCGGCAGACTTAAGGCTCTGTTCTACTCTTCCTGTGATCTCTCCTCGCGAAAGGATCCCAAGCACTTTTGGACCGAAGGCCACATTTTCGTAGATGCTTTTCGGAAAAGGGTTAGGGCGCTGGAAGACCATCCCAACCCTTTGCCTCAGCGAGACGACATCCGTTCCCAGTCGATAAATATCTTCACCGTCGAGGGAGACTCTTCCCTCGGTACGGGTGTGGGGGAGAAGCTCATTCATGCGGTTAAGGGTTCGGAGAAAGGTCGACTTGCCGCAGCCGGAGGGACCGATGAGGGCAGTGATCTGGCGTTCCCTAATAACGATATCAATCTTTTTGAGGGCATGGGTAGGACCATAATAGAAATCAAGTCCCTTGGTTTCGATCTTGACATTAAGGGTCGGTTTTATCATCAGGATAGATTCTGGAAGCTTGGTGATCCGGGCCTTCTTTCCGAAATTATCAGATTATGATGTTGGAATCAAGAGGATTTCCGAACCCAAAGTCAACGTGGATTACATTTAGGGCTAGGCTATGCAAACCGAAAAAGAAGCCATGAAGACTCTTTAGAAGAGGCGTCGCTTTTGACAGGCCTGAAGGTGAACGCCGTTTTGGAATCAAAGGAATTCTGACCAGTCCCGACCCATCCCATACTTTTCAATGAACTCTTTGATCACTTGCTCCGCGACGACGAACCGCTGAATCTGATTGGTTCCTTCGTAGATCTGAGTGATCTTTGCATCCCTCATGGTCCGCTCCAGATTTCCGCTCTTGAGACATCCGTAGCCCCCCAGGATCTGTACAGCGTCCGTGGTGATCTTCATCGCCACATCGGAGGCAAAGTATTTACACATGGCCGAATATTTAGTGGCATGGCGAAGTCCCTTATCCAAATGCCAGGCCGCTTTATAAACGAGAGCTTTGGCGGATTCGATCATCGTGGCCATCTCCGCCAACATGAACTGCATCCCTTCCAGTTTGGCAATAGGCTTGCCGAACTGTCGCCTCCTCATGGCAAAGAGGGTGGCGATCTCCATGGCACTTTCGGCAATCCCCAGCGCCTGAGCCCCGACCGCTGGCCGGGATCGATTCAGCGCCTCCATGGCAATCTTAAAACCATCTCCCTCTTCTCCCAGGAGATATTTCTTGGGTACGGCGACATCGCTGAAAGAGACAGAGCAGGAAGGGATGCCCCGCATCCCGATCTTATCATCCTTCGAACTATAGGTTATTCCAGCCAACCCTTTATCAAGAGCAAAGGCTGAGATTCCCCGTCGTCCTCTTGCCGGATCCGTCTTGGCAAAGACCACGTATTTGTCAGCCACTCCTCCATTGGTCACAAAACTCTTCTTACCGTTGAGAAGGTACTGGCTTCCTTCTTTGGTCGCTGTCATCCTCATAGAGCCCACATCCGATCCAGCCAGAGGTTCTGTCAAACAGAAGGTCATCAATAGATGGTCCCTTGCAATTCGGGAGCAGAATTCGGACTTTTGAGAATCATTCCCAAAGATGAGGATGGGGAGGGTCCCGACGCTCTGAACAATCACCAGGAGAGCCATGGAGGCCGAAACCTTCGCAATCTCCTCTGTGATGATACAAAAAGACGTGATGTCCCTGCCCATCCCGCCATTAGAGCTTGGAATTAAGATCTGAAGGTACCCCTCTTTGAACAAGCGTTTGGCCATATCGAAGGGAAACGCATCGCTCTCCTCGATCTCCTTGGATCGTGGTTTAATATCCTTCTCAGCAATCTCTCTGACCTCCCTCAAAAGGGGTTCATACTCTTCCGTAAACTCAAACATAAGGAACCTCCGGAAACGAAAGATTGGGGTGTTGGAAGAATGGAATGTTGGAGTTATGAAAATGATTCATTAACCCAACGGTGCACTGTTCCAGCGTTTCAGTGGATACGTATGGATTTTACCACAGATCTGGCTTAGCTAGCAAAGCCTGCATCTACTGGGCGCTGATCTTCATCGGTCGAAATCTCCGCGGTGCGATAAACCAGACCAAGACGATCGAGATAAAGCTGATGAGGATGGCCAGAATAAAAGCCCAGAGGTAATTTTGAGTTTGGTCAAAGATGTACCCTCCTACCCATGTCCCTACCGCTGCGCCTATCCCAATATTCCCCTCCACCATCCCGTAAATCAGGCCGAAATGTTTCCCCTTATAGAGATCTCCTGAAATAGACATGAACATGGGAGCAGTCGACCCCCACCCTGCGCCGAAGAAGAGCGCAAAAAGATAGAGAAGAAAAGGGGAGGAGATGTATTGAAAAAGCAGGAGAGCCAGGATTCCAAGGGAGAAGCAGATGCCTCCCAGCGTGTAGGTAATTTCTCTACCGATCCGGTCAGACAGCCATCCCCAGAAGAAGCGAAACCCTGCGGAAACGGCGCCCATAGCCGCAAAAAGAGAGGCTGCCCACATCTTGCCGACTCCAAGGTCCACCAGATATCTCACGTGATGGACAATGACGATGTAAATCCCAAATACGATGAGGGAAGGGAAAAGGATGACACCCCAGAAGCGTCCTGTCTTCATTAAATCCTTGAGACCCTGTTTTTTGAAAGATGAAGTCGCTGGTTGAGACGGGGACTCCTTTGGCAAATCGTCCGCAGAATCCCCATCTGGCAGGAGCCCCATTTCTTCAGGTCGATGTTTCAGAAAGATAGCGTTCAGGGGGAGGGGGATAGCGAAAACGAGGAGAGAGAAGATGAAAAAAGCAGATCGCCATCCCCAGAGAGAGATGAGATATTGGAAAAGAGGAACGAAGAGGGGAGGGCTTAAGCCCATGCCGACACTTGCAAGCCCATTGGCTGTCCCTCTTTTTCTTTCAAACCAGTGGGCGAGGATGACGGTGAAGGGAGCGATACTGAGACAAGGGATCCCTATTCCGGCCACCACACCGTAAAAGAGATAGAAATGGGTAAGCGTTTCAATCTGTGTGCAGAGAAGGAGTCCTAGCCCTGTCAGGACAATCCCGGGAAGCATCACTCGTCGAGGGCCGACTCGATCAACCAGGATTCCGACAATGGGAGCCATGACCATATAGGCAACCATGGCAATGGATAGGGCCGCCGCCGCTTCAGCCCGCCTCCAGTGGAATTGGTCAATGAGGGCCACGAAAAAGACCGAAAAAGTAGTTCGAAGTCCAAACCAATAAGCCAAAGAAAGCACGGCTAGGCCAACGATTACCCAACCGTAATAGAATCTCCCCCTCTCAAGACGTGTTGTCTGTTTCATGGATAAATCTATCTAACCGTTTATAACCGGGTTGGTCAAGAGACAAATTCCAGACAAATTCCTTGATTTACTTCCCAATTTCTGTTAAGGAAGCAGAGAATTTAACGAATGGGTAGGTAGGCTCTTGACGATTTGCATTAAATGGTCCGCCGCAATTCTGGTAATGCTCCTGATGGTTTCCTGCGCCGGGTCTAAAGAAGAGCAGAAAACAAAGCCGCTGACCCTTGAAGATCATTTTCAGTTGGCCTTTGAAGCCGCCGAGAGAGGAAACCTAGAAGAGGCCATTTCAGAATACAAGAAGGTATTGAAAATGGACTCCAAGTATGCCAGCGCTCATCTTAATCTCGGTGTCATCTATGGCCGGCAAGGAAAATGGAAGAAGGAAATCTCTGAATATGAAGACGCGATTGACATCAACTCCAATTTGACAGAAGCCTATTTCAATCTGGGCGTGGCCTATGGTGAGCAAGGGAAATTGGACGAGGCGATCCGTTATTATGAGAAGGCGCTACAAACCAATCCCAACCATGTAGAAGCCTTAAACAACTTGGGTGTGCTCTATCTCAGAAGAGGGAAACTGGAGGAAGCCCAGTCCGAATATAAGAAAGCCCTCGAGATCAAACCGAGCTATGTCAAGAGCATCTTCAATCTTGGTTATATCTACCATCTTCAAGGGAAATCCGAAGAAGCCATCGCCTCATTCCTTGAGGTACTCAAGATTCAACCCAATCATGCAGAAGCGTACACCAACTTGGCGGCCATCTATTACGAAAAGAAGGAATATCGGTTAGCCATCCAGTATGTGGATCAGGCGATTAAACTGGGTAAACAAGTGGATCCCAGATTCTTAGAGCACCTCCAACCGTATCGTTGACCGGAACGTGCCCCGTCCCGCTAGGGCGGGGCACAGTATAAAATGAAATTGCCTTGCCAGGGAGCTCTGCCCTTATATGGGCGAGGAGTTTCATAACCCTTAAGCTTTCGCCAAGCCGTTAGTTTAGAGATAAACGATGAAACTGAAAACGATGGATGATAAACGCGAGGGAGCGGGATGAACACAAGAGAAGCGATATTAGACCTGCAGTATGCGGAGAAGATGAAATCAGGACTGATCATCGGAACCGGCCTTCTGGACCAACTGGTTTCCTTAAAGGGGGAAGAACTCGCCGGTGGGAAAAAGGTTTTGATCTGGTATCTTGAAGGATTGCTTCGAGAAATTCGAATTGCTGAGAATGTCTTGGGGAAAGGGCATTACGGGGACCTAGAGAGAAAGGTCATGGAGGTGACTGGCAGAGTGCAAATGTCCCAGCACCAGGATGCTCTGCGGTCCTTTTCGGAAGCCATTTCATCTGCCACGACTTCCTGCCAAGCCTCGATGAGCTTCTTGGTTGAAAACAGATTGATCTAAAAATCGGTTGATAAAAGTACTGCCTTGTTACCGTTTTGCTGTTTGAACGGCAGAACTGCAGCAGCGCAAAACTGCAGCACATGACTAAATTCGTTTGAGAGGTGAATCATGCCAGAGAGAACGCTAGATGCTTTTGAATTCAGGGGACCAAAGCCGAGAAACATCGGAATCGGCATCCTTCTCTTCATCGTCTTTATCATTTTATGGGGGACCTTTGTTATCGTGCCGGCCGGGCACCGGGGCGTTGTCCTCTGGTGGGGAAGCGTCGAAAAGAGGATCATGGGTGAAGGCCTCAATTTTAAAGTACCCATTGCTGAAAGGGTGATCAAAGTAGATGTGAGAGTTCAACCCCATCCATTCAAGGAGATCGATGCCGCCTCGAAAGAATATCAGATGGTGAAGCTGACGGGAATGATGAACTTCCATATCGATCCATCCTTTGTGAACGACCTCTATCAGAAAGTGGGGCTCGACTTTGCCAACAAAGTGATCGACCCGGCCTTCAATGACTTCGTCAAGGAGGTGGTCCCGATCTATCTCATCACTGAGATTCTTCCCAGGAGAGAGGACATCCGCAAGAGGGCCATGATGAAACTGGGAGATAATTTGGCCAGGTATCACATCATCGTTGATGATATCTACTTTGCCAATATCCGTTTCTCTCCTGAATACGAGAAGGCGGTTGAAGCCAAACAGGTTGCCCAGCAACAGGTGGAGACCCAAAGACAGGTATTGGCTCAAAGAGAGATCGAGGCTCAGCAGAAAGTAGCGACGGCCAAAGGGGAGGCCGAGTCTATCCTGGTAGTCGCTCAGGGACAGGCGAAAGCCAACGACGCACTTTCCCGTTCCATCAGTCCTATCCTTGTGCAGTACAAGGGCATTGAACGATGGAATGGAATCTTGCCTCAGGTTTCGGGTGGAGCTGTGCCGTTTATTGATCTGGGGAAAATGCAGGAAAAGAAATAATGCTCAGTAACGAGTTCGGTGTTTGGGAGTTCGGAGTAGAGATCCAAACCAAAAAACCAAATCTCCGAACCCCGAACTCGTAACTCCGAACTGTACTAGTGATTTTTCGGCAGCTTGACAATAAAAATGCTGCCTTTTCCTACCTCGCTCTCGAGATGGACCACTCCTTCATGAAGTTTCACGATTTCTTGGACGAGCGAGAGGCCAATCCCAAGCCCTTTCACATCCCCCAGCGGCTTTTTCTTCTCCTGGAAATGGCGGGTGAAGACCTCTTTTAAAGACTGATGGGAAATTCCGATCCCTGTATCCTCAATTCGCGTGACGGCAAATTGAGCGTCCTGGGAGAGGGTCACCCCGATCTTTCCTCCTCGGCGATTGTATTTAATGGCGTTGGTTAAAAGGTTATCGAAGAGCTGGTTCAGCTTATCCTCCACGCCAGAGACGAGGATCGGATCCTGGGGCACCTGAACCTCGAGTTGAATCTGATGTTCCCGGGCTAAAGGTTCCACCGTGGAACATGAGAACTCGACGACCTTAGACAGATTGATGGGTTCGAACGCCCAATTGTTTTCCTGGATCCCCAATTCGGCCAAGTCCAGCAGATCATCGATCCGTTTCTCAAGTTTCAAAAGATTCTTGTAGGACATGTCGAGAAAATTCTTCTGCTGTTCTGTTAAGGATCCTACCTTCTCTTTGAGCATCATCCCAAGATATCCCATCACTGAGATCATTGGGGTCTTCAATTCATGGCTCACGTTCGAAAGGAAATCGTCTTTCAGCTTGTCCAAACGCTTTAATTCCTCATTGGCCACCTGAAGTTTCTTCATGGCCTCTTTGAGTTCATCCTCAGCTCGCTTCCTTCCGGTCACCTCCTGGCTGACGACGACCACCCCTAAATATTCGTTCTTCGGTCCCCAGACCGCGGAGTAGATGTTGTCGTAAATTCTTCCTTCCACCGTCTGAATATTCATTCGGTGATGGCCCTCTACCTTCTCCGATCTCAAGTCATTGATAATTTTCAGCACTTTGGGGCGGGACTTTAAAGGATGGCATTCCAAAATCGATCGGCCAAAGATTTTATCCAGACTCACATTCCTGATCTTTTCAGATGCAGGATTGGAGTAGACAATCAAGTTCTGATCATCAATGAAGAGAACGCCTTGCTCCATGGAATCGAAAATGGCTTTGAGAACCGGTAAGTCCATATGGTCTAAAAATAACACGGAACCAAAAATCCGACAAGAAGGATGAAAGGCTCTGATGGTGGAAAAGGCTGGATTCCGTTAGCCTGACTCCGTTGAAAAGGATTTGTGGAGAAGATTTTCGAATACCAAAGCCCTCGCCGGATCGGAGAGAATTAGAATGAGTTCGAGAAGGTCTAATACCCTAAATTTCTTTTTCATCTTCTTAGCATTGAGGGAGATCGTACGTTTGCATTGTTGGCAGGCCGAAAGGACTAACTCTGCACCTGTTTCTTCAATTTCTTTAATCTTCAGGTCACCGATATCCTTTGAGATTTTTGGGAAAAACATCTCCAGATCGCCTCCCCCTCCACAGCAAGTTGCGTGACGGCCGTGTTTCCGCATCTCCACGAAACTCATTCCAGAGACCATCCTCATGATTTCCCGGGGGGCTTCGTAAATACCCGATGCCCTTCCCAGGTCGCAGGGATCATGATAAGTGGCGACGGCCTCCAAGGTGTGCAGGGGAATCCTCCCTTCTTTCAACAGCCTCAAGAAATAGTCGGTACTATGAATCACCTCAAAGGGAAGCTCTTTCTCCGATGAGAACCGGGGATATAAATTTTTCCACACATGATAACAAGAAGGGCACCCACAGACCAGGGTTTTCACTCCCATGGCCTTCACTGTTTCGATATTGTGGGTCGCGAATTCATAGACCATTTCCTCTCTTCCCATTCCAATGAGAGGCCAGCCGCAGCACCATTCCTCTTGTCCCAGGAAGGTGAAATTTAGCTTTGCTTTCTCCAAGAGAAGGAGGACGGCCTGAGGAATGGTGTAAGTGACCGGATAGTACGAGGCCACGCATCCTACGAAATAGGCCACCTCTGCCTTTTTCTTCAGATATTTTTCTGGAGAGATTCCGGGGATATTCTGCAGACAGAGCAATCGATCCTGATTGGTCGGGTAGACCACGTTTTTTCCATTTTGAAGATTTTCGAGAATGGGACCGGGGAGAGGAAGCTCCAGACCGGCCTTCACCATATTGTTCCGTAAAGAGATTCGGATTTCCTTGGAACCGATATTGACTGGACAGACCACTTCACAATGGCCGCAGAGCGTGCACTGATAGACTTCTTTAGAAAAATCCTTCAGCCGCTCGGGGTTCATCTGATTCCTCGTAAGGAAGAATTTCCTGAACCAGGATTTGCAGATGGACCAGTCCTTGGTGGTCTGAAGGGCATTAAACGTGGTAACCCGTTGATCATTGGTCACTGTGAAGACCGGGCACTGCTGGATGCATTCCCCGCAACGGGTGCAGCCATCAATCTCGATCATCTGCTTGAGAGAGAGTTCCAGATCTTTCATTTTTCCCTTGTCACTGAATTAATCAATAGAACCATTGGGCTCACGAGGATGTGAAACATCTTACTGAAAGGAAGGTAGATGATAAACAGTCCAGTCAGGATCGCATGGGCATACCAACCGTAAGGATAGACCCATTCCCATCGAAAAGGAAAAAGCCCCAAAAGGAAGGCAAGAGGATATCCAATGAAAGAAGGAAGGGCAACCGCAGGCGGAATACCCGTCAAAAGAATTCTCAGCCCTTCCACAAAAAAACCTGTGATCAAGATTGCTCCGAGCATGGCCAAAACAATCATATCTTGACCTCCAGAGGGACGGCCGTGGGATTTTTTTTGAAACCTTCTCATGGTTGCACCGGCTACACCCATTATAACACACAAGCCCAGGAGATCGTAAACGAAGGCGATGGGGGGATAATTCTTGTCGAGCAACATGGCGACCGAGGGGCTCATCGGAAAGCACTTCGAAACCACCAGGAGAATCAATCCGATAAAGAAACGGAGAAAGAAAGGGAGGTAGATCAAGCTATGGATCGTCCATCGGCTCAGACTTTCTTTAAGAATGCCTCTTAACAAGAGAACATCCACGACGAATACCTTCAAGAGGGTCAGGATTTTTCTGGAGAAGATCACCTGCCAAATCATTTCTGCGATGTAAGAAATCTTTTCATGGGTGGAGGTGGTGGGGGCTCCAAGAGTTCCTTTGAGCCAGAGGGAAAGGGTGATCCCACCCCCCCCCAA
>Ga0316624_10001099_pt1 | contig 10300 bp, 10 predicted proteins | sample OWC_Aug_N3_C1_D5_FD_207657 | JGI IMG/M metagenome (GOLD analysis project Ga0316624, IMG submission 207657) | Wetland soil microbial communities from Old Woman Creek delta, Ohio, United States - OWC_Aug_N3_C1_D5_A | ecosystem: Environmental > Terrestrial > Soil > Wetlands | place: USA: Ohio...
AACTTCGAGCGTGATAGAAGGGCGCCCCCAGAGCGGACGCTGAGGAATCTTGGGATCTGCCAGGGCTCCGGGTCCGGAGGGCCCGTCATTCGATCATGGGACAGGGGTGCTGCTCGCTTTTCGATCTAGCCGACGGGGGATACGGGAGCCGGTCACATCAGCCGGCTCGTCAGCGCGCCGGCGCGAGGGAGATCAAAGCTCTCAGCGTCCGGAACCCCTCGATGTAGTCATCCGCCGTAAAGGCCAGGGTACGGGCATCAACACGATGGATTCGGGACAGCAGCATCGCCCCCACATCAGCCTGGGCGGAGACGTGGTAGGCGAGTTCGAAATTGTACGGGGCGAGCAGTGCGAACGCTTTGATGCGGCCTCGCTTGGCCAACCCCTCCTTGACGCCGGCCTTGATCATCTCGCGGGCCGCGGCTATCGGCACAAGCTTGGCTGCCATACGGCCGTAGGCCTCCTTAACGGCGACCGTTTCGACATCCTGACCCAGAACCTCGACCGCCTGGCGGCAGACGGCCCTGTCCCCGGTGATAAGGATCACAGGGACGCCATAATAGCCGGCAATCGCGGCGTTGAGGCCGAGCTCGGGCAGCTCAACGCCGTTGACCCGGACGGACCTGACGACGCTTCCTGAGATCGTATGGTCGAGGATCGCATCCGGGGTCCCGGCCTTCGCGTGATACCCGACGAAGAGGCAGGCTTGGAACGAGGCATCGATCCCCTGCATCATCGAGAGCGGCTTGGGCGAGCCGCTGATGAGGATGGCGCGCGGATCAAGATCATCAGGATCGATATTGCGCATGGAGGCGTGGGAATCGTTGACGACGACTTCGGTGGCCCCGGCTTCAAAAGCCCCCGCGACGGCGGCGTTGACGTCCTGGGCCATCCACTTCCGGCCCAAAGCGTATTCAGCGGTACCGGCGGTCGTCTGGTCTCCATGGACAATCCCGCAGATCCCCTCCATGTCGACCGAAATGAAGATCTTGAGGGGTGGCTTGGCCTTTTGTTGGGCGCCGGAAGAGATGACGCCGAGCGTCATGAGAACGATGGCCAGCGGCAGGGTCAATGGTTTCTTCACAATGCCTCCTGAATTCGCCTATCTTTACTTCGGGGGCCGAACAGGACGGGTCGAAGTGGTATGGCTCGTCCGGACCGGCCTCGGCCGTTCGTCATTGATGACTCACCGACGTCGGGGCCCGGAATGGGACTTTCCGGCCGGGGCAGCCTTCGCGGTCGCAAAGCTGGCAGGCTACAAACCCTTCTTCAGAGGGGAAGAGGATGCCCGAAATCGACTTCCGCGGCACCATGAGCAGGCTATCGGTCAGACGCACACCAATGAGGCGCTCCGTGTCGCCGAAGAACGAGAAGAGCTTGGTCTGTTCGGTGATGGGCCAGTCCGCGAGGGAGCCCGGGCTGAGGTTAGAGAGGGGACCGAGTTCATAGCGGGTTTCAAGTCGATGGGCGAGCCATCCGGCAGCGTTATCGAGGGCGATATTGGCCATCTCTTCAAGGTAGTACTGATTGAGGAGGTCGCCCAGGCCGGCGGCCGTCTGCTCGAGCGCGGGGCCGACGGTGATGATGTAGGGAAAAACCTTGTTGGTCGTCTCCAGATTCTTGCGAAGGAGAGCGCTCTGAAACGCAACGCCGGCGACGTCAACCGTCGTCTCCCCCTTCTTTCCGACAAACGCGACTTCGTAGACGGCCCGAGGGCGGGCCAGCCGCCGAGCCAGCGCCACGAGCCCCTCCAGACTGTCGGATCCGGCCCGGACCGGATCGAACCGCAACCGCGCGGCCAGAGCGGCGATATCGAAAACGATCGGGATCTTGTCGATGGTCTCCATGGTCCGGGGGCAAAATTACCTCAATCGGAATCGGGAATCAAGCCGGGAGACCCCGACGATGCCGAGGGGCTAAAGAGTTGCGTTGTAAAGTCCAGGGAAAATATGCAGAATAGGGGGCGAGGTATCACATGAACACGATCTCCATCATCGGCACGGGATACGTCGGTCTCGTCACCGGCACATGTCTATCCGAGTTCGGGCTCAAAGTCGTCTGCATGGATACGGATCACCAGAAGATCGGCGATCTCCGACAGGGGAAGGTCCCCATCTATGAGCCCGGGCTCCCGGCCCTTATCACCAAGAACGTATCGGCCGGCCGGCTCGGCTTCACGACGGAGATGGCCGAAGCCGTGGCCGCGTCCCAGGCGATCTTCCTCGCCGTCCCGACCCCTCCGGGAGAGGACGGTTCCGCCGACCTTCAGCACGTCCTCGGTGCCGCCGACGCCATCGCCCAGCATATGACGAACTACAAGGTCATCGTCAATAAAAGCACGGTCCCGATCGGCACCGGCAGGAAGATCCAGAAAATCGTCCAAGCCCGGCTCGACAGCCGAGGCTTGGCCCTGGATTTCGACGTGGTCTCGAACCCGGAGTTCCTCCGCGAAGGATCGGCTGTCCGGGATTTCATGCATCCGGACCGGATTGTGATCGGAAGCGACAACGAGAAGAGCCGGGAGATCGTCCGGGATATCTACAATGTCCTCTATCTTATCGAGACACCCTTCATCTTCACGTCCCTCGAAACCGCCGAGCTGGTCAAGTACGCGTCCAACGCCTTCCTTGCCACGAAGATCGCCTTTATCAATGAGGTCGCCGCACTGTGCGATGCCGTGAAGGCGGACGTCCGCGACGTCGCCAAGGCTATGGGCATGGACGGTCGGATCGGTAAGTTCTTCCTCCACCCGGGACCCGGCTTCGGAGGGAGCTGCCTGCCGAAGGATACCAAGGCCTTGGTCAGGATCGGGCAGGAGCACGGGGTTCATATGAGCATCGTGGATTCCGTCGTAAAGGCGAACGACCGCCAGCGGCAGCGAATGGTCGCTAAGATCGAGGCCCTGTTGCCGGACCTCGAAGACAAGGTCATCGCTGTCCTCGGCCTGGCCTTCAAACAGGGGACCGACGACATCCGGGAGTCCTCGGCCATCCCCATCGTCCGCGGGCTGATCGATAAGAAGTGTCGGATCAGGGTTTATGATCCTCAGGCCTCCGAGAATGCCAAGAAGTACGCCTTCTCCGACATCCCGGGCGCTGACAGCGGGACGCCCGATGGGTCCGGACCGCGAGCCTTCGCATCGGGCCTGTGCCGGATCATGTACTGCGCCGACGAGTACGACGCCGCCAAGGATGCGGACGCCCTGGTCGTTCTGACCGAATGGTATGAATTCCGCCATTTGGACCTCGCGCGGATCGCCCAGGTCATGCGGGGGAGATATTTCTTCGATTTCCGGAATATCTATGAACCCGAGGAGGTCGTCAAGAACGGTTTTATCTATGACAGCGTCGGCCGTCCAAGCCGCTAGTCCGGAGCGGAAAGACCATGGACAACGCCGCATCTCAGGGCAGACCCCTCGACGCGTTCCCAACGAAGGTTTGGGAGATACTCTCACAAAAGAAAGTGTATTTCGGCCATCAGTCCGTGGGCGGCAATATCATCGATGGGATCAAGGACATTCTGGGGCGCCAGGCCGTCGTTCGTCTCGACATCCGCGAAACGACGAACCCCGCTGATTTCGTCAGGCCCATCTTCGCGCACTCGCTGATCGGCCGGAACACGGACCCACGGTCCAAGATCGACCATTTTCGGATCATCCTGGAGAGCGGTATCGGGCAGGCCGCCGACCTCGCCATGTTCAAGCTCTGCTTCGTCGACATCGATGGAGGAACCGACCTGGAATCGCTTTTTGAGCATTATTCCGACGCCATCGCCGCTCTGGAAAGGAAATTCCCCCATCTGCGGATCGTCACTTGGAGCGTCCCCTTGACAGGCCTGCCGCCGGGCCTCAAGTCTCTGGTCAAGAGACTGATGGGCCGGGCGTCGTCGCCCGCAACCGAAAACATCCCGCGGAACACATTCAACCAGAAGCTCCGCAGCCGATTCGGGGATGCCCTCTTCGATCTCGCCCGGGCGGAGACAACGCTGGAGAGCGGCGCCCGGTCCGCTTTCAAGGTGGCCGGCCGGTCTCATGAGCGTCTCCGGCGGGCCTACTCCGGCGACGGGGGACATCTCAATGCACTCGGAAGCCGGGCGATCGCCCGAGAGCTCCTCGATTTTCTTGCCCAAACGTTTTCGATCTAGGCACCGGCTTTGACGGCGGCCGTGAGGCCCTCAAGCTCGGCCGAGGAGAGGAGGAATGCCGTCGAGGAGGGCCGGTCGCCGGCTTCAATCCGTCATTGCTCGGGCGACTTTTCGGTCGGCCCGCGCCCCTCGCCCAGCGGCGAAATCGGCCGGGCAGGGTTTCCGGCGATCAGGAAATCGGGAGGCATGGACCGTTGCACGACCGCACCCGCGGATACGACGCATCCTTCCCCGATGGTGACGCCGGGCGTGACCATCACCCGGGCCCCGAGCCAGCAACCCTTGCCGATGATGATAGGCTTGCAGGTGAGAGGGCCCGTGCGCATGCCGGAGGTCCCGATCTCGTGGGTGCCTGTGATGAGCATGACCTGCGGGCCGAATCGGACGTTGTCGCCGATGCGGATCCCCCCGCTGGCGTCGAGATAAGCTTGACGGTTCAAGAAAACGCTCGAGCCGACGACGATCTTCCGATGCTCCTCGAAATAGATGTTCCTTCTGATCTGGATGGAGCGGCCGCATTTCAAGCCCAGCATCCTGGCGATCAACGGGCGCAGGTGCGCGTTGGTCAGCTGGTCGTCGGGGAGCACATTCATGAAGGCATTGAAGATGATATCGTCCAGATTCGGGGCGAGATTCATCAACGCCGTTGGCAGTGCCATAGCCGTATTCTATCGAAAAGCGTCGGCTAAGGGAATCTTCTCGATCCGTCTCATGCCGCCAGCCGGGGAACGAGCAAGGCCAAGGCTTTGTACATGATGCTCTGGCCCCAATGGATCATGGGCGTCTTGGCCTTGATGCCGGGATACTGTCGATAGTAGAAGAATCCCCGCCGGTCCTGGAGATTCTCGATAGTCCAATGGGCCACCTTTCGCGCCAGCTCGAGCGCGCCGCCTTCGATCGTCGAGAGCTTCACGAGCGTCTCGATCCCCTGGGCCGCGCATTGGATGTCGATCGGATAGGCCCTCCGATCATAATACTTCGGGCGCCCGTCAGACTCGAAAAATTTGTCCATATAATAAATGAGTCCTTTTCCCAAATGGCCCTCGAAGGTGCGATCGCCAGAGCTGTCGATGTAGATCTTCAAGGCGTCTAGATCGTACCCCGTGTGGAAACCGTCCACCCAGGTCATGTTCAACGATTCGCCGTAAGGCCAGGCCCCGTCGGGCCGCTGCCGACGGCAGCTGTATTCCATCGCCTGCCTGGCCAGCCTGAGATAGCCCGGATTCCCGAGCCGCTTCCCGACCCTCGCGAGCAGGGCTGCGGCCAGCATGTTATGGTTGTGGATGGTGCAGGGCTCTTGCTGGGAAAGATAATAGCTCAGGCAGATTCCGGAATTCGTCACGTTGCGAGGCAGGGCCATGATCCAATCACAGGCGCTCCGGCTGACCGACAGATAAGTCCCGTCACCCATGAGTTCGTGGGCATCGAGAAAGACATGGCCGATCAGGCTTGTCCAGACGGTGATGGGCTCGAATCGATGGAACCGGCCTCCCCGACTCGCGTAATCGAAGTCTTTGCCCCAACTGAACTCCTGGCAATCGGGTGCCTTGTGAAGGATAAGCCATGACAGGCCTTCCCTGGCCAGGTCTCCATATCGCGTCTCTTTGGTCCTCTTGGCCATTTCGAGGAATCCGGCCGTCATATAGCCGCGACCGATGGCTGATTCGAGAGGCTTCACACCCAAGACCGGCCGGAGATTGAACGGGCACTGGCGGACGGCCTGCATCAGCACGCGTTCCAAGAGGGGGACGCCCAGTGTCAGCGGCCTCAGGTAGGACGTCAGTCCATCGAACGGGTCATAGCCTCGGTAGTGATGGGCAAGGACCCAATTCTCCAGCTTCTCGATGGCCGTCAGGAGCCGAGCTCGCGTCAGCATGCCTTTCTGCCTCCTTTAACGCGCCGCTCCGGCGTCGCTGCGCCCGGCACCCGGGGAATCCTCTTCAGGACATTCCGGAATCGGCCCATCTGTTCGCTCCGATAGAACGCCACCAGCTCAGGTGTGACAGACCTCTCCGCGCGGGAGATCATCCCCCAGAAGTAACCGAGCAGGAGCATGAGACCTCCAGCGATATAAGGGCGATTCTTCATTTGATAGGCGCAGCGGAACGAATGCCATAACGGATGGCTCCCGAGGCGGTAGTCCTTCAAGCCGTTCTTGAACCGCGCCGTGTAGACGCTGCCAGCGGCCGTCCCGATCGTCCGGTGATGCCGACAGGACATCTCCGGAAAGGATCGCGTCCTCCAGCCCTTCATCCGGGCCGTGGTGACCGCCAGCCAGTCGATGCCTCCCCACTTGAGGGGCGTGTAGCCGCCGATCTCCGCGAAGCACTCCCTCCGGAACAGCTGGCAGGCTCCGGAAACATGCTCGACGTTTGTGAATTGATAATCGTATCCCGCAAAGCCGTCTTCGACGAACGGCGTCCCGGCGACGCCAAGCCGGGGGTCCTCTGCGAACTTTCCCAGAAGGAAGGCCAGGTAATCCTTTTCGAAGGAAATGTCCGCATCGAGGTTACCGATGATGTCGTAGCCGATGGGGCCGAGCTGCTCGCGGCCGGCGTTGAAGGCCTGGACTTTTGCGGCAAAATGCCGGTCCCGGCGCTCGGGAAGGCGGACGAGTCTGATCCACCTATGCCGACGGGCATGAGACGCCGCGATATCGTCAGTCCTGTCCGTGGATCCATCGCTGACAATGATCCATGCCCTCGGCAGGATCGTCTGCGAGACAACCGAGAGGATCGTCTTCTCGATGTGGGATTCTTCATTCCGGGCCGGCGTGATCAGGACGTACGAAAGCGGCTCAGCCATGATCGGGGGTTCAGTACGGCAGGGACGTCACGTATTTGATCAACCGGGCTGGATTCCCGACAACGACCCCGTTTTCCGGGACATCCTTGACGACAACGGAGCCGGCCCCGACCAGCGCGTTCGGACCGACGACGATGCCCGGCAGGATTGTCGTATTCGCCCCGATCTTCGCGCCTTTCATGATCCGAGCCCCGAGCAGTTCATCCTTAACCCCTGGCGACAAGGGGTATTTCGCGTTCGTCAGGACCACGTTGGGTCCCAGCCAGCAGTTGTCTTCGAGGACCGAGAGCTCGGGGACGAAGGCCTGGGTGTGGATCCGGACGTTGTTCCCGATCTTGACATGATGCTCGATGACGCTCAACGTCCCAATGCTGACATTGTCGCCGATCTCGTTCAATTCCCGGATGTTGACCTTGTTCCCGGTCTGGAAATTCCTGCCAATCCGGTTGCCCGCATAGATGACCGTGTGCGAACGTATCCAGGCGCCCTCGCCAATCACGGTCTCCAGCTCCCCGTCTGCTTTCCCGCGGGGGGGCACACCCAGGATGCAAAACTCTTCGACGACGCCGCCCGGGGCGATCACGACGTTCTGGTAGATTCTGCAAAGAATATCCTTGTTCATGATGACTCCTTTCCCTGTAATCCTAAACGGCATTTGTGAGGTTGGAACCTCAAAACGACCTCTTCTCCCGTCTCGATGGATTCATAGATGGCGCTGATCAACTCCAGCGACTTCCGGCCCTCGAGGCCGTCAACGAGACCGGCTTGATTTGTTTCGATGGAATGGATCACGCCTTTCAGGTATTCCGCGAGATTGTAACCCCAGCCTTCGGGGTTCTTGCCGTACTTCTCGAAAACGACATCGTCACCGGGCTCCCTCTCCGCGAACTCCCAGGTCACCAGCTCGTTCATGAAGAAGCCGCCGATGACAGCGCTTCCTTTCTCGCCGAGGATGCTGATCGATCCTTCCAGATCCTTGGGACGCGCGGCTGTGGTGACCTCGACGATCCCGATGGCCCCGTTTGTGAACTTCAGGATGGCGGCTCCCGTGTCTTCGCATTCGATGTTCACCAGGCGTGTGACGCCCACGGCGACGACGGATTTCACCGGCCCCATGAACCACGTCAGCATGTCGATGTGATGGCTGGCCTGGTTTGTGAAGACGCCGCCATCATACGCCCATGTCCCCCGCCAGGCCTCCGCATCATAATAGGCCTGGTCGCGCTTCCACCGCAGCCGGACCGTTCCCATGACCAGCTTCCCGAAGCGGCCCTCGTCGAGCGCCTCCCGGGCTTTGATGATTGGCAGGTTGTACCTGTTCTGATGGACGACGAAGATCTTGACCTTGTGCACGTCGCAGGTGCGCAGGATATCGTCGGCTTCCTCCAGGCGCAGCGAGATCGGCTTCTCGACGACCAGGGGTTTTCCGTAACCCACGGCCTCGAGGACATTCTCGTAATGTCTGCCGCTAGGGGTCAGGATACTGATGATGTCGACCTGGTCGCCGACCGCGTCCATCAGGGCCCCGAGACTGGAGAACGCTGGCAGGCCCAGCTTGCCCCCGTAAGATTTGGCCCTCTCGTACAGCTTGTCGCAGAAGCCGACGATGCGGGCCCCCTCGAGCTCGTTCTGGATGACGTGGATGTGCTTCTTGGCGATATTCCCGCAACCGACGATGGCAAATCGTTTTTCGTCCATCCGCTCAATCCTTTCCGTTAAGAGGTTCTCTCTCCGTTCGGCATGCTTGGCGTGGCGGCCCGCGCCGTCCTGGCCCCGGGGCCTGCCCCCACGAGGGCTCGGTAGAACGTCACCAGCCTCTTCCTCTCGCCCGCCCAAGACAGCCGCGTGACGAGCTTCGTCGCGGCCCCGGTCCTTTCCACAACGGCCTGAGTGTCCCGGCATACGGCGATGATCTGTCGCGCCATGTCGACAGGATCGTCCGGTTCGAAATAAAAGACGGCGTTTCCGGGCACGTACCGCTCGTTAGTATACGTCCGGCTGCATATGACGGGCAATCCTTGGGTCATGTACTCGAGGATCTTCGTCGAGAGACAGAGGTCCCCGAAAATCCCGGTCCTGTGAGGAGAAATGCCCGCGTCAGCCGCGCCCATCTCTTCTCGCACCTTATCCGCCGGCACCGAGGGACGGAAGACGATCCGGTCGGCGACGCCCAGCTCCCGGGCCGTCTTCGAGATCTCGTCCGCCTTATTTCCGTCACCCAGGATCCTGAGGACGAGATTCGGGACCTCCGGGATCGCCACGGCGACGGCGCGGACAGCGACGGCGAGGTTATTTTGATCGGTCACCGTGCCCGCGAAGAGGAGCGTCATAGGATTCTCGCGCCCGCGGCGGGGTGGGGAACCTGTCCTCAGGGGGAAGATGCCCAGATCTGGATAGTTGTGTAAGATGAAGATCTTGCCCGAGTCAATGCCTTTACGCTCGAGCGTCTCGCGGACGGTTTCATTCACAGAGACGACTCTGTCGGCGAGTCGGCAGCACCACTTCTCCTGCCAGGTGATGGCTCTCAGGATCCAACCGTCGTTCTTCCCGCGCTTCATGCTCTCGTAGAGCTCGGGCATGGGATCGTGGATATCCAAAACAAGCTTCGCTCCCATCAGCTTCGGCAGGAGACCTGCCAGGACGAGGAAATCGGGCATGTTGTGAATGTGGACCACATCAAAGGGCTCTTTCAGGTGCATGCGCAGGATCTTCCACGCGCCTATCCCCAACATGGCCAGGTATTCAAAGAGGTAGCGCGATCCCCCGCCCCGTTTCTTGGCCAAACGGACCACATGGATACGGACGCCGTTGACGGTCTTCTGTCGGGATCCCTCCCGCGTCGCATGCGATCCGGGCTCAGAGAGGCTGACGACATCAATGGAGAATCCCTCGGCCGCCAGGGATTCTGCCTCCTTTCGCACGCGAGGATCACGCAGGTAATAATTGTGAACGAGCATGCAGACTCGGATCGACCTCATCGGTCCTCCCCGGCTAACGCCTCGACGCTCGACCCGCCCAGAACGATCTCCTCGACGCTATCGCCGCCGACACCGCTGCGGTAATCCCCCGGCCGATGGACCCTCAACACCAAAGCCGGCGTGGAGTCCCTTGCGATCGAATCGATCTCCAGGGGATAGGTGCCGTCGTGGCTGGTCAAGTCTCTGCGGAGACGGAACTCGAACATCCGGCGCTTTTTGAACCACTGAACGACGTCTGTGCCCGTCCCGAACCAGACTCTATGCTGCTGAACCAGGCTTATAAGCGCCCGGTAGAAATCCGCCCACAGTCGTTCTGGCGCCAAGCTCCGGTGGTGCCAATTGACGATCAGCACCCCTCCGTGAGCCTGATTCGA
>Ga0316624_10001100_pt1 | contig 10299 bp, 8 predicted proteins | sample OWC_Aug_N3_C1_D5_FD_207657 | JGI IMG/M metagenome (GOLD analysis project Ga0316624, IMG submission 207657) | Wetland soil microbial communities from Old Woman Creek delta, Ohio, United States - OWC_Aug_N3_C1_D5_A | ecosystem: Environmental > Terrestrial > Soil > Wetlands | place: USA: Ohio...
GCTGGCCGACCTCGGCTACGGCACCGAAGAGATCCTCAAGATCATCAAGAAGGTCGGCCTGCCCCGGGACGGCCGCGGCCGCAAGAAGGCGTCCGACAAGGACCGTTTCCTCACGGTCGGGAACCTGGCCGAGCGCTCCGGCGTCAGTCCGCGGACGATCAAGCATTGGGAAGACAAAGGCATCATCGAGCCCGACATGCGGACGGAAGGCGGCTTCCGTCTCTATTCGGAATCCTACGTCTTTCTGTGCCAGCTCATCCGCGACCTCCAGCTCTTCGGCTATACGCTCGAGGAGATCAAGGCCATCTCCGACGACGTCCGGACGTTCGTCGCCATCGAGGCCGGGCCGGACGCCTTCCCGCAGGCCGAGGTCGAAAAGCGGCTCGCCGCCATGCTCGAGGCCATCCAAGCCCTTTTCGATAAGATGAAGCTCCTCGAGGAGGGCATCGAGCGCTGGCAGGACCTGCTCAAGAAGGAGAGGAAGGATATCCTGGCCCTCCAGGCCAAGAACAAGAAGCGGGCCAAGGCGGCCAAGGAGACGAGCGATGTCTAAGATCGTCCTCATCGAGCCGAAAGCCCCGAACCTTCACATCTTCTCCCAATTCCCTCTGCCGCGCCTTGGAACGCTCATCCTGGGGACGATGATGAAGAAGCGCGGCTGGGAGGTCGAGCTCTTCGTCGAGGATTTCCGCAAGGTCGATTTCGACGCCGTCGCCTCGGCCGACCTCGTCGGCATCTCGACCATCACCTCGACGGCGCCGCGGGCCTACGCCATCGCCGACCGCGTCCGGGCCATGGGCATCCCGGTCCTCATGGGTGGTCCCCACGTGACCTACCTGACCGAGGAAGCGCTGGACCATGCCGACTTCGTTGTCCGCGGCGAGGGCGAAGCGGCGCTTGCGGCCTTCATCGAGGCCCGGGAGAAAGGGACCGGCTATGCCGAGGTCCCCAATCTCTCCTACAGGGACGGGACGGGGGCGGCCGTCCACAACTCCATGGCCCCCCGGGTCTCGGACCTCGACCGCGTCCCCTTTCCGGACTTTTCCCTTCTCCGGCCGGACGCCAAGGGCACGAAGCACATGTCGTCCATCCCCGTCCTGACCTCGCGGGGTTGTCCCTTCGACTGCTCGTTCTGTTCCGTGACCGGCATGTTCGGCCGGAAATACCGCTTCCGCTCGACCGCGAACATCATCGAGGAGCTCCGCGGCTACAACGACCGGAAGAACCTCATCTTCTTTTACGACGACAATTTCGCCGCCGACCCCAAGCGGACGCGGGAGCTGTGCGAGGCCATGATCCGGGAGAAGTTCAGGTTCAAATGGACGACCCAGGTCCGGGCCGACGTCGCCCGCGACCCCGATCTCGTCGGCCTCATGAAGAAGGCGGGCTGCCATACGCTCTATATCGGCTTCGAATCGGTCAATCCCGACGCGCTCGAAGATATGAAGAAGAAGCAGACCGTCGAGGAGATCGCCCGGGCCGTCAAGGTCTTCCGCCGCCATCGCATCCACGTCCACGGCATGTTCGTCCTCGGCTTCGACCAGGACGATTGGAGGTCGGTGCGCAAGACGGTCCGCTGGGCCAAGCGGGCCCGTCTGACCTCGAGCCAATTCCTCATCCTGACCCCGCTCCCGGGGTCGGCCTTCTACGACCGGATCGCCGCGGAGAACCGCATCCGCTTCCATGATTGGGCCCTCTACGACGCCCACCACGCCGTCTTCCAGCCGGCCCGCTTCTCTCTTCCCGACCTCCAGAAGGCCCAGAGCTTCGCCCACCGCAAGTTCTACTCGCTGAGGCAGGAGGTCCGCAAGATCCTCGCCGGGCAGTGGATCGGAGTCGCCATCGCCCACTACGCCCGGAACCTTGACCGGACCTGGAAAAAGCGCAACCGGACCTTCCTCAAGGTCATCGCCCTGCTCAAACCCAGGCCGAACGCCCGGGCCAAGGTCTCCGTCGACTACCGGGAGGACGTGAGCCTGGAATAGACGGGAAACAACCGGGACCCGATCGGGAAAATTCACGGGACACGATCCCTTTTCAAGAAAAAAGGGTCATGTCCCGAATTTCCGCATATCCCGGGTTTCCCTAAACCGTTTACATCATCCTCCGTATCCACTAGAATAAGCCTCGTATTTTTCGCATCACCCAAGGGAGTCGCCCATGCCCAACGTCCTGACCGTCCGGGGATTGAAGAAATCCTACGGCAGCCAAATGGCCCTGGCCGGCATCGATTTCGAGGTCCGGGCCGGAGAGGTCTTCGCCCTGATCGGCCCGAACGGGGCCGGCAAGACGACAACGCTCCGGGTCATCGCCACCCTCCTCACGTCGTCCGCCGGCGAGATCACCTTTCTCGACCACGACCTCTGCAAGGACCCCGATTTCGTCCGGGAGAAGATCAGCTACCTCCCGGAGGAGGCCGGCGCTTACAAGGACATGAAAGGGCTCGATTATCTCCACTTCATGGCCAACTTCTACGCCGGGACGCCGGAGGAGGAAAAGGAATTCGTCGACCGGGCCGTGGCCATCACCGCGCTCGGAGAGAAGCTCGGCGACCGGCTCAGGACCAAGGTCGGCACCTACAGCAAGGGCATGACGCGGAAGCTCCTCCTGGCCCGGGCCCTGATGACCAAGCCGGCGCTGGCCATCCTCGACGAGCCGACCTCCGGCCTCGACGTCCTCAACGCCCTCGAGGTCCGGGAGATCATCCGCCACTACGTCAAGGAAGGGACGTCGGTCCTGCTCTCGTCCCACAACATGCTCGAGATCGAGTTCCTGTCCGACCGGGTCGCCCTCATCAACAAGGGCCTCATCCTCGACACCGGCACGCCCACAGAGCTCAAGGATAAGCACCAGGCCAAGAACCTGGAAGAGGTCTTCAGGAGTTCCGTCAGATGAAAAGATTCACCAACCTGCTCAAAAAAGAGATCAAGGAGCTGGTCACGAAGCAGCTCGTCTTCTCGCTCCTCTTCACCGTCATCCTCTTCAACTTCATCGGGCGGGTCACCAAGAAAGAGGTCCAGAAGGCCATCGGGGTCCAGACGATCTCGGCGCTCGACCAGGACGGCACCGAGGCCTCCCGGGCGCTACTCAAGTTCCTCGAGTCGGGCCTGCCCGGGCCCTCGCCGGCGACCACGATACCGCCGTACAAGATCCTCGACCAGTCGGGAAAGACCAAGGAGCAGGCCCTCGAGACGGCCAAGGCCGGCGAATCGAAGCTCCTCCTCGTTATCCCCAAGGGCTACGGCGACTCCCTCACCGAGCTCAAGCCGAGCGAGATCGAGACATATTCCTTCATGAGGAGCTTTTCCCTCATCGGCGCCCGGAGCCAGGTCGTGGTCCAGGGCGTCATCGCGGCCCTCAACGAGGCCCAGTCCAACAGTTACCTCAAAGAGAAGCTGCCCGGGATGGACCCGACCGCCATCAAGAAGCCGATCAAGACCAAGGACTTCGTCGTCGTCCAGGACCGCGTGGCCGAGGGCGAGGCCAACATGGTCGCCGGGTTGATCTCGCAGCAGTCCCTTCTCATCCCCGTCGTCCTGATGATGATCGTCATCTACTCCTCTCAGATGGTCATCTCGGCCGTGGCCATGGAGAAGCAGAACAAGACCCTTGAGACGCTTCTGACCGTGCCCATCAAGAGGACCTCGATCATCACCGCCAAGATGCTCGCGGCCGGACTCGTCGGCCTGATCTCAGCCGGCGTCTACATGTTCGGCTTCAAGGGTTTCTTCGGCGGTATCGGCGACGAAGCCGCCATGGCCGGCGCCCAGGCCGGCGGGCCCGCGTTGATGCAGAAGCTCGGCCTGACCTTCAGCACGTCCGGGTATATCATCCTCGGCCTGTCCATCTTCCTGGCCATCCTCGTCGCCCTGGCCCTGGCCATGATCCTCGGCGTGCTGGCCGAAGACTTCCGCAGCGCCCAGAACATGATCATGCCCCTCACGTTCATGGTCATGATCCCCTACTTCATCTCTCTGTTCGCCGACATCAACACGGTCTCGCTCCCGATCAAGATCTTCATCCTGGCCATCCCCTTCTCACACCCGTTCCTCGTATCGCAGAACCTCTACCTCGGCAATTACGGTATGATCGCCGCGGGACTCGGCTACATGCTGGTCGTCTTCGTCATCCTGGTCATCTTCGCGGCCCGGGTCTTCTCGACGGACAAGATCCTGACCATGAAGCTGCGCTTCGGCAAGAAGAAAGCGGCCGTCGCCTGACGGCCGGGAGCCGCTGAGACGTAACCCAAAAGCCGCCGCCGGACACCCTCCGGAAAGGGGTCCGGCGGGCGTTGACGGGGGACGGTTCTTTCAGATAAGATAGCCGCGAAACGGAGGGGCATCCATGAATATCATCTGGACGATCCTTGTGGGTCTGGCCGCCGGCATCATCGCCAAGTTCATCTATCCCGGCAAGGAGAACATGGGCTGGATCTGGACCATCATCCTGGGCATCGCCGGGTCGTTCATCGCCACTTACCTCGGGAAGCTGCTGGGGATCTACAAGCCCGGAGAGGCCGCCGGATTTATCGGGGCCGTCGTCGGCGCTTTGATCCTGCTCTTCGTCTATAACCTCATCAAGAAAAAAGCCCCGAAGGCCTGAGCCTTTCTACCGTCTTTCAGGCGGACGACAGACCGTTCCCTCTTTAAGGGAGTGGTCTGCCGTCGGGCGCGGGGCGGCGCTCTAGCTCCGGGCCCGCCTCCGGTTGTACCAGCGGATGAAGAGCCAGACGGCCAGGAGGAGCAGGAGCATCAGCAGAACGGGGGCGACGATGGCCACGACCGTCGTTACGCCGGAAACGGCATCCTCGGCTAGGCTGACGACCGGGTTCCCGACGCCCAGGGTCCCCGCTGTCACCGCCGGGCGAGTGACGGCCTTGGCGGTGTGGACGCCTCCGGCGATGAGCAGGCCGCAGACGATGGCCAGGACGGGGCTGACGTTGCTGATGACATTGCCGCTCGCCGCGAACAGGATCGCCCCGGCCGCCGGCCGGAAGACCGTTTGGATGACGTCGTTGACCGTGTCCACAGCCGGGATCTTGTCGACCGTGAACTCGATCACGAGCAGGACACCGATGACGATGAGCACGACCGGGTTCGTCAGCACGCTCCAGGGCGCCTTGAGGACAATGAGGTCCGTATAGCGGGCCAGGAGGCCGACGATGAGCAGCGGCAGATAGGCGTTCAGGCCAGTCGCCGCGGCCAGTCCGAACGCCGCGAGAAGCCCCAGCATCAGACCTTCGGGATCTTCAGCTTCTGACCGACCTTGATGAGGTCGGGATTGGTCAGGATATCCCTGTTAGCCTCGAAGATCTTGGGGTAGAGGCTGGCTTTCCCATAGAACCGCTGGGCGATCGCGCCGAGCGTGTCCCCAGGCTTGACCTCGTAGACCTGGAGTACTCCGGCCGCCTGCCCGCCAGGACCCGGGAGCGTCGACGGCGCCGGGGCGCCCTGGACCTGGATCTTGTTGATGGTGTTCTCGGTCGAGACCATCTTGTTGAACTCGAGCATGGCCCGGCCCTTGGCGTCGACGTTGGCGGCCTGGCCCTCGAGCGTCACGACCTTGCCGTCGACTTTGGCCTGGAGATTGGTCACCCCGAGGTCGGACTTGTTGATGACGGCGACCGCGTCGTTGACCTTTTCACCGAAAGACTTGCCGAACAGGCCCATGTTGTTCCCTCCTTGAAGGACCTAAGAATGAACGGGGGGCGCAGACCCCTGAAGTTCTAGCGCTTCTTGCCGAACAGCCCGCCGAGCAGGCTGCCGAGAAGGCCGCCGCCGCCCGTCGAGCTGCCGCCGCCCAGCGCGGGGCCGAGGAAGCCGGTGATATCATCTAGAATATCCCCGTCCCCATCGCGGTCGACGAGCGCCGCGAGCCCGCCGAGACCGGGGCCTCCGGCCTGGTTCTTCTGCTTGGACAGGGCGCCCAGGATGAGCGGGGCCAGCATGGGAATGAGGCTCATCGCCTTCTGGGAGCTCAGGCCGAACTTCTGCCCGATCATCTCTGAGGCTTGGAGGCCTGACTGTCCGAGCAGGCCGCCGAGCTGCGGATCGGGGTTGGCTTCCTGGGCCTTGGCGGACATCACTTCGCCGATCCGGCCGAGGACGTCCTCGCTGCCGTACTTGTTGAGGATGTGATCGAGGCGCTCGGCCCCGCCGCGCGTCTCCATCTGCCGTTTTAGCCCGCCCATGATCATGGGGATGACCTGCGGGATGAGTCGCGCCGCGGCCTTCTTGTCTAGCCCGAGGTTGGCGCTGAGCTGCCGGCTCACGTCGGGCCCGAACTGTTTCATGAAATCGTTGACAAAATCTGCCATGACTTTTGACCTCCTTTTGCTCTCCGGCGTTCCCGGATCGTGGCCGCCGTCATGACCGGACGAAACCGCGCCCCCGTATCCCCCGCTTTCTTCCCCCGGTGAGCCGATTCTATCCCCCGCGGAGAGCGGCTGTCAAGGAAGCGGCGGGAGATCAGTATATACTGCCGGCGGCTAGGACTCTCACCGGGCCGAGCAGGCCAGAAGGCAGCAAGGGAGAGTCCTTGTCATAGTGCTTCCAGGTCGAGAAGGTCAGGCGGCCGGCGGATGGGCGCGGCTCGCCCTTGAGCAGCCAATCCGGCCAGCGGGCGAGGCGTCCGCCCTGGGCGTACTCTGTGTCGGGTGGCTCCTGTTCGTCGCCGATGATCCGGTTGGGCCAGAGATTCGCGACGCGGATCTCCAGACGATTGCCCGCCGGCTTGACGGCCTTCGTGATCTCGACCCGCCAGGGATCGCACCAGACGACGCCGAGGTCGCGGCCGTTGAACCGGACGCCGGCGAGGTTCTTGACCGTGCCCAGGTCGAGCCAGACGCGACCGCTTTTCACGGCGTCCGTGACGGCCCGCGGCAGATCGAACGTCTTGGTATAGATGGCCGTCCCCGAATAATACTTGATGCCGGCCTCGGGCCTGCGGCTCCAATCGTCGAGCGCCTCAAAGGTGGTCTTTTCCGGGCCGCCCCATTTCGGGTCGAAGGCGACGTCCCACGGACCTTCGAGGGACGCGATCTCCACGGGGACCTGGACATTTATGGCGGAGGCGGGAACCGGATCGGCGTTCGAGGCGAACAACGCTTCATCGCGGAAAACAATGAAGAATGACTGGTATGGTTCGAACCTCAGAGGAACGGCGGTGCGACCTTCGGAAGCGGTGTACTGAGCCAGTCCGAGGTGCGTCCCTTCGAGAGGGTCCCAAAGCTCCGGGCGCATGCCGCTCACCCGGAAGACCGGCGTCGCCTCGATGGTCCGCGGCTCGGGATTGACGACGAAGTAGATCTCGGCGGCGCCGTCCCGGCGGTGGATCCAGCGCAGGGGAACGTCCGAGGAAAGATCGGGCATGACGGACATTTTGTCGAGCATGCGCGTTACGACAGCGAAATCACCGTATTGCCCGGGTTCGTTGAGAGGCGGCGCGCCGACGTACCAGGTCGCTTCTTGTTGAGGAGTACCCGGGCGAGCAGGGGCGCCCTCGCCGGTCATTTCGGGGTCCTGCTTCCCCGCCACCCAGATAACGCGGCCGAGGCCGAACGCATGCTCCGTGATCTTCTTCCCGTCGCAATCGCCCCAGACCTCGGCGGCCAGCCGCACGACCTCGGCATCGCATGCGGGATACCCCGCAAGGGAGGGCGATTTCCGCGGCCGGGGTCCGATGACGGTCGCGCCCGCTTCGACGAGATCGCGGACCTTCTTGAGAAGCGCAGGCGTCATGGTCTCTCGCTCGGGCAGAACGAGGAGGCGATAGCTCACGCCGTCGGAGAAGACCAGCCGCCCGTCCTTGACCGCCGCGGCGGCGAGAAAGGTTTCCGGCGGGCAACCGTCGAACGCGGGCCCGACGGGCCCGGGCGGGCTGCCGCGAAGCGCCGAGGCCGGCGGCCGGAACGCATGGGGCGCGCCCTCGGCCACGAGAAAACAGACGTCGGCCACGGGCAGTCCCCGGCGCAACAGGAACTGGCAGCGGGAGAGGTACTCGTGATACGCGGGGACCATATCCCACCACGTTTGGGTCCGCTCCCAATGAACCCCGTAGGGCCCCATCGTCATCCCGGGCTTCAACGCGAGCCCAGCCTGGTTCTGGTAGCGGTGGAAGACGATGCGATTGACGCCGGCCGTGAAGGCCCAGTCGCCGAGCGCTTTCATCGAGGCCGGGTAAGCCTGCCAGGCCTCCCGGTCGTCCGAGGTGAAGGCCTCCGCGGCCATGATCCTCCGTCCGTTCGTGTGGGCGATGCCGGCCGACTCGAGGACGCTGTGGGCGGTGTTGAAGCCATAGAGCCAGAATTCGCTCATCGGGACGTCGGCGACGGCGCCGAGGGACATGTCGGCGCAGGGGGTCATATCGTAGGGCTCGATCGACAGCCGGAAGCCGTCGCGGCGGCCGAGCTCCTTGAGCCGCTGGGCGTGGTTCTCCAGAACGAGCTCGTTGGCGGTCTGCCGCAGGTCCCAGAGGAACCGCTCCGAGATCTCCAGGCTTTTGACCGGCCGGCCGGTAACGGTCGGAAGAAAGGCAAGCAGGTCGTAGCCCCGCCTCTTTTGGAATTCCTCGCGGAAGGCCGCCGTCCAGTTCTGGGCGCCCATCTCCCAGCTGTCGATGTGGAGCGTCGTCCAGCCGGCGACGCCGTCGGTGCGGCGCGGGCCGATCTCGCGGAGCAGGGCCCCGACGAACGCGTCGTAATGGGCATCAAAGGCCGCGGCGTCGAGTTTGTCGCACTCGAGCCCCAGCCCCGGGACGGGCGCAGGGCGCGTATTGGCGCCGGTCGTCGTCCGGCCAAAGCGAAGGATGGTCCAACGCCCGGGCGGGACGTCCCAGACGAGGCGGCCGTCGGCCGTGAGCTTGTCCGTGAGGTCGATGATCCGCGCGGGATCGATCGCCGCGCCGGGGGGAAGGCCTGGAAAATCGGCGGGGGACGGCAGGAACGGCCTGACGCCCGGCTGGGAGGAGTAGGGCGCGCGGACATAGAGGGCCTTCTCGTCGACGTCGGCGATCGCCGGCCCGGAAGCGGGGGTCGGGAAGGCGAGTACCGCCACGTCCCGATAGAACCCGTCCATCTTGTCCTTGATCTCCTGCGGCAGCCCGCCTTCGCCGAAGAAGGCCGGTCGGCGCTTCGGCCGAGGCAGGACGGCGTCGAAGTGAATGGGGCCGGAGACCTCGGTCGCCGCGGCGACGATGTGCTGCATGGACTCCTCGGGTTTGACCCACGGACCGCCGGAACCCGTCCAGCCCGGCCCGGCGTTGAGAGTGACCTCGAGGCCGAGGCGCTCGGCCTCCCTGACGACATGCTTGAACAGTCCGCGCCATTCAGGGCTCATGAACTCGACCGGACCGCGAGGGACGCCGACGTTGACCTCGCAAATGATTACGCCCCCCAGCCCGGCGGCCCGCATGGCCTCGAGGTCGGCCGTGATCCCTTCCCGGCTCAGGTTGCCGTCCATCCACATCCAATAGACCCAGGGCCGGGCCGCATCGGGCGGGTGGGCGAATCCGGCGGCGAGGCTGTCGGACGCCGCCGGCCGCGTCCGTTCGGGACCGCAGGCCATTGCGACAAGAGAAACGGCAACGAGTAATGCGAGGGAAGTGAAATGCCGACGCGACATGGGACACTCTCCTGATTATCCCCGTCATAGTACAGTCCCGAGCGGCAGTCAAGGAGGGTTCAAGGAACTCGGACCGAACGGGATCAGAAGACGAAGCCGAATGTCTGGCCGATGAGCAGCGGCCGTTCCCACCAAGTATGCGAAGAGGCCCAGCCCGTGATGAATATGGCCTCGAAGAGTACGTGGTTACCTTTGATCCCGATATGGGCCTTGATCGATCCGACGCCTTGACGGTCATGCGCCGACGATCGAGCGCCTGCACGGGTTCATCGCGGAACAAGGATACCGTCTCCGGGGCCGGCATCACGAGATCTATTTCGGCGATCCACGGCGCTCGGCGCCGGAGAAGCTCAAGACGATCCTTCGCCAACCGATCGAGCCGGCCTAGGCGCGGCCTGGCTCAGGCGCGCTTTTTCAGCTCGAGAAAGAACCAGCCCTTTTCGTCTTTCCGGGTGACGATCTCGAAGCCGTTCGCCTCGGCCAGGGCGACGAAATGCTCCGGCCCCTGCTTTTCCACGATCCTGACGCCGTAGCCGGTGTCGATATCGGCCGCGGGCAGCTTGACGTGAAGAGGATAGAGGACATAGATCTGGCGGGGATCGGTCTTGACGGGAAAGACGACGTCCCAGATGAGGAGCCGGCCGCCGGGCTTGATGATCCGGTGGAGCTCCTGGAAGAC
>Ga0316624_10001102_pt1 | contig 10298 bp, 6 predicted proteins | sample OWC_Aug_N3_C1_D5_FD_207657 | JGI IMG/M metagenome (GOLD analysis project Ga0316624, IMG submission 207657) | Wetland soil microbial communities from Old Woman Creek delta, Ohio, United States - OWC_Aug_N3_C1_D5_A | ecosystem: Environmental > Terrestrial > Soil > Wetlands | place: USA: Ohio...
TGTCTTGTCGTAAGGGTCAGGAAAGTGTTCCGCCTCGGGCAGGACCACCTTTGCTCCCAGCATTCGCTGCCGGCCAAGCATCTTTTCCAGTCGACGGAAACCCTCATCCACCCACTGGCGCTCTTCCTCGCCGACCGGCAAGTTGTGAGAAAAACCTAGCATCGCGTGGCCAGTATTAACCAAATATCGCGATTGAACAACGGGCGATGATAGGAAGTTCAGGGGACCTGAACGCTGAACCCGGCAAGTAGCTTCCTTCCCCTCGCGTCTCCGCGCCTCCGTGTGCAGATCCCGGTTTCAGATCACGGCGATCCCGTGCGATTACGCGCGATCACTCCAGCGGGTTCAGATCACCCGATCTGTCAGAAATTAGATTTCGATGTCAGTCTATTTTTGGTCCACACCTTCGGCTCGTAGTTTTCTATCCACCACCAGGTCTTTGGTCCCGGGGGGGAGCACCTGGAGCGACTTCAGGAACTCGATCAAACAGTCCTGGTCATATTCAGAGAGCGCCTGGAGCGCCAGTCTCTGTTGCAGTTTTCTTAGATTCAGTCTATTGCTTGAGTGATGTTCAGCAGCACGCCCACACTGGCCAGCATTACGAACAATGACGACCCCCCATACGAGATGAACGGCAGCGGAATACCCTTGGTCGGCAGCAGCGCCAGCACCACGCTCATGTTGAAGAACGCCTGCACCACCACCATGGTCGTAATCCCCACTGCCAGAAAGCGCGCAAAAGGGTCCTGTGCGCGCAGCGCGGCGCGGAAGCCGCGCCAGGCAAGCACGAAAAACAGCGCCGCAATCGCCACTGCGCCGATCAGCCCCAGCTCTTCCGCCACCACGGCATAGATAAAATCCGTGTGCGGCTCCGGAAGGTAGAAAAGTTTCTGCTTGCCTTCCATCACTCCCAGTCCGGCCAGTCCTCCGGTGCCCACGGCGATCAGCGACTGGATCACGTGGAAGCCGCTGCCCTGTGGATCGGCCCAGGGGTCCAGGAAGGCCACCATGCGTGCCCTGCGCCAGCCCACGTGAAACAGGAGGTAGTAGAACGCAGGAAGAATCGGCGCCAATCCGTAAGCAAAGTAGCGCAGCCGCATGCCGGCCACAAACAGGATCGCCGCGGTCACGCCCAGGCAGACCACCGCGGTTCCCAGGTCCGGCTGTCTCACGATCAGTACCGCAAACAACGCCGAAGGCAATACCGCCGGCAACAACGTGTGCCTCCAGTCGTCCATGGACTTGAGCCGGGCTTCCAGAAAAAAGGCCAGAAACAGAATCAGCGCCGGCTTGGCCAGCTCTGAAGGCTGGAATGACATCACGCCCAGCCTGATCCAGCGGTGCGTGTTGTGCGAGCGGTCGAGAAAAAATACCGCCACCAGCAGCAGCGTGGTGACGCTGAGAAACGCAAAGACAATCGCCGGGTTTTTCCAGCGGCGGTAATCCACGTTCATGATCACCGCCATGGCCGTGAGTCCGGCCATGGCCCAGCCGAGCTGGCGAAAGAAGAAATGGTAAGCGGACCCGAAGCGCTCGCTCGCCATGACCGCGGAAGCGCTGAAAACCATCAAAACGCCAATGCCAACCAGGAGCAGGGTCGAACCAAAGAGCCACTTGTCTATGCCCACCCTTTTGGCCACTACGCTCTGTCTCCCAGAGTAACCGGAGCCAGCGCCAGAACCAGCTCCTTGAAGATACGCCCGCGCTGCTCGTAGCTCTCAAACTGGTCGAAGCTGGCGCAGGCCGGCGACAGCAGCACGACGTCGCCGGGCTTGGCGGCCTCGAAAGCCTGCCGCACCGCTCGCTCCAGCGTGCCCGAGTGCACCAGCGGCGCCGCCCCCTGGATCTGCGAAGCGATCCTCTCCGCCGCCGCGCCGATCAGGTACGCCCGTTTCGCCCGCTCACGCAGCAGCGGGTTGAGCGCCGTGTAGTCGCCGCCTCTGTCTTTGCCGCCGAGAATGATGTGAACATTGCCGGCGAATGACTCCAGCGCTTTCACCGTGGCATCAACTTTAGTGGCCTTGGAGTCATTGTAGAAAGCCACGCCGTTGACCGTGGTCACCGGCTCCAGCCGGTGCTCCACGGCGCGGAACCCGGCCACGGCCCGGCGGATATACTCCGGTGCGCAGCCGGCCAGCATGCCCATCGCCACCGCCGCCAGCGTATTTTCCAGATTGTGCGCGCCCTTGAGCTGGATGTCGCTCCGGGCCAGCACCGTCTGCTCCTGCCCGTTTCTCCGGAAGACGATCTGGTCGCCTTTGAGATAGGTCCCGTTTTCAACTTCATGCTTGCGGCTGAACCAGTACAGTTGGGCCTTGGCTTTGTTCTTCAGCGCAACGCACGCCGCGTCGTCGGCATTCAGCAGGGCAAGATCGTCCGACGTTTGCTTCTCGAATATCCGCGCTTTGGCGTCAACATACGCCTGAAAGGTGTGATGGCGGTCAAGATGATCGGGCGTGATATTCAGGATCGCTGCCATCCATGGCCGGAACTTCTGGATGGTTTCCAACTGAAAGCTGGAAATTTCGAGTACGGAAAGCGTATCCGGCGTCGACTTCCCCGCCAGCGAAATCACCGGCGTACCGATATCGCCGCCCACCAGCGTTTTCTTTCCGCTCCCGGCCAGGATCTGCTCCACCAATCTGGCGGTCGTTGTCTTGCCATTTGAGCCCGTAATCGCCACAACCTTTCCTTGCAGGAAGCGAAACGCCAGCTCCGCTTCGCCGATCACGGGAATCCCCATGGTGCGGGCAAGCTGGAGCTGCGGCTGCTCGGACGGCACGCCTGGGCTTACCACGATCAGGTCCTGGTCGCGAAAGGTGCGTTCGCCGTGGCGGCCGGTCTCAATGGAGATTCCGCGGTCCAGTAGCGCCGCGATTTCATTCTGCAACTGCGCTTCGCTCTTCTCGTCGGAAACCGTGACCCTGGCTCCGTGGTCCTGCAAAAAGAACGCCGACGCCGCACCGGAACGCCCCAGACCCACCACCAGAACGCGCTTGTTCTTGAGATCCATCGTCTGCTCCATTGTGCCATGAATCGGCACCGAGCAACGCAGTTTCAGAATGCCTGCGCCAGTGGTTGTGGTACGTGACGCTCTCGCTCTGTTGGAATGGTAACGCCGCTTCTTCCCCGGTCCTCATGAGCACCCGAACCGGTTTCGGCGGGGTGAGGCAGGAATGAACAAAACTCTTAACCTGTGCCACCCTGAGCGAGGCCGCGGGAGCAAGCTGATTGAGGGAGTTTCAACGAGGAACCCGACCTCGCAGAGCTTGGGCTTCACCTGTGAAAAAACGCGCCCTACCTTAACTTCAGCGTCGTCAGCGCAAACAGCGCAAAGATCAATGACAGGATCCAGAAACGCGTGATGATCTTGGACTCTGACCAGCCCACCAGCTCAAAGTGGTGGTGCAGCGGCGCCATCTTGAAGATACGTTTCTTGCGCAGCTTGTACGATCCCACTTGCAGGATCACCGAGAGCGCTTCAATGACGAAAACTCCGCCGATGAACGGCAGCAGCAGCTCCTGCTTGATGATCACCGCCACCGTGCCGATGGCGCCGCCCAGCGCCAGCGAACCCACGTCGCCCATGAAGATGTCCGCCGGGTGCGCGTTGTACCAGAGAAAGCCGATGCTCGATCCCACCATGGCCCCGCAAAAGATGGTCAGCTCCGCCACCTGCGGCATCTTCTGCAACTCGAGATATTCGGAAAACACGGCGTGCCCGCTCACGTAAGTCAGCACCGTGAGCGCGCCGGCGGCAATCACGGTGCAGCCGATGGCCAGGCCGTCCAGGCCGTCCGTGAGGTTCACGGCATTACTCGAGCCCACGAGCACCAGCATCACAAAGAGCACAAACGGCGTAAACGCCAGCCACCAGATGTGAGGATAGTGCCGCAGCCCTTCAATCACCAGGTCAGGCCGGAACTGTTTGATGAACGGGACCATCAGGTGCGTCGAGTACTGGCGGCTCGCCGTGAGGAAAACCAGAGCGACGCCCACCCCGCCCGCGGCCAGGAATTGCAGCAGCAGCTTGGTGCGGCCGGTAAGCCCCAGGTTGCGCTTGCGCACCACCTTTATATAGTCGTCGGCAAAGCCGATCGCGCCGAAAGCCACGGTGGCCAGGATCGCCAGCCAGATGTACGGGTTGGAAAGGTCCGCCCAGAGCAGCGTGGGCACGATAATGGCGATGGTGATCAGCACGCCGCCCATGGTTGGAGTGCCGGCTTTCTTCTGGTGCGCTTTCGGGCCTTCCTCGCGGATGTACTGCCCAATCTGAAATTCCCGCAGCTGCCGGATGATCGCCGGGCCGATAATCAGTCCCATGAACAGCGCCGTCAGGCTGGCGAAGGCGGTACGGAAGGTGACGTAACGGAAAATTCGGAACGGAGGAAAGTGGGCGAACAACCGTTGATAAAGAAGCCAGTAAAGCAATATCCCTCCGTGAGGTCAACATGACTGGCTTCAGCCTCTGAAGGTATCACCAACCATTTACGGCTTCAGCCCCTGATTTTCTCGCACACCGTAAAAACTCGTGTTCGGCGCGCAAGCTTTTCCCTGCGTTCCCATTGCAGATCATAATGCTTATGTGCGTGGAACAGGCCGCCGGGCCTTAAAAGGGTAGCTTCAATATAAACCCTGCCCGCCCATGTGTGAATCAGGCTTTCACCGTGCCTTGCAGACTTTTCGACTTCTCCTGCAGCACCTCCAGGACACGCTCCAGCCTGACCCCGCGCGAGGCCTTCAGCAGAACTGCATCCCCCGGGCGCAGCTCGCGCGCCAGCCATTCGCCCGCCTGCTCGGGCGTCTCCATGAACAGCGCCTGGACTCCCGCGCCGCACGCGGCCTCCGCCAGCGCTTTGGCCAGACCGCGCACCCCGATCACCAGGTCAATCTGCTTTTCTGCCGCGTGGATTCCCGACTGCCGATGCAATGACTCCGCCGTCTGCCCCAGCTCCAGCATTTCGCCGGCCACAAGAATCCGGCGATTGGCATTCATGCTGGCCAGCGTGTCGACCATCGCATCCAATGCCCTCGGATTGGAGTTGTAGCAATCATTAATAATGGTAGCGCCCGCCATCTCCACCACCTGGCCGCGCTTGTCGCTGGGGCGGACCGTGCCCAGCGCTTCCACCACGTCCGAGGGCGGCACGCCGCGCTCCATCGCCGCCGCCGCAGCCGCCAGAGCGTTGTAGATGTTGTGCTCACCCACCAGCGGCAGGCTCACCGGATGGCTCACGCTCCCCGCCACCAGCTCAAACGTGGAGCCCTCCGCGCCGTTCAGCTTCACATTGTGCGCCGCCACGTCGGCGGCCCGCCGGATGCCGAAGGTCACGACCTTCCCTTTGTGGTCGCGCCCGAACTGGCAAACGTAGTCATCGTCGGCATTCAACACCGCCACGCCGCCTGGGTGCAGCGTCTCAACGATCTCGTACTTGGCGCGGGCGATTTCCTTCAGCGAACTGAAAAACTCCAGGTGCACCGGGGCCACGCACGTCACCACCGCCATGTCATGGTGCGCCAGCTCGCCCAGGGTGCGGATCTCGCCCGCGTGGTTCATGCCCATCTCCACCACGGCGATCTCATGTTCCGGCTCCAGCTTGAGCAACTGCAGCGGCAGGCCGATGTGGTTGTTCAGGTTGCCCGTGCTCTTCATCACGCGGAAACGCGCGCCCAGCATGTGCGCGATGAGTTCTTTCGTAGTGGTCTTCCCCGCCGACCCCGTCACCGCCACCAGTGGCTTGCCCCAGAGGCGGCGCGCCGCGGCGCCCAGCGACTGCAGCGCCTTCAGCGTGTCATCCACCGGCAGCAGGCGATGCGGATCTCCGTGCTTCACATGGCCTGCCTGCACGACGGCGGCCACGGCGCCTTTCTCCAGCGCGGCCTGCACATAATCGTGGCCGTCAAAATGCTCTCCCTGCAGCGCAATGAACAGGTCTCCGGCTTGGAGCGTGCGCGAATCGATGGAGTAGCCCATGGCAACCAGTTCCTGGTCGAACTCGCCCCGGGTCCCGGCAAACTCGGCAATTCGCCACAGCGGAAGCTTCATTGCGCTCCTCCATTGCGTGCGCTGTATCCCATCTGTTGTAACGTCTCCCGCGCCACCTGCACATCATCGAAAGGGAATGTACCTTCGCGCATGATTTGAAATTTCTCATGTCCCTTGCCGGCGATGAGCAGGACGTCTCCCGCCCGCGCTTCAGCAACCGCCAGCGCAATGGCCTGCCTCCGGTCCGGCTCCACAGCAAAGCGCGAACCGGTGCTGCCTTCGAGGCCCGGCAGTACATCTTGAATGATTTTCAGCGGGTCTTCACTCCGGGGATTGTCTGAAGTCAGCACCACGAAATCGCTGCCTTGCGACGCCGCTTCTCCCATCAACGGACGCTTGGTGCGATCACGGTCGCCACCGCAGCCGAAGAGTGTGATAACGCGCCCGCGGGCCCCATCTCGTCCGGCGAACTCGCGAGCGATGGCCGTCAGGTTACGCAGCGCATCGTCGGTATGGGCGTAGTCCACTACCACGGTGAACGGTTGGCCGCAATCCACCCGCTCAAAACGTCCCGGCACCTGGTTGAAGCCGCGGGCGGCTTGCTGGATTTGTTCCAGAGTACATCCGCGCGCCCGCGCTGCCGCCGCCGCGGCCAGCAGGTTGTAGACGTTCACTTTCCCGATCAACCGCGAGCTGATCCGCGCCCGGCCACCCGGAGTCGCCAGATCGAATGCTGTTTGTGTTGGCTGAAGGTCGATATTCTCGGCGCGGAAATCGCCCGCTTCAATCCCGTAGCTGACCACCTTCTCGCTGGCCGAATGGCTTGCTTTCAGCAGCAGCTTGCCGTAGTCATCGTCGGCGTTGATTACGGCGACCCGCGGCGGCCGGGCGCCGGCGCCCTCAAACAGCAGCCGCTTGGAAGCGAAGTAACTCTCCATGTCCTTGTGGTAGTCGAGATGGTCGCGCGTGAGATTGGTGAAGACCGCTACTTCGTAAGGAATGCCCCACACGCGGCCCTGCTCCAGCGCGTGCGAGGAAACCTCCATGGCGACGTCGGTCGCGCCCGCTGAAAGCGCTTCGGCAAAAATCTGGTTCAGTTCCAACGACTCCGGCGTGGTGTGCGGCGCCGGCAGGATCTTTCCCGCCACGTGGTATTCCACCGTCCCCACCAGCGCAGTGGACTTCCCACTGAAGTTCAGGATGGCTTCCGTGAGAAATGCCGTGGTGGTCTTGCCGTTGGTGCCGGTGATGCCCGTGATCTTCAGTTGCTGCGCCGGCTGGCCGTAGAAGTTAGCGCTGAGCTGCGCCAGGGCTTTTCTCCCATGCGCAACCACCGCCCATGCCACTCCCGCTCGCGCCGCTTCGGCGGGCGAGTCCGTCACCACGGCGACTGCGCCATTTTTAACCGCGGCATCAATATAATGGTTGCCGTCTGAGCTCTCGCCGCGCATGGCGACGAAAAGATAGCCTTGCCGGACGCGCCGCGAATCATAGTCCAGCCCCGAGACCTCGGCATCGGGTCCCGAGAAAGAAACACCTGTCCCCCGCAACAGTTCTGAAGACTTCATTACCTTCGATTATATGCAGAGCTGGTGTCGAATAGCCGATTCCGCAAAGCTGTGTTTCTCGCGGCCTTTGCGGGCGATGGGTTGATCCGCGACGATCCGCGCAAATCCGCGGTAAGATTTTTCCCGCAACTCCCCTTATGTTTCTTTCTGGTGATAGGGTTCCCTCTCCCGCTTCGCGGGATCGGGATTTCAGAAAACTACTTCTTCCTCGCCACCACTTTCAGCGTTTCACCCGCCAGTATCTTCTTGATCTGGTTTCTCGCGTGGATGGCCCACGGTCCCACGCTGTCCAGTCGGGCATAAGCTTCCCAGTGGCGCAGGGCCTTGCGCGGCTCCCGTGCTTTTTCGTGGGCCAACGCAAGGTTATAGTGGGCGTCTGCATAGGTAGGCGCAAGGGCGAGTGCGGCCTCGTAAGCCTTGATGGCGTCCGGCAGACGGCCGGTTTCGTCCAGCACGTTCCCCAGGTCGAAGTAAGCCAGCGCATAGCGCGGATCTACTTCCACGGCTTTGCGGTAGTAACGCTCGGCCAGGATGTAATCGTGACGGTTGTAGTAGAGCGTGCCCAAGTTGATGTAGGCGGCCGCGTGCGTGGAATCAAGCTCCACGCATTTCTTGTAGGAGTCAATCGCCTCGTCCTGGGTCTTGGGATCTTCTTCCAGCGAGACACCGCGATTAAAAAAGTCAGACGCGGTTTCGGCGGCGCGGAAGGCGGTAATCTTGGGCTGCTGCACCACTTCGCGATCCGCGAAGTCCAGCACGAACTGGCCGGCAATCGGCTCCACTGCCGCGCCCTTATGCCGGAAAACTACGCGCGACCGGGTGGCAAACGTTCCCGCTTCCAGCAGCGGGTTCTCCATCCCCGCCACCTGCTGCTGCATGGCGCGCAAGGAGTCGCGGATCGCCGCCGGGCGCACGCGCTTGGCGCGCAGGTCACGCAGCTTCGTGATTTGCAGAAGATCAAAAAAGGAGTATGCGTCTTTGATGGGGAACAGTCCGGCTTTCTCCCAGCCCGCAAGCTGTCGCGCCGTGATGCGAAGGATCCGTAGGACGTCCTCTCGATGGTATCGGTCCACGCTGTCCCTGGTGTTGCCGCCTGACTTTCAGACTAACTAGGAATTATTGCTGGCAGCAGGCGAAAATAGCAAGAGCAAACTCGCGCCAAGATGTGGAAAACAAGGAACAATCCTCGGACATCGCGTGTCGACGGACATGGGAACCACGCAGATCGGCGCCGGCTTCAGATCCACCACAGGTCCGCGTGGTTCAGTCAGTGAATGTGGACTTCCCGGAACTCAGGTTCCTCAAAAGCCGATCTCCGAATAAGAGATGATCTTCAGCGGGGCCGTTCTGAAGGCCAAATCAATCGCGTCGCAACTGTAAGAGATCGTGAAGTTGCTGGAATCCGAATCGCTGGTGCGCACATTGGTTGTGCCGTTCGCGTCGGCCTGAAGCAGCAGGGCCCCATTGATGGAACCTGTAGCGCCGGTGTCCAGACGGAATTCGCCGCTGGGAGGCTGCACCAGGACAATGCCCGTCCAATTGAACGTAGCCTGATCGATGCGAAAGTTATTGGGGATCACCAGAATGCCGTATCCATTCACGGTCACCCCGTTCTGAATCTCCAGACCGCCGGTATTGGCGGCCACCACGATCTGGGGGTCCGTCGGGGAACCAAAAGTCTGGTTGGAAGTTATGTTGGCGTCGTTGATCGCGTGGTAATTCGGCAGTCCAACGGAATCGCTGACCACCTGGTTGATGTTGGCAATCTCCTGTTGCAGGAGGTTCTGGTTGATCTGATTAATCAGGGGATCAACATTACCGGGCGCTCCGATGAAGGGCGCGGAAGGGTTCTGCGGAAGCAGCGTCACAATGGGCAGATGCGGCCCAAACACGGCGCTCGCGGCGTCCAGTTCCGGGGCGTTGAGGTTCAGGTTCTTGAAGCATCCCGCGGCGCCGGCGGTGCAATTGGTTTGGCTGAATCGTGGCGCCGGATCTGTGCCCCGGACCCACCATAAGCCAGGAGTGCAGGTGTTGCCGTTGGCATTGCTGCCGTTGGCGTTGCAAAAATCATTGGCCCGCTGCACGATCTTGCTGCGCAGATCGTCCATCGCTCCCTGCAGGTCCGTAGTTGATTTCGTGGAATCAGTGGCGATGGATGACACCGCGGAACAACCGTTTCCCGGCGGAAGCAGGTTGCCGTTCAAGTCCCTCGGGCGCCCGTCAATGTTGGTGAGCGGGATTCTCACTCCCGTTCCGTTTGACCCGTTATTAAACGCCGGGGCCGCGTTCGCAGACTCCAGATTGAGCGCGGCCGGCGGCCGGATGGCATCCACGGCTACTTCATAACGCGTGAGCGCCCGTGCTCCAAAAGCGGAAGAATAGGAAGTCAGCAGGTAGACCTGGTGCATGTTCAGGTCACTGCACTTCGTTACCAGGTCCGGCCCGGAAACTTCCTGCTGGCCGTTCCAGCAGACCCGGTTGTCCAGGGCAGCCGCAGCGCAGACCCCATCGGCGCAAAAAGGCGCTGCTGCGCGGTTCGTCTTTAGATTGACTCTGACCCACTTATACGCAAGGGGCTGGCCTGTCGCAGTCTGGATGGAAGTTTGCGCAGGCAATTCCCATCCAGCCGTTGTCGGCGCGGACGAACACTTCTGCCCCGGAAGCGCGGCTGGGTCGTATTCATGACATAGCTCGAAGTCAAAATACTTGCCGGCAGGATCGGCCGGATTCACTGCCTCCCCGGG
>Ga0316624_10001105_pt1 | contig 10286 bp, 10 predicted proteins | sample OWC_Aug_N3_C1_D5_FD_207657 | JGI IMG/M metagenome (GOLD analysis project Ga0316624, IMG submission 207657) | Wetland soil microbial communities from Old Woman Creek delta, Ohio, United States - OWC_Aug_N3_C1_D5_A | ecosystem: Environmental > Terrestrial > Soil > Wetlands | place: USA: Ohio...
CCTCGGAAATCCCGATAACGGCGTGATTGTCGCAAGCTATGTCGGGAGCTTTTTGATGGCGGGCGCCTTCCTGGCGATCGGCGGCTGCATATCGGCGCTGACCAAGAACCAGGTTATTGCCTTTATATTGTCGGCGGTCGCGTGCTTCTTGTTCCTTATGAGCGGGCTCGATCTTGTGCAGAACTTCTTTCAGGGGTGGTTGCCGCAATTCCTGGTCGATGCGGTTGCCGGAATGAGTTTCCTGACCCATTTTAGCGCCATTACCAAGGGCGTGATCGACCTTCGTGACGTTGTTTTCTTCGGGTCACTGATCGGCATTTGCCTGCTCGCAAATGTGGTGGCAGTCGATATTAAGAAGTCGGCCTGACGCGATGCTGGAACAACTGAACAAATATGAGCGCAGCACTTTGGCCCTGGCCGCCGTCCTCGTGGCCATAGTGTTCTTCATTTCGCTCAATATCTTTTCCTCGGCGACGTTAAAGTCCGCCCAGCTCGATTTGACCGAGGATGGGCTCTATACCCTGTCGCCGGGCACCATTTCGGTCCTGAAATCGATCGACGAGCCGATCACGCTTCGTTTTTATCTGTCGCGGGCATTGACCGAGCAGAGTCCGGTACACGCCCAATACGGAAATCGCGTGCGCGAGCTTCTCGAGCGCTACACGAACATTGCGCACGGCAAGCTGAAACTCGAAACGTATTCGCCCGAACCGTATTCGCAGGACGACGACCGCGCCATGTCGGCCGGTCTCCGGGGCATCCCATTGGACAATGCGGGGGCCGTTGGCTATTTCGGCCTCGTCGCCACGAATTCGACCGACGATCTGCAGGTGATCCCCTTCTTTGATCCGGATCGCGAGCAGTATCTGGAATACGATCTGACCAAGCTGATCTTTGCGTTGGCTCATCCCAAAAAGCCCGTCATCGGCCTGTTCACATCCTTGCCGCTTGCGGCCGATCCCAAGAACCAGTACCAGCCAACGCCGATTTACCGCGAGCTCGCCCAGTTCTTCCGGGTGAAATCGCTGCGCGGAGAGGGGCGGGTTCCCGATGACGTCGACGTATTGCTCGTGGCACATCCGAAGAGCATGACGGATGCGGAGATCTACGCGATCGATCAATTCGTCCTTCGCGGCGGCAAGGCCCTCATTCTCGTCGACCCACACTATGAATCCGGGAGCCGCGACTTTTCCAAAGGCCCCCCGGCTAAGGGCGAAACGAGTTCCAATCTGCCGCAACTTTTCGACGCTTGGGGCGTCCAGTTTTCAACCGATAAGGTAGTCGGCGACCGGACTGTTGCGCAGAGCGTGACCACGTCCGGCGAAGGTCGGCCGGTCGTGACCGATTATCTGCCGTGGCTGGCGCTCCGCGGTCCGAATTTCGCGCCGAATGACGTTGCGACCGCGAATATGAGTCGCATCAACATGGCGAGCGCGGGGTTTTTCACGCTGAAGCCCGGCGCGAAGACCGAGCTGAAGCCGCTCATTTTTACGAGTCCGCAGTCCGAGCAGATCGATGTCGAGGACGTCAATTTCATTCCCGATCCCGCCGGCCTCCTGACCCGCTTCAAATCGGAAGATCGGGTGTTCACTTTGGCCGGACGCCTGACGGGCATGGTCAAAAGTATCTATCCCGATGGCCCGCCGTGGGATCCGATCAAGAAGGAAGGCGCCGCTTCCTCGGCCGAGTCGCCGGCAGCAAACGGCGGCGCAAGCGGCGAAGCAAAGCCTGCCGGCAGCGACGCAGCGGCGGGTGCCGGCACGGGAGGCGATCAGCCCGGTGCGAAGCCGAAATATCTGACCGAGTCGGTTAAACCGATCAATGTCGTGCTCGTCGGCGACGCCGACCTCATCTCCGACCATTTCTGGCTGCAGCAGAGCGAAAGCGGAAGCACCGTTCCCATCGCGAACAATGCCGAGTTCATCGTGAATGTCCTCGACAATCTTTCCGGCAGCGACGAATTGATCGGGCTGCGGAGCCGCGGGCTTTCATATCGTCCGTTTGTGCGCGTGGACGCGATACGTCGCGACGCCGAAGCACATTACCGGGAAACGGAACAGGAAATATCCCGCCGGCTTCAGGAGACTCAACAAAAGCTCCAAGAATTGCGCGGCGGCGCGGCGGCGTCGGGCGGCGATACAGTGCTTACTGACGAGCAGAAGCAGGCAATTGAGACATTCCGTCACCAGGTAATTGCGTTGCGGGAACAGCTTCGCGATGTCCAGCACGATCTCCGCAAAGATATCGACTCGCTCGATACCGCGCTCATAATCGCGAATATCTGGGCGATGCCTGCCGTTATTTCCCTGGTCGCGCTCTTTCTCCTCGTGATTCGTCAAATGCGCCGCCGCCGCCGGTTGCACCATGCGTAGTGCCATGCAAGAGCGCCATACAGTTTTGAGTAGCCAGCCATGAAGCCGCGGACACTCATCGGTTTTGCCGTTCTGACGGCGGTGGTGACCGCGGCCGCGCTCGTGACCGTCGCCAATCGCTATTGGATCAGTGCGGCAACGGCGACCGTAAAGCCGTTTCCCGGGCTTATCGATCATATCAACGACGTGGACGAGATCGATATCAAAACCAAGGGCGAGACGACGACTATCAAACACACGGCGACGGGCTGGGTGATGGTCAATAAGCATGACTACCCGGTTCAGTCGGAAATGGCCAAGGGCGCCGCCATCGGATTCGCTGAAATGGAATTTACCGAACGTAAGACCGCGCGGCCCGATCGCTATAATCGGCTGTGGGTCGAGGATGTGGATGGAAAGGACGCAAAATCGCGTCTCGTGACGCTCAAGGATGCGAAAGGCCAGACAATGGCCGAATTGATTGTCGGCCGGCCGCGGGAGGGCCGTATGGGAGGGCAGGGCGGCCTCTACGTCCGCCGGCCCGGCGAAGTTCAAGCCTGGTTTGCTCCCGCGAATTTCGAGATTCCGCTCAATACGTCGGTGTGGTTGGAACCGCGGATCATTCATGTCAACGCCAAGCGAATTGCGCGAATCACGACCATCCAGCCGAGCGGCGAGAAGATGGTCATTTACAAGGATAGCCCGGGCGCACCGCACTTCCTTTTTAAGGATCTCCCCGCGGACAAGAAGCTGAAAGGGGAAGCGGTTGCGGACGACATGGACTCGATCCTCACGGCGGTGGATCTCGCCAATGTGGCGCCTCAGTCGGAAGTGAATTTCACCGACAAAGTGTGGCGTGCGGAAATCGAGACGTTCGACGGCCTCGATGTGAAAGTCGATCTCGTTGCTCGCGGCGAAAAGGTATGGGGCCGTTTCACAGCCGCTGCGGAAAAGGCGCTGGTTGATGTCGCTTCTCAGCCGGACGCCGCGAAAAAATTTCTCCGTTCGGCGGACGACGTCGCGAAAGAAGCGGCTGATATCAATGCACGGGTCGCGAATTGGGCGTACGAATTCCGCGGCTACCAGGGCGAGAAGCTTCAGGCCAATCTCGCGATCTTCCTCGAGAACGAAACGCCGCCGGCAGGCACGGGATCGATGGGCGGTTTTGGCCCCGGCGGTCCGGCAGACGAGGGCGCGCCTCCGGAAATGGGTGGCCCGCCTCCCGGCGAAGCCGGAATCCCGAATAAGGCCGATACCCCGGCAAAGAATGTCGTGCCGTCTACCGACCACGATTCGTCCGGTCCGTCGCCGAAAGCAACGGTTCCGGAAAGCAAGTAACCACGGGGCCAATGCCGTTCGCTTGCCGTCGGCGGCGGGTTGCAACCGATTGCATTGGCCGGGAATCGACGCGGAATACTGGGCGGTTTCGGATATAAATCGCGACGATCTCGCCGCATTCCAGGCGCTGGTGGTTAAATCCACCGACTGAGCGGCGCGTTGGAAATTCAGCCGAGCCAGCCGGGCTCCATCACGCCGTCAAGTTCTTCATCGAGTTCGGCCCCCAGAGGTCCATCCGAGCCTGTACCCTCTTTCCGCACGCGCTTCACCAATCCGATTCCGGGCGCATACCACTGCATCACGTCCATTGTGACCGTGAGCATGCCGAATGGCTGACCCCAGTCCAGCTTGCCGGAACCGACCCCGTGAACGCGCAAGCAGTGGTGAAAAGTTCCGGCTGGAACATGCACCGTGTCCTCGACGCTCTCCACCGTGAAGACAATCGGCCCGTCGGCGGCAACAGGTTTGTTGATGGCGCCGTAGCCACCGAGAAACGTTCGATGCAGGCTCTCCGTTTCACCGTTGCTCGTCCAAGTGGCACCGACCCCGAGCGGCAGCTTCAGCACGTAGCGCGGTGTAATATCCTCGGGCGGATCCTCGCCTGACTCACTCTTGCCGACGAGGACGACACCGTCGCTGGCGCGGGCAAAATAAAGGACTCGTCCATCCGCATAGAGACGGGGCACGACGGTTTTGCCGCCGACCGTCCGGGGCGCCAGGTCGGTGGCCGCGGAGGCGAGCTCGCTTTTTTCGAATCCCCCGGCGTTTCCCTTATTTCGCGTGATGACGGTCTGCCGGTAGACCCAGGTCATTCCCGTTTCCAGCGGGAAATAATTCGCGGAGCTGTCGCCGCATGCGCTCAGCCCGAGGGCCAAAAATGCGGCGGCAACTATCTGATATACAACAGAAACAGCGCCCCGGCCGGGCATAACGGGAGGCTTCAATTGAACCACGATCCCTTGTCCAACCGTTGGAGATCGATGGCCATGGATCCGGAGGCGGGGCTTTCCGGGTGCGAATCCTCCTTGCGGACCATTTTTACGAGACCGACGCCCGGCGCGAACCATTCGGTGGCGTCGACGCGCACTTCAGCATCGCCGATGCGCTCGCCCAGGTCGCGCACCGAAGCGGCGGTGCCGCGGACCCGCAGGCAATTCCGGAAGACGCCAGCCGGCACTCTGACGACGTCATCGGTGGCCTCGATGGTGTATGTGACTTCAATGGGCACGGTGATCGGGACCATGATCACGGCGGTCGGGCTGAATATCTGCCGTCTCAGTAAATATGTCTGACTCGCGACTGGCCAGGAAGTTCCCGCAGTAAGCGGATATTTGAGGACGTATTGCCCTGCTTCGGCCGGTCTGACCTGATTGCCGGATGCGCGGTCGGAAACGAGCAAGATACCATTGTCCTGAGACACATAGTCGTAGCGATGCCCATCCTGATAAATCCGCGGGGACACTTTTTGGCTGCTCTCGGTCAGCGGTGAACTATTCGCGACCACGGTCGCCGTCGTTTCCTTGCCGACGTTCTTAATGTCGAGGGTGACGCGATATTGCCAACTCCATCCCGAATCGAGCGGAAAATAATCGGCAATTTGGCCGTTCGGATGGCACGCGACCAGGACAAATGCAAATGCGGCCGATGCGAGCACGCCGCATGCTGTTAGCCAATGCCGCACCGGCAATCTGGTTGTGTATCGTCGATCCATTGTCCGGCGTCCTTACTTCGTCGGCAGCACAGTGGTCGCGAATGCCGTGAAATTGATATCGATCGATTTGCTGACGGCCGAAGTGCGCGACGTGTCGGCCGCAATCATCGGCGGGCCGGAAGAGGAATCAGTCCCGCTTTCGACCACCTCACCCATCTGCCCAATGCCGTTCTTCAAACCTTTTTCGGCTTCCTCGAGTTTGGCGTGCAAGGCGGCTGAATAGGGGATCTTATAGGCGCGCGGGACAGAGCGGCCGGCGTTGTCGGCGAGCGCCGTCACCCACAAATAGATCTCGCCCTGGGTGCCCTGCGTTTTATCGGGTTCATAGACTTGCGCGGCGACCAACCGGAAGCGGTCGGGCAGATGGGTGCCGGTCGGCCAGCCCAGCAGGTCGATGAGGGAGATGTAACTGATCGGGTAGAACGCCGTGACCAGTACGACCACGAGGGCTTTGAGCCCCCAATGAAAGCGCGAGTAAAGGATCATGACGAGGAGCAGGACCGCGAGCAGGGTATAACTGACAATGAAGCCGGCGCTGATTGTGATCACGGTCGTCTCGCTCCCGTTTCTTTCGATCGGATTGATATCATTGTAACTTCACCAAATGTTTGGGCAAATTGTTGGTGGCCAGGACGCTGCCGTCCGGCGCGATCTTGAAGCGCACCATGGTCTTTTCGTCGGCGATATGCTCCAGCGTCACCTCACCGTAGTAGATGACCTCGAGGACCGGATTTACCTTTTCCACCTTCACCTGGACCGGCACCGGCTTGTTGTCATCGGACGCGTAGTAATCGACGTTCACCACATACTCGCCGGGAATCACGCCGCGGATCGTGACGATCTCCTGATTCAGCGGATTGGACACTTTCTCGCCGTTCACAGTGATGAAGTCGTTGAGCATTCCGCGATCATCGCGATCGAGATGCATCAAACCAGCTTCCGGATTTCGAAACCAGACGAGATCGCCGCGCGGGCTCTCCACCCAGGTATCGATATCGTCCGGACTCCAGTCGGGCCAGGAGACGGTGATGATGTATTCCGCCTTCGGATTGATCTTTCCCTGCTTGCTTTCAGGATTGATGAACAAGATCGTCACGATCAGAAGGAAGGTGATACCCAAGAGCGTGTTGAAGACAAGATCGGTGAACGGGTCGGTGTAGCCCCTCCTCTTGCGGTGCTTCGACATATTCAGACAGCGGCCCGTGCCTTGATATAGGGCGAAACCTGCACTTCGACGACCTTGGTCATGAGCGCGACCAAATCATCCGTGCCGCGGTCCAGCAACTGATATTGCAAGCTCAACAGGATGGCGGATATCAGGCCGGCGATGGTCGTGAAAAGTTTCACGCCCATGCCGCCGCTCATCGAGACCAGAACTTCCTTCATGCTGGTCACGTCAAGATCGGTGACCGAAGTCACCGCGTTGAGCAGAATGACGAAGCCGATGCCCGTGCCCAGGAGACCGAGCTTGATCATGGTGTCGGCAATGAACCAGCCGATGTCCTGTCCGCCCCGCAACTGCTGGCTGTAGGCGTCGAGAAGCTGCGATTGCTCGAGGCCGGTCTCGCCCACATTGCGGCCGGCCTCCCGCATATGCAGCATTTCGCCGATCAGACTGGTGAGCGCGCAGTTTGGCAAGAGGTTGTTGCCGACCAGCACCCGCTCGCCCGAGAGCGCGAGCTTCGGCGAAGGATTGTCTTTGAGGGTCTGGGACACGGTCGCCGCATCCAACATCTGGCGTGAAATGTAATAGGTTCGCAGCGCGCAATGTCCGGTGAAGGCGAAGTAAAGGAGGGTGATCACGACGGAGAGATAGCTGACATCGCTTGAGTAAACGCGCTGCGGCATGCCCAGGCTCCAGGCGATCCCGTAGGCGAACAACGAGACGCCGGTGACGATCAACCATTTGAGGAATAAATGATGCCGCCGGTATGTCAGGGCGGCCGCAACGTCGGCAGCGGTCCAAAATGGGGGCATCTCTTTCTCTTACTCGCTCGTTGACTCAGTCGGATGAAATAGAAAAGAAATTATGCAACGGGGAAAGCGGAATGGCGACAAGGAGAACCTATCGACGGTTCACAATGACGGCCCATCATATATACTTGAAATGAATATTTCATATATCTATCATGAAACAAATGAATAATTTCTCCCAGATCGATCTCAATCTTCTCATTGTTTTCGACGCCTTGATGGCGGAACGGCATCTTTCGCGAGCGGCGGCCCGGATCGGACGCAGCCAGCCGGCGATGAGCCACGCGCTCAGAAGATTGCGCCATCTCTTCAACGATCCGCTTCTGGTGCGCGGCAAGGGCGGGATGAAACCTACCCAGCGCGCGCTCGAATTGGAAGCGCCGGTGCGGCTCGTACTGTCCGAAATTTCGGGCCTTGCCGGAATAGGCGGAAAATTCGATCCCGGATCGGCTCAGCGGAGCTTCCGCCTCGCCATGTCCGATTACAACGCGCGGGTGCTTTTGCCGGCGATCGCCAAGCGGCTTCGGGCCGAAGCCCCGGCAGTCAACTTGGTGGTGCTTCAGGGCGGCCGGCGCGACACCGCGGATGCCCTGGCGCAAGGGACCGTTGATCTCGTCGTGACTTCGCTGGAGGCGATTCCGAAAGGCATGCGCGGACAGCTACTTTTGCGCGATCGGGTCGTCTGTATGGCCGGCAAGAAAACGATGGCGGGGAAACGCGCGTTGACGCTGGCCGAGTATTTGGCACGGCCGCATCTCAGTATTTCTCTTCAAGGCGACACGCCGGGGCCTATAGACGATATTCTTGCCAAGCAAGGCCTGGTTAGGCGCAGCGTCATCACCTTGGCGCATTTTCTGGTGATACCCGCGGTCCTGAATAGCACGGACACGATCGCGACGTTGCCCTCGCGGGTTGCCCGTGCCTACCGCGCAGAGTATGACCTCGTCGTCTTTAAGCCGCCGTTCAATCTACTGGAATCGATGGTGTGGTCGATCTGGCATCCCCGGGCCGACACCGATCCCGGGCACCGCTGGTTCCGCGAGCTCCTGATGAGTTGCGCCGCGGCTTCCTGATCAATCCATTTGCCGGAACGGCCGTTTTGGGCCCGGGTCGGCGACATAACAGATGTGGCTCGCAAGCCCGGTCTCCCTGCGCCAGTAATGGAGGGCGAAACCCGGCGGTTCATCCGTCCAACGCGCCGGCGCCCCGGGTGTAAAATCGAGCGCCACCTGAAAGGCGGCGCTGGGGCCGATCATCGCCACGGTCCCGGCGAAGCGGGCTTGAATGGCGCGGTGCACGTGGCCGCACAATATCCGCTCCACCTGGGGATTTTTTTCGATCACGCGGGCCAGTGCGCCGGCGTTGGCGCAATTCATCCCGTCCATATGCGCGATGCCGGTCGCGAAGGGCGGATGATGCATAATGATGACGGTCGGCCGAGTCCGGTCTTCGGCCAAACGCGCCGCCAGCCACGCCAGCCGGGGCTCATCCATGATACCGCCGGCCTCGCCTTCGACGACAGTGTCGACCGCGACGATTCGCACGGGATAATCTTCTATCGTGTACTGAAGAAACGGACCTTGCCCGGGAAGATATCCGTCCGGGCCGAATGCCATTCGCATGTTGGCGCGAGAATCGTGATTTCCGGGAATGGCGTAAACGGGCGGCTTGAGTGGGCTCAGTAGCCGACGCAACTGGCGATATTCCACCTCGCTTCCGGAATCGACGAGATCACCGGTCGCGACCACGATATCCGGCGGCGTTTCCAAGGCATTGAGTCGCGCCACGCAGGCCGCGAGGCGCGCACTCGTATCGATGAGACCGAAGGCCAGGTCCCCCGGTTCGAGAATGTGAGTGTCGGTAATCTGGGCGATCAGCATTCGCGCGTAACCGCAGCTCGCGCCCGCGCGGCGTCGCGCCTACTCGTCGTAGGCCACGAGCGAGGAATAAGGGACATCGAGTTTCGAGCGGCCGTTCAGGAACGTCAGTTCGATGATCGTCGCCGCCGCCTTGACCTCGGCGCCGACGTTGCGGAAAAGATCGATCGCCGCGCGCATGGTGCCGCCCGTCGCGAGCAAATCGTCCAGAACCACCACCTTGTCGCCGGGCCGAACCGCATCGGCCTGGATCTGGATGGTGTCGGTCCCGTATTCGAGGTCATAGTTGTAGGAGATCGTCTTGCCGGGGAGCTTGCCTTTCTTTCTCACCATGACGAAGCCGCAACCGAGCTTGAGGGCGAGCGGCGCCGCCACCAAAAAGCCGCGCGATTCGATTCCGGCCAGCATGTCCGGATGGTGGCGGCCGATTTGCCGCGCCATGCGGCCCATGGTCACTTGCCAGGCGTCGGCGTGTGCGAGCAAGGTCGAGATATCGTAGAAAAGGATGCCGGGCTTCGGGAAATCCGGGATGCCGCGGATGAAATCCTTGATGTCGAGGCCCTGACCGCGAGTGTCTGTGTCCATGGTCATTTCGAGAATTATGCCGAACGATGGCGTTGATGATCACGCATCGTATCGGCGGGCGGTACGGGAGGCAACCGAAGCCGGATTTTTCCAAAAGCGATAAACGATCAGCGCGCAGCGCCGAGGCTATCGAGCCGCCGCTTGACCTCTAGGTATTGGGGCGTGCCGGGGCTGAGTTGGGCCAAGAGCTTGCCCCACAGGGCAGCCGCAGCCGAATTGTCGCCGTGTGCGGCATCCGCAAGCCCCACCACCCACAGCGCCTCGGGGCGACCGGCGTCGATTTCAAGAACCTGGCGCATCGCCTCGACCGCCTTCGCGGGCGGTTCCGCGCCAGGCGTACTGGAGGCGAGGAGGGCGTTTCCGTAGGCGACCAGCAGATCGGGATCCTTGGGGGTCAATTGGGTGGCATGGGACAGCGCGTCCACGGCTTTGTCCTGCTCGCCGAGCACG
>Ga0316624_10001106_pt1 | contig 10283 bp, 11 predicted proteins | sample OWC_Aug_N3_C1_D5_FD_207657 | JGI IMG/M metagenome (GOLD analysis project Ga0316624, IMG submission 207657) | Wetland soil microbial communities from Old Woman Creek delta, Ohio, United States - OWC_Aug_N3_C1_D5_A | ecosystem: Environmental > Terrestrial > Soil > Wetlands | place: USA: Ohio...
CGCCGCTAAATCGGTGAGCCTCGCCTTGAAGCATTCGGGCGAGACCTTGCTTCTGATCGGCGAGACCCAGGGCCATCTCGGCGCCTCGCTCTATTTGCGCGAGGTCCTGGGGCGTGAGGACGGCGCGCCGCCCCCGGTCGATCTGGCGGCCGAGCGGCGCAACGGCGATTTCGTGCGCGCCGAGCTTCTAAGCGGCCGGGTCTCGGCCTGCCATGATCTCGCCGATGGCGGCCTGCTCGTGGCTTTGGCGGAAATGGCCATGGCGGGGCGCATGGGCGCGACGGTCGACATCCCGGCGGACGTCCTGGCGCATGGCTTCCTCTTCGGCGAGGATCAGGGCCGCTACCTCCTTGCCACCGCCGAACCGGACGTGGTTAAGGGGAATGCCGAAAAGGCCGGAATCCCGGTTCTCGCCATCGGCCGCACCGGGAGCGATCAATTGACACTCAGGGGTGGCAGTGCCATATCGGTAGCAGAGCTGCGGCGGATCAACGAGGCTTGGCTGCCTTCCTACATGGAAGGCTGAGGCCTTCGCGGAAAGGCGTGATATGGCGATCGATGCGGGCGAGATCGAAAGGCTGATCAAATCCGGCCTGCCAGACGCGCAAGTGCGGATCGACGATCTGCGCGGCGATGGCGATCACTACGCCGCTTACGTCATTTCGCCCGCCTTCAAGGGCAAGAGCCGCGTCCAGCAGCATCAGATGGTTTATCAGGCGTTGCGCGGCCGCATGGGCAACGAGCTGCACGCGCTGGCCTTGCAAACCGCCGCACCCCAGGATTGAGACGCCTCCACACAAGGACTCCCCATGAGCGACGTCACCATCACCGACCGCATCAAGCAGGACATCGCCGATAATTCGGTCGTGCTCTACATGAAGGGCACGCCGGTCTTCCCGCAATGCGGCTTCTCGGCCGCCGTGGTGCAGATCCTCACCACCATCGGCGTCAAGTTCAAAGGCATCGACGTGCTGGCCGATCCCGAGATCCGCCAGGGCATCAAGGAATTCTCCAACTGGCCGACCATCCCACAGCTCTATGTGAAGGGCGAGTTCGTCGGCGGCTGCGATATCGTGCGCGAGATGTACGAATCCGGCGAGTTGCAGGATTTCTTCAAAGGCAGCGGCGTTTAAATCCTAAGCGCCAAGCCGGCGCGCGCCGCATCGCGGCCGGCGCGCCTTCATCGGGACGCTTTCACGTGACGCAAACGGCGAGACGCATCGGCCGATCCTTTCTCCTCATCGCGTTGCTTGCCGCCGGCTGCGCGCTCGCGCCTGACTGGGCCGCGATCGGCCAGCAGGCAGCGAGTTTACGCGCCGGCTGCGAGAGCCAATTCGCCTCGGGCATCATCAAGACCCATCTCGCGGCCGAGCGCTGCGCCAACGGGCCGATCCTCGATCTCTACGGGAAGGCGGGCTGGCCCGACATGGACGTGCTCAACGCCTATCTCGCCAAGCGCGAAGCGATCGCCGCGCAATGGGATCGCAAGGCGATCACCCCGGAAGAAGTCCGCGCGCAATTGGCGCAGGCGACCGTCGATCAGAATTCCGAGCTGCAGCATCGCGCGGCGGACCGGGCCACCAGCCGCGCCGCATTGCGCGCGAACATGCCGGTGATCTGCACCCGGACCGGCGCCAGCTTGATCTGCCAATAGCCCCTAATAGATAACGTTGTAGACGAATTCATCGAGCCGCATCTTGTCCGTATCGGCGGAGGAGAGGCGGATGCGGATCGGCAGTTTGTGCGCCATGTCCTCGCGATGGATCTCGGCGACCGCCCAGGAAAGCCCGCTCCAAACCGCGTGATCGTAGCGCAGATGAAGGCGCAAAGTCTTTCGGCCCTGCGTCGCGGCGATCACGAAGAAATGCGCCATGCTCGTTTTGCTCATGCTGCGCATGATGTGGCCGTCGAGATCGCGCTGCTGCATCACGATGCGAAGATCGCCGGAGGCGGGTGGCAGGACCACCGCCTCGACCGTGTTGCGCGCGGCGCCGCGGACGAAACGCGCGGCCACCGGCGCGATGCTGCGCGGAATACGGATGTCCGCTTGGACGCCGAGGTCATAGACCGCGCTCGCATAACGCCCGAATCCGATGAGGGCGAGCTGACCGGGGCCGAGCCGGATCGAATCGCGCTCGACCACGGGCTCGAAGCCCGAATCGCGAAACAGGACGCGGCCCGGACCGTGCGGGTCCTCCTCGCGCTGGCGCGGCGGCAATGCCACGGTCTCGATGCTTTGCGCCGGATTGACCACGGCGTAAAGCGCACCGTCATTGCGTTCCGAAGCGAAACCATAGGGCTGCACCGCGCCCGGAATGCCGCCGAACATGGTGGTGGAGCCCGCCTGCTGTAGCGGCGCATAAAGCTTTTGCGCGCGGGCGAACCAGCGCCCATCGCTGTCGCTGAGCAATTCGAGATTGCCGTGCAGGGTATTCACCCAGCCGCCGCGCGCCATCTCGAGGAGCAGCATGCCCTTCCAGCCGCCGGTCCGGCGGTGATAATTGGTGCCGGTATCGCCCACCATGAACGAAGTCGAATCGATGCGCCGCAACGGAATGCCGTTGGCCGCGAAACGCCGCACCGCGTGGTCGCTGTAGATATCCATCGAGCGCCAGAAATCGAATTCGGGCACGTCCGAGGGGCGCGGATCGCCCGCATAGACCGAATCGAAGACGTCGAACCAGCGCGGATCGAGCGGATCGGCAAACGGCAGAGGCCCGGCCGTCGAATCGTAATCGCCGCCGAAACCGTTGAAGCCGACCAGCACCACGTCGGGATTGCGCGCACGGAAATCGATCAGGGCCGCGCGCAGGGCCACGATGTTCTTCTCGCGGATCTCGGCCGGCGAGAATTTCGTCTCGTCGCCCTTGGCGGCCGCGGTCAGATCGGCGAAATCGAATTTGAACAGGCGGACGCCGCGATTGTACCAATATTGCAGCACGTCCATGAAATCGGGCAGGAAGCCCCCGGTATAGAGCGCCATCGCGCCGCCATTCTTGCTCAGCGAGTTCTTCCACTGCGGTGCTGGATAGAGATGCGCCAAACTGTTGGTGCTGAACCACAGGCCCGGCAGAACGCCGTTCTGCTCGAGCGCGCCGAGCCAGTGCTCGGGACCGTCGGGCCAGCCTTCGCTGCGCCATTTGCGATAGCCGCCATCCGGGTCGTACCAGAAGGCATCCATTACGTAATAGTCGATATGAACGCCGAGCCGCCGCAGGCGCAGCACCTGGCCGAATTCATGCATCGCCGCCGCCTCGGTGAGCGGCACGTCGTCAGACAGCTCGTCATAGGACGACCAGTTGTTGTAGACCCAGATCGGGCCGGAGAGGAACGGCCGGTGATTGGCGCTCGGCTGCGCGCGCAAGGGCGCGGCGGCGCAGAGCAGCAGCGCCAAGCCTATAAGGATTCCGGCGAGCGATCGCCTCATCGACGCGAAGACCTCTGAGAAAGGGTTCGCTGCACTATCCTCTGTCGCGCCGCGCCCGACCTTGATCTGCCTCACACCGGATGCCGGCCCAGTGCCGCGCCGCTAGGCAGCCGGCTTCGGCGGCACGATCAGCACGCGGTCGACACGGCGTCCGTCCATGCCGAGCACTTCGAACCGGAACCCGTCGACCGTGACCTGATTGCCGGCGGCGGGGATGCGGTGCATCCGCGCCATGATGAAGCCGCCGAGCGTGTGATAATCCACGCCCTCTTCATGGTCGAGGGTCGCGAGCCCGGTCAGGTCCCGCACCATGTCGAGCGGCGTCATGCCGTCGACGACGAAACTGCCGTCTTCGCGCCGCTGCACGCTGGGGCTCGCCGCCTCGCCGGGTTCGGCGATGTCGCCGACCAGCGCCTGCAAGATGTCCTGCAAGGTGACGACGCCCTGGAAATCGCCGAACTCGTCGACCACCAGCAGCATCGCCTCGCCCGATTGGCGGAACATTTCGAGCGCGCGGAGCGCCGTGGCGGTCTCCGGGATGTAAAGCGGCGGCCGCAGCAGATGTTTCAGATCGAAGGGCTTGGCGTTCATATCGGCCGACAGCAGATCCTTCACTTGCATGATCCCCGCGACCTGCGTCAGCCCGCCCTCGAAGGCCGGAAAGCGCGAGTAATCGCTATCGCGTATCCGGCGGCGGGTTTCCTCCTCGCTGTCGGCAAGATCGAGCCATTCGACCTGGGTGCGCGGCGTCATCACCGCGCCGACGCGCCGGTCGCCCAGGCGCAGCGCCATCTGGACGATCGCCGTCTCGGCCGCATGGACCTGGCCCGTCGCTTGCGCCTCGCGCAGCATGATCGCGATCTCCTCCTCCGTCGCCGGCGCCGGCTCGGTCGAGCGCAGCGGCACGAGGAACAGGACGAGATTGCTCGAGGCCGACAGGAACCACGCGAGCGGCGCGGCGACTCGCGTCATGCCGCGCAGCAGCGGCGCGAGGCGGCGCGCGATCGCCTCGGGCCGGCGCAAGGCCACGCGCTTGGGAACGAGCTCGCCCAAAATGAGAGTCAGATAGGAGATCACGATCACGACCAGCGCGAAGGCCAGACCATGCGCATGGGCGCTATAGGGCGCGAGGAAGGCCGCGACCGCGTCGGCGAAGGTGGCGCCGCCGAAAACGCTCGCCAGCACGCTGATCACGGTGATCCCGATCTGCACCGTCGACAGGAACCGTCCCGGGTCGCGCCGCAGCTGGAGCGCGGTCTTGGCCCCGGCTTGGCCGAGATCGGCGGCATGCTGCAGCCGCACGCGCCGCGCCGAGACCACCGCCATCTCGGCGAGCGAAAAGAACCCGTTCAGCAGGATGAGCAGAAGAATGACGGCGAATTGCAGCCACAGCATGGCGGCTCCGGTGCTTGGAGATCCCGGCGCCAGAATAGCAAAGATTGCGCTTGGCCGATGCGCCGGCGTCGCGGCCGCAACCAAGTGCTAGTCGCGCACGGCGGCGATCGCCTCGATCTCGACGGTGATGCCGCGCGGCAAGGAGGCAAGGCCGACGGCGGAGCGCGCATGCTGGCCGCGCTCGCCAAAGACTTCGATAAAAAGCGCCGAGGCCCCCTCGATGACTTCGGGCTGCTGGCCGAATTCGGGCACGGCGCGCACCATGCCGAAGACCTTCAGCATCCGCTCGACGCGATTGAGATCGCCGAGATGGACATGCATATGCGCGATAATGTTGATGGCGGTGAGGCGCGCATCGTCACGTGCCTGCTCGAGCGAGATATCCGCGCCTACGAGCCCGATGCGCATGCGCCCGCCGGGCTCGACCGGCCCCTGCCCCGAGACATAGAGCGAGCTCCCATGCAACACGCAAGGCACGTAGCTCGCGACCGGCGGCGGCGGCTCGGGCAAAACGATGCCGAGCCGCTGCAGCCGCGCATAGACATCCTCGGACAAGCCAGCCTCCCGCGTGGATCACGCAACGCCACGGCGCCGGAGCGGCACCGCGCCGCGCGAAAGCGGCGCCGCCGTCAGCCCGCCATGCTCAGCGCGAATAGAATTCGACGACGAGGTTCGGTTCCATCGCAACCGGATAGGGCACGTCGGCGAGCTTGGGCGAGCGCAGGAATTTGCCCTTGAGCTTGGCGTGATCGACCTCGAGATAATCCGGCACGTCGCGCTCGGTCGAGCCCGTGGCCTCGATGATCACCGCCATCTGCTTGGCCTTCTCGCGCACCTCGATCGTGTCGTTGTCCTTGACGCTGTAGGACGCGATGTTGACGCGCTTGCCGTTCACCAGGATGTGGCCGTGATTGACGTATTGGCGCGCGGCGAACGGCGTCATCGCGAATTTCAGGCGATAGACCACGGCGTCGAGCCGGCGCTCCAACAGCGCGATCAAATTCTCCGAGGTATCGCCCTTGCGCCGCGCGGCCTCGGTGAAGAGGCGGCGGAACTGGCGCTCGCCGATATTGCCGTAATAGCCCTTCAATTTCTGCTTCGCCATCAGCTGCGTGCCGAAATCGGAGGGCTTCTTGCGCCGCTGCCCGTGCTGGCCGGGGCCGTAATCGCGGCGGTTGAGCGGGGATTTCGCCCGTCCCCAGAGATTGACCCCGAGGCGGCGGTTGATCTTGAACTTCGAGCCTTCGCGTTTGCTCATAAGGGTTTCGTTCCGTTTGGTTGTTGTTGTCCCAATAGGCCCTTGGCCGTAGCTGCCAGGGCGGGACGGCAAGCGTCCACGTTCTTGGGAATAAGGCGGGCGACTATAGGGCCGCGCCCGGGCTTGTCAAGCGACGGGCGGGCCAAGCCATTGGCGGATAAGGAAAGAAGCGCGGAAATGCCGGCCCTGCGGCGGCTCAGCCGGCCTTGCGGTAATCGAGCAGGCTCGCCGGCTTGTGGTTCTCCAGCACCAGGAGCCCGGTCGCGGTGTTGGAGATCGGGATGTGGTAGTTGCGATGGACTTGGCTCACCCGGCCCAACAGCGCGCCGCGCATGACGAGCCAGTTGAGCAGCTCGACCCCTTGCGAGCCCGCGAGTTCGACCAGCTCATGGACCGAATAGCCGGTCAGCGCTTCCGGGTCCGCGACGATCTTTTCGAGGCACATCAGGTCGAATTTCTTGTTGATGAAGCCAGCGCGGGTGCCGTCGAGCTGATGCGACAGGCCGCCCGTGCCGAGGATCAGCACCTTCAAATCCTGATCGTAGGATTCGATCGCGCGGCCGATCGCCTGGCCGAGATGGAAGCAGCGCCGCGGCGAAGGCAGCGGATGCTGCACCGTGTTGACCTCGATCGGAATGGTCTTCACCGGCCACTCGCCGCCGCCCGGCCAAAGCAGCGACATCGGCACGGTAAAGGCGTGATCGACCAGCATCTCCTGGCAGGTGACGATGTCGAACTCGTCCGCGACGAGCGAATTGATCAGATGCCACGACAGGCGCTGATCGCCGTAGAACGGCCGCGAGATCGGCAGACCCCAGCCCTCGTCCGCGTGGCTGTATTCGGCCGCGGCGCCCACCGCGAAGGTCGGCAGCTTGTCGAGAAAGAAATTGAGCCCGTGGTCGTTGTAGACCACGACGACGACATCGGGCCGAACCCGGCCCAGCCATTCATGCACATGGCCGAACGCGTCGAAGAACGGCCGCCAATAGGGATCGTGCTCGAGCCCTTTGGCGATCGCGTTGCCGATCGAGGGGATATGCGAGGTCGAGACGGAGCCGATAACGCGAGCCATGGATCACTTCCCTGAAGCGACGAGCTTCGCCTTGAACGCCTCGACGCTCATGCCGGTCTGCTGAGCGCCGATGTCCTGAACGCCGAGGCCGAAAATGCCCGCAAGCTTGGCGAGGTAATAGATGTTCCCGCCCGCCTCGATCATCGCCAACACGTCGCGCTTGCGCACGGCCTCGCGCTGTTCCGCGCTGAGGCGATAACGCGCGCAGTAGGCATCTTCGTCGGCCAAGAAAGCGGCGCGATTGGCCGCGCTGTTGAAGGAGTAGCACATCTTGTTGAGGGCATAGCCCTTCTGTGCCCGCTCGCCGTCGAAGATCGGCGTTCCCTCGATGTCGAGTTCTTGATTGCTTGCATCCATGGTCATTTTTTAGGCCCGCCGGCGCGGTCTTTCCTTGATTTGGATCAAGGTCGCCGCCGCTGAATTGACACCTTGGGTGCGGGATTGTTCAGGCGGGCAGTGTCCGGCTCGGCCACCGAAATGGCCCGCCTACGCAGCCAGGTCACGAACCCACTGCGCGGTACGATGAATTCCGCCGAAGGGAAAAAAATGAAATTGGCTGATGCTCTGTTCCGACGGTGCGAGCGCGTGAAGGAGCGCCGCCGGATCGGCTTCGACGAGGAGTTTTCCGAGCCCGCGGTTGCGCTGGAGCGCGCGCAAGGAGGAGCCGATCCCGCAGGCGATGCTGTATTTGAGAAGGGTGGAAACCCGAGCCGGGCCAGCCACGCCAACATGGACCGGGATGTCGGGGAAGCGTGCTGAAAAGCCCTTGAGCCAATGCCGGATCGGTTCCGGCGCAAAGCAGAATTGCGTCACGACGCGGACCGCGATGCCGGCAGCTTTCGCGTAGGCGATCTTTGCCGCCAGCGCGGCCTCGAGCGCCTCTGCCGGAATGCGCGGATGCGCTTCGGGATAGCCGGCAATGCCGACCCGTCGAATGCCGTGGCGCTCGAGCGCGCCGGATTCGAGGAGATCGAGGCTCGACGTGAAAGGACCCGCCGCACGGTCGATGTCGCCGCCGATCACGAGAAGGTCGGATACGCCGGCTTCGCCGGTCAGTCGGCGCAGCAGCGCGTCGAGCGCATCCGCGCGCGCGTAGGAGCGCGCGGCGAGATGTGGCACCGGATTGAGTCCCGCTTGCCGCAAGCGGATGGCGGCCGCGACGACCGCATCTTGGCCGATGCCAGGCAGCGCCGTGATATAGACGCTCGCATCGCGCGGGAGCGGCGCGTCGATGGTCTCCGCCACGGATTGCGGCCGCGCGGTCGTCTCGAACGAGGACCGCAGCAACAGCGTGCTGTTGCGCTCCCACACGCGCATGGATGGCGACACGTCCGTGGCTTTCACCGCTCGCGCCCTCCTCGGCGTTACCGCGCTGGCCGAGGAAAGCAGCAAGGCATCGAGGGATAAACCACAAAAATGCCCATTATCAAAATGGGCATAATTATGGGAATTTGGCTCGCTTTTTCGCCGATGGTGGGACGCTCGGGAAGACCCGAACGCGGTCGCCTTGTGCGAGAGGGCGCATTCGTCACGCCGCATTTTGAAGTTCTAGCCGAGGAATTCCGCGGCCAAGAGCGCGAGCGACGCAGCCGCGGCGAGCGGCGCGACGAAGCGGGGTATGGCGAACCCCTCCCTTGCCACGCCGGTACGGCGCTGCAATCGCCACAGCGCGAGATCGACGATGGTGAAGACCGCCAAGGTCAGCGCGTTCGTCCAGACCAGCAGATGCTCGAACGGAAAGACCAACGCCACCGCGAGAATGAACCCGCCGGCCAGCACGGTCGCGGCGATGGGGGTTCGCGTCCGCGCGCTGACCGCGGCAAGCGCCGCCGGCAATTGGCCATTGTGCGCCATGCCGTAAAAGAGGCGCGCAAGCATGACAATCCCAACAAGCACCCCGTTCGCGATGGCCAGCGCGCTGGCGGCGGCGAAGATCGCCGCGTTTCGCCCCTCGAACAGATCGAGGAGCGGATTGTCTCCAGCGCGGTCTGCGACAGTGACGGCGATCGCGACCAGGGCGTAAAGGATGATGCTGATGCCGATCGCGCCCAAGATCGCGCGCGGCAAGACCCGGCGCGCATCCTTCACCTCTTCGGCCAGGTTGGCCATGGTCTCGAAGCCGAGAAAGGCGAAGAAGGCGATGAACGCGCCCGCGATCATCCCGTTCCAGCCGGCCGCGCCCAGCGGCAGCATGGCGGCGAAATCGAGGCCAGGGGCGGCCAGAAATCCGGCGCCGATCGCCACGATGAGCCCGCCGATCTCGATCAAGCCGAGGATGACCGCAAGACCCACGCTCTCGCGCACGCCCGCGACGGCGATGGCGGTGAAGCAGAGGACGATCGCCGAGATCAGCGCCGCGGCCGGTGCATGAACGAGTGTCGCCAGATATTGCACCGCGCCGCTGGCGATCGCCGCCGTGGTGATCGCAACCGACAAGGCCATCACCCCGCCGACGAACTGCGCCAGAATGTCCGAATTGAAGACGCGCTTCACATAGGACGCCGCTCCCGCGGCCTCGGGAAAGCGGCTCGCCAAGGCCGCGTAACAGAGACCGGTCAAGCCGGCGGCCGCTCCGGCCAGAAGGAAGGCAAAAGGCGCCGCGTCACCGGCGCGCGCGATTACTGCGCCGATCGCGACATAAATGCCCGCGCCGATGATGTCGCTCAACCCATAGAAGATGAGCGGCCATAACGTGACCACGCGCCGCAAGGTCGGCGTCCCAGCCGTACCGTCCGGGGCGCGCATTTTTTCCGCTCCGACCCTCACCGGCAATGCACCATTACCGCGAGCGCCACAGCCGGATCGACAGCAGCCAGATCGCCCCGGCGCCGAGCGCGATCACCACGATCACCAGGATCGGGAAAAATCGTTCGCCCGCGCTGAAGCGGCTGATGCTGTCGCCGATGGCGACGCCCGGAAGGAGGATCGCGGGCGCCCAAATAACGGCGGATGAGATATTGGCCACCCAAAATCGCGCGGGCCGCATGCGCAGGATACCGGCCGCGAGCGGCACCACGGCCCTGACCGGTCCGAAGAACCGGCCGATGAAGACGCTCTTGCCGCCATGGCGCGAGAACAGGACGACGCCGCGCGCGATGAACTCGGGATGGCGCGTGAAGGGCCAGAGCCGC
>Ga0316624_10001107_pt1 | contig 10280 bp, 7 predicted proteins | sample OWC_Aug_N3_C1_D5_FD_207657 | JGI IMG/M metagenome (GOLD analysis project Ga0316624, IMG submission 207657) | Wetland soil microbial communities from Old Woman Creek delta, Ohio, United States - OWC_Aug_N3_C1_D5_A | ecosystem: Environmental > Terrestrial > Soil > Wetlands | place: USA: Ohio...
CTAAATCCTTCGCAGGCTCTGAGACGATGAGGGAAAGAGCCATGCGCTGCGGATTCAAACGTCAAATGCGGTTGTGCCTGGTCGCTGGCGCGGCGCTTCTTTGGTCGGCGCTCGCGGCAGGACAGACACCGGGAGTCACCGCATCCAGCGTGGTTCTCGGCGAATCCGCCGCCTTCTCCGGGCCGGCCGCACAGCTCGGGATCCAGATGCGCGACGGCATGAAGCTGTACTTCGACCGCGTAAATGCTCAGGGCGGCGTATACGGGCGCAGGATCGCTCTAGTGACGCGCGACGACGGCTACGAGCCGAACCGGGCGGCCGAGAACACGCACAAGCTGATCGAGGACGACGGGGTGTTCGCGCTCATCGGCTACGTGGGTACGCCGACCAGCCAGGCGGCTCTGCCGATCTTCACCGGGGCGAAGGTGCCGTTCTTTGGAGCGTTCACCGGCGCCGAACTGCTGCGCGAACCGTTCAACCGCTACATCTTCAATGTGCGGGCGAGCTACTACGACGAGACTGACCAGATCGTGCAGCAGCTCCTCATCGTGGGCATCAAGCGCTTCGCCGTCTTCTACCAAAACGACGCTTACGGCCAGGCAGGCCTGACCGGCGTGCGACTTGCGATGAAGAAGCGCGGCGGGGACATCGTTGCGCTCGGAACGGTCGAGCGAAATACCGTCGACGTCGCCAAGGCGGTGAAGGAAATTGCGCCGAAACACCCCGACGCGATCATCATGATCAGCGCCTACAAGTCGATCGCTGCCTTCATCCGGCAAATGAAGAAGCTCGATTACAGGGGACAGTTTCTGAACGTGTCCTTCGTAGGCAGCACCGCGCTCGCTCACGAGCTGGGCGACGAAGGGCGCGGCGTGGTCATCTCTCAGGTCGTCCCGTTTCCATGGGGCGAAGCGACGCCGGTCATCGCCGAGTTCAACGCGCTGGCCGCGCGGAACAAGGTCGACGTCAACTTCTCGAGCGTCGAGGGCTACCTGGTCGCCAAGGCGTTCGTCGAGGGTCTGCGCCGCGCCGGCAAGAACCTCACTCGCGAGAGCCTGATCAGGGTCCTGGAGACGATGTCGAACTTCGATCTCGGCGGCTTTGATGTCAATTTCACGCCAACCAACCACAATGGGTCGTCCTACGTTGATCTGACGATCATCACCCGCGACGGGAATTTCCTGCATTAGGCGCTGGACTCCCGATAGCGGTCCATCAGTAATGACCGCATTCGACCCGAAGCGGTCGCTCTCGGGAACGCGCCGCTTCGCATAACGAGCATCGGCAACTAGGTGGTGAGGTCTGAGCGCTTATTTGCTGACGCTATCTGTCAGCGAGTCGGCAGCAAAGTCGCAGCGCTTGAATTGTGATCCTGCCGTGAATTAGAGATCTTTTCACTTAAGAACAAGTACGACCATTCAGGTCGATTCTTGTTGCTTCTCGGGTTCGCAGGGCCCGTCCTTTCGGTACAGCTCTGTACCCCTCTGCGAATTGGCCGATGTACTGCGGCGCAACTCTTCGACGACATGCGTCGGATCTGCAATGAGCGCTCGAGGCATCGAGCCTCGTGACCGCGTGCGCACATGTTCGACACCTAATTGGGAGGGGATATGAAATCCAAATCCAGCCTGAAACTGCTATTCGCAAATGCCGGACTCGCGGGAGCCCTTGCAGTCTCCGCCGCTGTGGCGAGTGCCGCTCAAGCTCTGCCCAAGGAAGGCAAGTTCGCCTACAGGTCGTGCTGGTCTGGTGCCAGCAAGATCATCGCCTTGTCCAAGTCTCACGTTGGGTTCAGCTACGACCTCACAGGTGAGAACGTAGCCGACACACCCGGAAGCTTGTTCGATCATGCTTCCTTCCGATGCGTAGGGGTAGGCGCCAGGTTCGGCAAGGAGAGCTCGCACGACGAGGTTTGCCTATTCGTCGATCCGGACGGCGACAAGGATATGGCTCGGATTACGACGCTGAATGGCAAGCAACACAGGGAGGACGTTGCAGGCACGGGAAAGTATGACGGAATGACCATACAAACCGACCTGCAGTCTCTGGGAGCATTCCCCACGATCGAGCCCGGAACGTTTCAGGGTTGCAACCACGTCGAAGGAACCTATCAGTTGAAATAGGCTGGTCCGCAAATCTACATAAAGGGTCGCGGCGGCATCGTGGCGCCGCGACCCGCCCCGCGGGCGCTCTATGGCCCACCGGGTGCTGCCGTCGAGCGCGGTGACACGTTCGAAGGTGGATGTCCGCTCCTGGCCGGTAGCGGTCATTCGAGCGCTGACTCGCGCGATTTGTCGATAGACTGCGCCTTCACGCAACCTTCACGGAGATCCGCAATGCCCGCCGATGACTCTCGCACCTCGCTCCAACTTCGTTCGCTGGTGCGCGGCAACGGTGATCTCGAGCTTTCGCTTGCGAGCATCCCGATCCCGGAGCCCGCGCCCGACGAAGTGCTCGTGCGCATCGAAGCCGCGCCCATCAATCCGTCCGACCTGGGACTGTTGTTCGGCGCCGCCGATATGAGCACCGCAAGGTTCTCCGGCACCGGCGCGAGTCCCGTGGTAATAGCATCCATTCCCGAGAAGCTGATGAAGGCCATGGCCGGCCGGGTGGACCAGTCGATGCCCGTGGGCAACGAAGGCGCGGGCGTGGTCGTGAAGGCGGGCGCGAACCCTGGGGCGCAGGCACTGACGGGAAAGACGGTGGCTGTCATCGGCGGGGCGATGTATTCGCAGTACCGGTGCTTGAAGGCAGCGCTGTGTATGGTGCTGCCCGAAGGCACGACGCCGGCCGAAGGCGCGTCGTGCTTTGTCAATCCGCTCACCGCGCTGGGCATGGTCGAGACGATGCGGCGCGAGGGCCACAGCGCGCTTGTGCACACTGCTGCGGCGTCCAATCTCGGGCAGATGCTCAACAGAATCTGCATCAAGGATGGCATCGCGCTGGTGAATATCGTCCGCAAGCAGGAGCAGGAGGACATCCTGCGCGGCATCGGCGCGAAGCATGTGTGCAACGCCAGTTCGCCCGCGTTCATGCAGGGCCTGACGGACGCGCTGGTGGCCACCGGCGCCACGATCGCCTTCGATGCCACCGGCGGCGGCAAGCTGGCCGGGCAGATCCTGAGCTGCATGGAGGCGGCCTTGAACAAGACCGCCAAGGAGTACAGCCGCTACGGATCGACGACACACAAGCAGGTCTATATCTATGGGCGGCTAGACACCAACCCGACCGAGTTGATCGGCAACTTCGGTATGGCTTGGGGCGTGGGCGGATGGCTGTTGACTCCGTTCCTGCAGAAGATTGGGCCTGCGGCGGCGCAGAAGCTGCGCGAGCGCGTGTTGGCCGAACTGAAGACCACATTCGCCAGCCGCTACGCGAAGACCGTGTCCTTGGCCGAGGCGCTGCAACCGGACGCGATCTCCGCCTACGGCAGGCGTTCCACCGGCGAGAAGTACCTCATCAACCCGAACAAAGGGCTGGCGGCGTAGCCGGCGTTCCGAGGCATTGGAGCTCCTGGGCTCCAACGCCGGCCCCGGGGAATGACCGCTTCCGACCCAAAGCGGACGTTTCATTTGCATGCTCGTGCGCAGCAACTTTTGACGGCCCGTACAAAGCGCGATTCTAAGTGCGGGTACCGCGGGAGCGATTGCATTGTTTGCGCGACGAGGGCTATGGTTGGGTCGGAATCTGGGGTGAGCGATGGCAAATTCCACCCGAACGTGTTCGCTGGCGGCCGCTCTGGTCGCCTTGGCGGTCTCGTTGCCGGCACTGTCGACCACAATCATGCCGCCCAAGCCCGATCCCTGGTTCGTGACCTATCTGGAGATCGATCGCAGGTCCTTGCCGCGAGGCATCCGATGGTCTCCGGCGAAGCAGGGTTTCTACAACCCGACCGACGTTCCCTTATATTTCGTGCGGATGGTCGACCCGCCAATGGCGTGGAAAAAGCTCCTGCCGAAGGACGTTCTGCCTGAATACAAAATCGTCAACGATCGGACCTACCGGTTTGACTACAAAGGCTGGCATGAAGAGCGGTCGGGCGAAGGCGACCGGGGTCTGCCGCTGACCTACGTGTTGTCGGACGCGGATCGAAAGAAGCTGTCTTCTGCGATTTATGCGTCACGCGGGACGCAAACTGTGACCGTCCCGGCGCCGATCACGGTAACGGCCTCGGGGTATCTGGGTTCAAAACCTGTCGCGCTGCCGATCCGAATCGAATTCGCGATCGATTTCAAGCCTCCGTGGGTGCGCATCGAAAGCGCGACTCCGGAACACGGTCCATGTACGCGCGGACTCGAAGTGATCTCGCGGCGGCACTCCGGGAGGGCGCCCGACCTGGCGATTGCCAATCCGACCGATATCCCGTTTTTCGATGTCCGTCGTTTCGGCGAACCGGTTCAATGGCGAGACGAAACACCGGATGACGTGCTGCCGATGGCGAAGCTGGTTTCGGGCAAGGTGTACGAGGCGACGTTCTATCCAGGCGGAAGTGTCGACGGAAAGAAGGCGGCCGGCGGATGGCAGGAGTATTCGCGCGATTGGCCGGTGGAATGGGCTTCGTGGGTCGAAGAGGCGGCGAAAGGATTTAAGGTCGTCGAGGTGCGGAAGGATTGCCGTCCCAAAAACGTCAAATTGCCTGCGCCGCAGCGCTTTGCCGCGCTGACGCTCCACGGTTCGAAGCGGGTCTTGATCAAGGGAAGGATCATGTACCGCCTGAATCCGGACTACGACCCGCTCGCAGGGCAGGGCCCGCCGGTGTGCGGCAGCTGCACCGGACCGATGATGTGCGAGGAGTGCACTGCGATTAACCGCGAAGCGAAGAAGGCCCGAGAGCGGCTCAAGGATTACTGTAAAAAGAAGAACGCTCGCTGAGCCCGCGCGCTGCGCCGCGCTCACTCAAGTTTAAACTTAAGCCTTTAGGCGAGCCCCGATTTTGGCGGGTGCTCGTTTTCCGAATCCCCAACTGTCCGGTTTTGGCCGGAAGCCCACGTTGCCGGTTAGCGTACACGGCGGATTCAAAATGGCGATTGCTTAGTGACTATCTAAGAAATCTGTATAGATCACGCATAAAACTCCAAGAGGTTAAGCACAAATCGGCCATAGAAAAGCGACAAGAGATCCACGCTCCGGGACATTTAAGCTGCAATTTGTCGGCGGAACTTTCGGATTCGCCCTCACGCTTGATCGCGATCAAAGCCCGCGTCACCTACAGCGTCAAACTCGCTTTTGTCTCTGGCGCTCAAGGGGGTACCTGTGATCAAGATCCTTGTGAAATTCGCTTCTGTAATTACGGTAGGCGTGTTCGCGCTGCTGCACCCGTTTGCGGCGGTGGCGCAACCCACTCAGTCTTCGCCGTATTGGTACGGTCCTGGCCCCTGGCACATGATGTGGGGCTTCGGTTGGATCTTTCCGCTTTTCATGCTGCTCCTGATCGTCGTGTGCGTCCTCTTTGTGATGCGCGGACCGTGGGGGCATAGCCATCGGTCAAGTGCCGACGCGACAAGTTCCGCGTTGCGGATCCTGAACGAGCGCTTCGCGAAAGGTGAGATCAAGAAGGAAGAGTACGAAGAGAAGAAAGCCGCCATTCTCCGTTGAGCATGGCTCAAGCGTGGAATGCAAGACGCCTAAATGCCTGTCCAGCGAGTCCTTCAAGGCGCCGCGTCTAATACCCACACACTCGGTACAAGGGGAGCACACAGCGAGTACAGACGCAGGTACAAGAGGGATACACGAAAGGGTACAGAAACGGGCTACACAACTAGGCTATGGAGGTGACCGCAATACCTCCGACTAGCAGAGCGCACCAAGTAGCGCGTACAAGCCGGAAATCATGCGCAAGAACGCCGAACTGGTTGCGGCTAACCAACGCGCTAACCGTCGGTTGGGCACCAACTAGGTGGGCTACCTCGCACTTGATCTTCCGCGTAGGCGCTGTTCGGAACTTGCTTGCTGTACGGGTTCTGTAGGCAATCCCTACCCTAGATACGTACCCTGCGTCCCTACCCTTACCCCTACCTTTTCGTTACCTTCGACCTACCCCCTCCCTACGCCCTTGGCTAGCCCACCTTCGATGTATCTTGTGGGGTGCTTATGAGCGGTCCTGAACGAATCCTTGGATAGTCACCAAGCCGTCGCGCCCTCCAAATCTGTTGGGTGCGCAGGACGATAATCCACCGCTGCCGCCGAATAGAGACCTCTGGCCGGGAACATTTCAGGCAGTGTTCGCGACAAAAAAGGCCGATGGTTGGGTCGGGGCGAAACCCACGTCTCGTTGACGGATCAGCGCAGCTGCGCCAGTCATCGTCGTACAAAGAGCCGCCCTCCAAGGTCGTACGAGGCCCCAGGGCGCCCGCGGTGCTGAGGTACGCACAAGCCCCCACACCAGGCGGGCGCATGGGTAGCTACGCGTGTTTGAGAACGGTTCGGATCGTGTCTACCAGGATCTTTTTGCTGTAGGGCTTGGTGATGTAGCCGTCGGCGCCGAGGGCCATGCCACGACGCACCTCCTCTGGTTTGCCCAGCGCCGTAAGCATCACCACGGGTAGTAGCGCGAGCTTCGGATGCCGACGAATGCTTGACAACACATCCCAGCCATTGCCGTCGGGCAGCATGACGTCAAGGAGCAGTGCATCCGGGGCCTTACGCGTCTCGATCTCCTTAGCTAACTCCTTGCAATTGCGTGCAAGGCGAACCTCGTATCCAGCCATGCTGACGCGTAGGTCGGCGAGTGCCGCTTGGTCCGGATCGTCTTCTACGATCAGCACCACGATCTCGTTTGGCTTCTTGATGAGCGACGCGCGGTTCTTCAGCCGGTACGGTGAGAGGAATGCGCCCGCGTGCTCGAGCGCCGTAACGGCAGCTTTCGTCGCCTGGATCCCCATGGGTTGAGAATCGTCCGCCGTCATTTCCCGAGTGCCTTGTTGCTGCGCTTGGAGAAGACTGCTGAAGTTCACATCTTGTGTTGAACCGGCAGGAACCGAACTAACGAACCCCAGCTCCTCAAGCTCGGCCAGCCAGTCCGCTAGGAGCTCATCCGCGAAGTGGCGAAGACGCCCCCGAATGACGTCGGAGTGTGTCTCGCCTTCGATCACCCTAAGAATCCGGCGGTAGTCAGAGGGTATCGCCACATCGTCAGAGGCCAAAGCCTCGTCGCCGGACTTGGTACGGCTATAGATTCGAACTTGCGGTCCTTCTTCCACGCGAGGCTTTTACCACATTGACATAACGAGCGGTACCGTAAATGTAGGCCATGATAATTCGAAGGTTAAAGAAACCCGGCTCACGCTAGATCATCTGTCGCTGTTTTTTCTTTTGCCGACTGCTAGAGCGTGACTGTAATGGAAGCAACACGCGGAACGCACAATGCTTGCCGTTCAGTTTTTGCCTATTGTCCAACACTAATTGAGAGCCAGACATCTAGTCCCAACCGATTCCGCTGCACTCCAACACTGAAACGCTGCGTTAATCGAGAGTCCGCTGCTGGCCGAAAGTGGACACACGGTCGTGTCCCCTTCAGTCGCGGCGACATAAACCAGTGTCCCTTCGATATCTTCGTGCGCAAGAGAATTTACCTGCGTTACGCCGAGGCATCCTTCGGCGGGGAGCAGATCGACGTCCCGGACGAGTTACGCGTCGCCCTCCACCAGGCGCTAGCGCTCCCTGCGTTGACAAAAAGTGACTACGAGGGACAGTGTTTGACAGTTAATCGCTAACCAGCGTGATTTTGTTCCTGTAAGTACAGGTTTTTCGCCGCCTTTTGTTGGCACGAGGGTTGCAGGAACCCTGTCATGTACGCTCAAAGAACCCCGCTGCCGGTGGCGCCGCTAGCACAGTCCCGCCACCGTATCTGGCCTCCAGTTGGCGCGGCTAAGCGCGGCAGCCGATTCCAGTGCGAGTCCGCCCAGAGGAACAAAGGCAGCCCTCAATGCGGCTTGACTCCTTCGGGGTCTCCTCAGGAACAACCACGCACGAGCCCAATTGCGACGGCATTCATAAAGTTCCATCCGTTTCCCAACGGGATAGCCGTCACCAAGTTCGATTCCGTCGTCATAGATGGCGCGTTCCTTCTCGATTTCAGCCGATCGCTGCAGCACGTGCGGTGGCTTGGCGTACTCAATCGATGGCTCGGCTTCACGGTCGGTGTGTTCGTTCCAGTCGTTCATCAAGGCGAAGAAGCCGGGAGGTTCGTAATCGGCGTCGAACGGAGCGATCCACATTTCGCAGATCTGAGCGCGCTCTGGCGATTGCACTACCCGTCAAAGCGATCCTCACCAACCAGCGTCGCCGACGGATTAAAGGTCATCGCGGATTTCCACAAGCAATTCCCAGAAGACACTGCTTTCTACTAGCGCCAGCGCCAGCGGGACCGCCCAGCCTCGCAAGCGCGACCTTCTGGCGCCACGCCCCCCGCGCGCTTTACACTGCCCCTATCCCGAACGTTCCACATTGGGTCGAAAGCGGACGCTCGGCGGTCGACTCAAACCCCCTGCAATGCTGCGGGAGGACTCACCTCTTTAGCGCAAACGCGATGACCTCGTCGCCCCGCTTGGTGTTCGACTTTGAATGCCCCCCAGCGGCGATTACGACGAACTGACGGCCCTTCCAGATGTAGGTCATGGGCGTCGCCTGGCCGCCCGCAGGAAGCCGACCGCGCCAGAGCTCCGCGCCTGTCCTTGCGTCGAAGGCCCGCAAATAGTTATCCATCGCCGCGCCGATGAAGACGAGCCCTCCCGCCGTGACGATGGGGCCGCCGAAATTCGGCGTCCCGGTCTCGCGCAGCACGTATTGCGACAGCGGCATCAGGTCCTCGGTCGTACCGAGCGGTACCTGCCACAGAACACGGCCGTCGTGCATGTCGATGGCGTGCAGCAGTCCCCACGGCGGCGGATTGCAGGGCAGGCCCAGTGGCGAGAGCAGCGCCTCGCGCTTAACACCATAGGGCGTGCCGTTCTGCGGCGAAATTTCCTTTCCGGGGTTCGCTTTGCGTTCGGCCTCGAAACGCTCGCGTGGGATGAGCGTCACCAGATGCAGAACGCTTGACGTGTTGACGTAGACGACGTCGTACTTTTCGTCGAAAGCGAGGCCGCCCCAGTTCATGCCGCCGCCGGTAAATGGGTACTCGATCGTTCCTTGAAGTGAAGGCGGAGTGTAAAGGCCTTCTGCGCGCGCGCGCGCGATCCGGTCGCGGCAGACCCCGCGATCCCAGAACGTAAGTCCGTACGCGTCCTGTGGCCTGATCCGGCTTGGTGCGAGCGGAACGGGCGCAATCGGTATCGGCTGAGTACGGGAGAGCCACTCCCCGGGCGCCGCGCCCTGCGGCACAGGACGCTCCTCGACAGGGATAATCGGGGTGCCGGTCAGGCGGTCCAGGGTAAATACCAATCCCTGTTTGGTCGCCTGAATGACCGCGGGCAGCGTTTTGCCCTTGTAAGTGACCGTCCCCAGCGTCGGTTGCGCGGGAACGTCGTAGTCCCACAGGTCGTGATGCGTCACCTGGAATGCCCACGCGACCCCGCCGGTGTCGGCGCGCAGCGCGACCACCGAATCGGCATAGCGGTTGTCGCCGGGACGGCTGCCTCCATAGAAGTCGGGACTGGGGCTCGTAGTCGGCAGAAACACCAGGCCGTGGGACTCGTCGGCCGAGATCGGCGCCCACACGTTGGCCGCGCCGGTCCCCCGCGCGCCCTCGCCTATCCAGCTCGAGGCATTGGGCGCCTGCGGGCTGCGTGCGACCGGATCGAAAGTCCAACGCTCGGCCCCAGTTACGGCGTCATAGCCGCGCACCACGCCGCGCGGGGCTTCGACGCGCTGGTTGTCGTCGATCGAGGAGCCGACGACGACCACGCCGCTCACGACGACTGGCGGAGACGTGTTCTGGACTTCGCCGGGGCGCAGCATTTTCGGATAAGGGACGATGGCGACGGCGCCGCGCTGGCCAAACTCCGCGCACGGCTTCCCAGTCGCCGCGTCGAGCGCGAACAGCCGTCGGTCGTTCGTCACCATGAAGACACGCGCCGCACACAGGCCTGCGGACGGCCCCGGCCCGCGCCAGAACGCCACGCCGCGACAGACGAAGTCGTTCGGATAGCGGATGTGCGTATCAATCTCGGGATCGAAGCGCCACAGTTCGCGACCCGTGCCGGGATCGAGCGCGCTTACCTCGTTGAAGGGCGAGCAAACATACAGCCGACCCTCGCCCAGGATCGGCGTATCCTCAAACGACGCCCGCTTCATCGCCCCGCCCTTAGTCGCGAGATCGCGTGTCGAGTAGCGCCAGGCAA
>Ga0316624_10001108_pt1 | contig 10277 bp, 10 predicted proteins | sample OWC_Aug_N3_C1_D5_FD_207657 | JGI IMG/M metagenome (GOLD analysis project Ga0316624, IMG submission 207657) | Wetland soil microbial communities from Old Woman Creek delta, Ohio, United States - OWC_Aug_N3_C1_D5_A | ecosystem: Environmental > Terrestrial > Soil > Wetlands | place: USA: Ohio...
CTTCCAGACGCTGCGCGACTGCGGCGCGCTGGCCGTGATCTTCCCGGAGGTGGAGGCGCTCTTTGGCGTGCCGCAGCCGCCGCGCTGGCACCCGGAGATCGACACCGGCGTGCACGTCCTGCTCGCGCTGCGCTACGCGGCGGACCAGGGTTTTCCCGGCACGGTGCGCTTCGCCGTGCTGACGCACGACCTCGGCAAGGCCGCGACCCCGCAGGCCGACTGGCCGAGCCACCGCGGGCACGAGGAGTTCGGGGTGCCGCTCATCGAGGACCTGTGCGAGCGGCTCAAGGTGCCCAACGGCCACCGCGAGCTTGCCCTCCTGGCCGGGCGCCACCATACGCTCGTGCACCGCGCGCTCGAGCTCAAGGCGACCACCGTGCTCACGCTGCTGGAGAGCTGCGATGCCTTCCGGCGCCCCGCGCGCTTCGGGGAGCTGCTGCTCGCCTGCGAGGCGGATGCCCGCGGGCGCACCGGGCGCGAGCGCGAGCCGTACCCGCAGGCGGATTACCTGCGCGCGGCGCTCGCCGCGGCGGCCGCCGTCGCCCTGAGCGCCGAGGACCGCCGCGGGCTGCCAGGTCCTGCCATCGGCGAGGAACTGCGCAAGCGGCGCCTCGGGGCGGTCACGGCCGTGAAGGCCGGCGCCACGCCCTTCGTGAACCGCGAAACGGGCGAAGGCGCCTGAGGCGCACTGTGCCGGGGGGGGCTGCCGCCGCCTCAGCGCATCGCGCCGCTCCACACCGCGCCGATGAGCACCGCGCCGAGCACGATGCGGTACCAGGCGAACAGCGTGAAGCGGTGCGTCTGCACGTAGCGCAGCAGCCACTTCACGGCGATGAAGGCCACCACGCCCGAGACCAGGAACCCCACGATCAGCGCCTGCCAGTCCTCCGCCTGGCTCTGCCCGCGCACCTTGAGGAACTCGTAGGCGGTCGCCGCGAACATGGTGGGAATCCCGACCAGGAAGGCGAACTCGGTCGCCGCGGGGCGCAACGTGAGCCCGACCATCATGGCGGCGAAGATCGTCGCCGCCGAGCGCGACGTGCCGGGGAAGACCGCCGCCAGGATCTGGCAGGCCCCCACCCAGAAGGCGACCTTCCAGGTCACGACCGAGGAGGCGGGCCGGCCGGCGACGTAGCGCTCGATCACGAGGATGAGGATGCCCCCGATGAAGCTCGCGAGCGCGATCGGCAGCACCGCCTCGGACAGCTTCCACCCGTGGCGCGTGGCGAGAAACCCGCCGGCGGCGGTGATGAGGAAGGCGACCACGAGCTTCGCCAGGTAGTCGCGGCTTTCCGCATCGTCCCAGCGCGTGAGGAGATTGACGATGCGGCGCCAGTAGATGAGGACGATCGCGAGGATCGCGCCCGCCTGGATGGCGACGTTGAACAGTTCCGAGCGCTCGCCCAGCCAGCGCTCCGCGATCAAGAGGTGCCCCGTGCTCGAGACGGGCAGGAACTCGGTGATGCCCTCGATGATGCCGAGGAGGATGGTATTGACGGTATCGGACACGGCCGCGCTTTCACTGGCAGTTAAGAGTGCGCCATCTTACCGGGACGCCCGCGGCGCGGCCCGTGAGCGCGCGCACGGGGAGCGCCCTCACAGCAGGTGACGCAGGTCCTGCAGCGCGAACCCGGTCAGCGGCGGCGGCGCGTGGCGCGTGAGCGCCATCGCCTTGAAGGCCTCGCCCATTTCCTCCGGCATGATGAGGCGCCGCGCCTCCCCGGCGCGGCGTGCGCGCTCCGCATCGCTCAGCGCCGAGGCGACCTCGGCCTCGATCCCGGTCGCGAGCAGGAAGGCCGCCTGGGTGCAAAAGCCGCTGACCTCCAGGCCCGCCGCGTGTGCGGCCTCGGCGATGCGGGTAAAGTCGACCCACGCGGTGATGTCCTGCAGGCCGACGTTGACGTAGGGATCGTCGTGCACCAGCTGCCGGAAGTGACAGCGAAGCGTGCCGGTGTGTCGCTGCGGGTGGTAGTAGTGCCGCCGCGGCAGGCCGTAGTCAAAGAGGAGCAGCGCACCCTCGCCCAGGACTTCCGCGAGGCTCGCGATCCAGGCATCGGCGCGCAGGCAGGCTTCCGAGACGTAGCCCTCCGGCAGCGGCGCCTCCAGCGCAGCACTGAGGCGCCGCCACTCCTGCGTAAGCGGCGGCGCGGGCGGGCCCTGCGCCTCGCGCAGCGCACCGGCCCCATCGAGGGCCACGCCCAGTTCCCGCGCCTCCCCCTGGCGCACCACGAAGCGCCGGCACGGCAGGGCGTCGGCCACTTCGTTCGCCAGCACCACGCCGCGCATGGGCGCCTGCGGCAGCTGCGTGAGCCACTCGAGGCGCGCGCGCAGTGGCTGCGGCAGGCGCGCCAGGTGCGAGCGCTGGCGCTCGGCGAGATCGGCGCTGACCTCCAGGATCGCGTAGCGCGCGGGCAGCTGGTCCACTTCCGCCAGCGCCGTGAGCACGGCGGCGGCCATGCGCCCGGTGCCCGCGCCGAGCTCGAGGATGTCGCCCCCGGTGGCGCGCAGCAGCGGCGCGCACTGGTGCGCCACGCAGCGGCTGAAGAGGTCCGAGGCCTCCGGCGCGGTCACGAAGTCCCCGCCCGCACCCAGCTTGTGGCTGCCGGCGCTGTAGTAGCCCAGGCCCGGCGCGTACAGCGCCAGCTCCATGAAGCGCTCGAAGCTGAGCCAGCCGCCCGCCTCGCGCAGCTCGTCCCGGATCACCGCGAGGAGCGCCTCGCTGTGGCGCTGCTCCTCGCCCGACAGCCCCGGCAGCACTTGTGCGGCGGATGAAGTCATAATCGGCGCCCATGAGCGAGGAAACGCCCCGCCCCCTCCCGGCCTGCCTCACCGGCAAGACCGTCCTGGTGACCGGAGCGGCGCGCCGCGTGGGAGCGGAGATCGCGCGCGTCATGCACGCCGCGGGCGCTAACCTGCTGCTGCACTACCACAGCTCCGCGGAGGACGCGGCGGCGCTGGAAGCCGAGCTCAATGCGCGGCGGCCGGACTCGGCGCGCAGCGCCGCGTGCGACCTGCTGGACGTGACGCAGCTGCCGGCGCTCATCGGGCAGGCGGTGCACGCCTTCGGCGGCCTGGACGTCCTCATCAACAACGCCTCCACCTTCTATCCCACCCCCGTCGGGGACATCACCGAGATCGACTGGGACGACCTCACGGGCACCAACCTCAAGGCGCCGCTGTTCCTCGCCCAGGCGGCGAACGCCCCGCTGCGCGAGCGCGCCGGGCTCGTCCTCAACATCGCCGACATCCACGGCCTGCGGCCGCTGCGCCGCTACCCGGTGTACAGCATCGCCAAGGCCGGGCTCATCATGCTCACCAAGTCCCTGGCGCGCGAGATGGGCCCGCACGTGCGCGTCAACGCCATCGCTCCCGGTCCGGTGATGTGGCCCGCGGACGGGCTCGACAAGCAGCTGCAGGAGGACATCATCCGCCGCACCGCGCTCAAGCGCCCCGGCTCCGCGCACGAGGTGGCGCGCGCCTGCCTGTACTTCGCCAGCGATGCCCCCTACGTCACCGGCCAGGTGCTGGCCGTCGACGGCGGTCGCAGCATCGGCTGGTAGGGCGCGCACGAGCCTCAGCGCGGCAGCGCCTGCAGCGGGTGCGCGGCGCGGTCGAAGTCCTGCCACAGCTCGGCGATGCGCCTCTTCTCGGTCGGGTGCATCACCTGCGGCGCGAGCGCCGCCAGCGGACCGAGCATGTAGGCACGCCTGAGCAGGTCCGGCCGCGGCAGGCGGATCCCCGGCTCGTCGCACACCAGGTCCCCGTAGAGCAGCACGTCAAGATCCATCGAGCGCGGCGCCCAGCGCGGGGCGCCGCGCGGGCGCCCGCAGAGGGTCTCGATCGCGTGCAGCCGCTCGAGCACCTCCCCCAGCGGCAGCTGCGTGTCAAAGCCGGCCACCAGGTTGATGAAGTCATCGCCGCTGAAGCCCACCGCGCTGTTGCGGTACCAGGGCGAGAAGCGCACCCCGGGGAACTGCGCCTGAAGCTCGCGCACCGCGCGCGCGAGGTTCTCCTCGGGCTTGACGTTGCTGCCGGCGGCGACGTAGACCTCGGGCACCCCCTCAGCTCCGCTCGGCGCCGGCCGGCTCAAGATCCGCGCGCGTGCGCTCGATGACCACGCCGACGTCGCGCGAGTGGCGGATGGCGCCGGGCTTGTTGAGCGAGACGCGCACCCAGGGGAGAGCGAACTCGGCGAGGATGAGCAGCGCCAGGCGGTGCGCGAGCGTCTCGACCAGCCGGAACTCGGATTCCCCGACGAACGCGAGCACCCGCTTTGCGACCTTCTTGTAGTCGAGCGTGTCGGCGACGTCATCGCTCGCGGCCGCGCGCCGGCAGTCCACCGGCAGCTCAAGATCCAGCACCACGGTCTGCTTGACGCGGCGCTCCCAGTCGATGAAGCCGATGATGCACTCGGTGGTCAGCCCGTGCAGGAAGATGCGGTCGCCGCTCGCGCGCAGGTCGGTCATGGTTCCTGAAGGTTTCCGGATGAGGGCGTGGGTTCAGTGCGCCACCGGCGCCAGTGAGTCGAGCGGCCACTGCGCGCGCGCCTCGATGGCGAGCGTGTCGTGCTCGCCCGCCTTCAGGCGCGCCAGGCCGGCCACCGCGATCATCGCCGCATTGTCGGTAGAGAATTCGATGCGCGGATAGTACACGCGCGCCCCCAGGACGCGGGCCGCCTCCGTCAGGCGCGCGCGCAGGGTGCGGTTGGCGCTGACGCCGCCGGACACCACGAGCGCATCAAGTCCGGTCGCCTCGAGCGCGCGCAGCGACTTGGTGATGAGGGTATCCACGATCGCATCCTCCACCCCGCGCGCCACGTCCGCGCGCAGCTGCGCGCTGAGCTGCCGTGCCTGCACCGCATGCAGCACCGCGGTCTTCAGCCCCGAGAAGCTGAACTCGAGGCCGGGCCGATCGAGCATGGGGCGCGGGAAGCTGAAGGCGCCGGGCCGGCCGGCACCGGCGAGCTCGGCGAGCTGCGGGCCGCCCGGGTACGGCAGGCCGAGGAGCTTGGCGGTCTTGTCGAACGCCTCTCCTGCGGCATCGTCGCGGCTCGCGCCCAGCACCCGGTAGCCGCCGATGCCGGACACCTCTATTAAGAGCGTGTGGCCGCCGGAGACGAGCAGCGCCACATGCGGAAACGGCGGGGGCTCGGCCTCCAGGAGCGGCGCGAGCAGGTGTCCCTCGAGGTGGTGTACCCCGATCGCGGGCACGCCCCAGGCGTAGGCGAGACTGCGCGCGAGCGCCGCCCCCGTCAGCAGCGCACCGATGAGTCCGGGACCTGCGGTATAGGCGACGCCGGTCACCGCCCCGGGGGCGACGGCGGCGGCGCGCGCGAGCACCCCGCGCACCAGGGGCAGGAGCTTGCGCACGTGATCGCGCGAGGCGAGCTCGGGCACCACGCCGCCGTAGAGGCGGTGCAGCTCGACCTGGCTGAAGAGCTCATGCGCGATCAGGCCGGCGCGCTCGTCCAGCACCGCCACGGCACTCTCATCGCAGGAGGATTCGATCGCCAGCACGCGCATAGGGACGCCCATCCTAACCGACCGAACCGGGTGCGCGACCGGCTCGCGCACCGGGCGCGCCGCGCGCGTCCCCCGCCGGGGCCCCGCGGGCGCGGTGCTATAGTTTCAGCCGAAGATGCCCCCGAAAGCGCAGACTTTGGGCGAGGCGGGCGTGCTGCCGCCCGGCCGCAGGCCGCGGGCGGGTGCGGCGTGGCCCGCGGCACTGGTGCTGCTCGCCTGCGCACTGCGGCCCGGCGGCAGCGTCGCCGCCTCCCACTGCATCATCAACCGCCTGGGGGAACTTCCGGTCACCATGCACGGCACCCGGCCGCTGGTGCACGCCAGGATCAACGGCGTAGACGCGCTGTTCCTGGCCGACAGCGGCGCGTTGTTCAACACGCTCACGCCGGCGGCCGCCGCCGAATTCAAGCTCAGCCTGACCCCGGCGCCCTGGAACTTCCATCTGCAGGGCGTCGGCGGCGAGGTGCGCACGTGGGTCACCGAGGTCAAGACGTTCACCATCTTCAACCTGAACATTCCGCAGGTGCCATTTCTGGTCGCCGGCAACGACCTCGGTGGCGGGGCGGTGGGCCTGCTCGGCCAGAACGTCTTTCGCATCGCCGACACCGAGTACGACCTCGCCAACGGCGTCATCCGCGTGGTGCGACCGCACGACTGCGAGAAGGCCTTGCTCGCCTACTGGGCCACCGGGCCGCACGCGCAGCCCTTCTCCGTCATCGACATCGATCCGGCAACGCCGCAGCGGCCGCACACGCAGGCCGTCGCCTACGTGAACGGCAACAAGATCCACGTGCTGTTCGATACCGGGTCCTCCACTTCGGTGCTGGCACTGCAGGCCGCGCAGCGCGCCGGCGTGACCCCCGCGAGCGCCGGCGTGGTGAGCGGGAGCGTCCAGATTGGCATCGGGCGCCACACCGTGAGCAGCTGGATCGCACCGTTTACGAGCTTCAAGATCGGCGACGAGGAGGTGCGCAACACGCACCTGCGCATCGGTGCAACCGGTATCGAAGGCGTCGACATGCTCATCGGCGCGGATTTCTTCCTGTCGCACCGCATCTATGTCGCCAGCAGCCAGCGCAAGCTCTACTTCACCTACAACGGCGGCCCGGTCTTCGACCTGACCGCAACGCCCGCGCCGCAGGCCCCTGCGGACAACACGGCCGACGCAGCCGCGGAGGAGCACCCGCAGGGCACGCCCGACGAGCCGACGGATGCCGCCGGCCTTGCCCGGCGCGGCGCGGCCTCCGCCGCACGCCATGACTACGGGCACGCGCTCGCTGACCTCACCCGCGCCTGTGAGCTCTCGCCCACCGAGGCGAGCTATTTCTACGAGCGGGGCCTGGCGCACTGGGGCAACAAGGATGCGGATCTGGCGCTGGCCGACTTCGATGAGGCCCTCAAGCTCAGGCCCGACGACGTGCCCTCGCTCCTGGCGCGGGCCAGCCTGCACGCGGGCCGTCACGATCCGGCGGCCGCCATCGTGGCGGACCTGGATGCCGCGGACCGCGCCGCGCCCAAAGAAGCTGACGTGCGGCTGCAGATGGGCCGCCAGTACGCGTCCCTGGGGGAGTTCGCGGCCGCGATCGGGCAATACACCCGGTGGATCGACACGCACGGGCGCGAGGATGTGCAGATGCCCTGGGCGCTGAACCTGCGCTGCTGGGCCCGGGCCCTGTCCGCAACGGACCTCGACCGCGCCCTGTCCGACTGTGACGACGCGCTGCGCCTGCATCCGAAGACCGCCGCGTTCCTCGGCAGCCGGGGACTGGTGCAGCTGCGCCGGGGCGCCTACGACCAGGCGATCGCCGACTACGGTTCCGCGCTCACCCTCGAGCCGAAGAGCCCGTGGGCCCTCTACGGCCGGGGCATCGCCAGGCTGCACAAAGGCCAGAGCGTCCCCGGACAGGCGGACATCGCCGCGGCCACTGCGCTGCAGCCGAAGGTCGCCGAGCAGATGGCCCGGTACGGCATCCAGCCGTGAAGGCAAGCCCCGCGCCTGTGGCACGGCTGAGCCGCCGGGCGGCTTTTGCCTTATGACCGGCGCTCCTTTAGAATCCCCCGCCCCCGAGCGCCCGTGAGCCCTCGGTGCGATCCGGTGGCAGGCGACATTTCCAATCCGATCAAGTATTTGAGGTTTCGATGCCGAGCGTCCGTGTGCGTGAGAACGAGTACTTCGATGCCGCCCTGCGGCGTTTCAAGCGCGCCTGCGAGAAGGCCGGCATCCTGACGGAGCTGCGCCGCCGCGAGTTCTACGAAAAGCCGACCCAGGAGCGCAAGCGCAAGAAGGCCGCGGCCATCAAGCGCCACATGAAGCGCGTCTCCCGCGACGGCATGCGCAGCTCCCGCTAAGGCACTGCCCAGCCCCGCAAAGCGCCATGGCGCTCAAGGATCGACTCACCGAGGACATGAAGACCGCGATGCGGGCCGCCGACAAAGAGCGGCTCGCCACGGTCCGCCTCGCGCTCGCCGCCATCAAGCAGCGCGAAGTCGACGAGCGCATCAGCCTCGATGACGCCCAGGTGCTCGCGGTGCTCGAGAAGATGATCAAGCAGCGCCGCGAGGCCATCACCCAGTTCCAGGCCGGCAACCGCGCCGACCTCGTCGCCAAGGAGACCGCGGAAGTCGCGCTCCTGCAGCAGTACCTGCCCGCCCAGATGGGCGATGCCGAGATCGACGCCCTCATCCAGGAGGCCATCGCCGCCACCGGCGCCTCCTCGATCAAGGACATGGGCAAGGTCATGGCGGCCGTGAAGCCGAAGGCCCAGGGGCGCACCGACATGGGCGCCTTAAGCGCGCGCATAAAGCAGAAACTCGGCTGATTTTCCCGGCTGCCGCGGCGCCGCGCGCCGTGGCAGGCTTGCCTGTGCGGCCCCCCGGGGCCGGGAAGTACCAAGGCGGTCGGCACGTGGGACGCATCCCCCAGCACTTCATCGACGAGCTCATCGCCCGCGCCGACATCGTGGAGATCATCGGCGCGCGCGTGCCGCTGAAGAAGTCGGGCCGCGAGTTCAAGGCCTGCTGCCCGTTTCACTCCGAGAAGACACCCTCCTTCTGGGTGAGCCCCGACAAGCAGTTCTACCACTGCTTCGGCTGCGGCAAGCACGGCACGGTACTCGGCTTCCTCATGGACCACGACCACCTGGCGTTTCCGGAGGCGGTGGAGGAACTGGCGACGCGCTTGGGTGTGGAGGTGCCGCACGAGGGCGGCAGCGAGAACGCGCCGCGGCGCGCCGAGGAGCCGCTCTACGGGCTCATGCAGGAGGTCGCGCGCTTCTACGCCGAGGCGCTCGCGCGCGAGCCGCGCGCCCGCGACTACATCGCCCGCCGCGGCCTCACCGCGGCCACGCTCGAGCGCTTCCAGATCGGCTACGCGCCGAACTCGTGGAACGAGGTGCTGCGGCGCTTCGGCGGCAGCGACCCGGCGCGCAAGGCGCTGCAGGATGCGGGCCTGATCATCGAGCGCGAGCGCGGCCAGGTGCACGGCGGCGAGCGCCACTACGACCGCTTCCGCGACCGCGTGATGTTTCCGATCCGCGATGCGCGCGGGCGCGTCATCGCCTTCGGCGGCCGCATCATCGACCAGGGCGAGCCGAAGTACCTGAACTCCCCCGAGACCGTGCTGTTCCACAAGGGCCGCGAGCTGTACGCGCTCTACGAGACGCGCCGCGCGCGCAGCAACCTCGCGCGCCTGCTCGTCGTCGAGGGCTACATGGACGCCGTGCGGCTGCACCAGTCGGGCATCGACTACGCGGTGGCGACCTTAGGCACCGCCACCACCGCCGAGCACTTCCGCCGCATGTTCCGCCTCGTGCCCGCGGTCGTGTTCGCCTTCGACGGCGACCGCGCCGGGCGCGCGGCCGCGTGGCGCGCGCTGCAGCAGGCGCTGCCCGAGGCACGCGAGGGCCGCGAGATCCGCTTCCTCTTCCTGCCCGAGGGGCATGACCCGGACTCCCTCGTCGGTGAGGAGGGGCGCGAGGCCTTCGAGGCGCGGCTCGGCACGGCGCTGCCACTGTCGGAGTACCTGGTGCGGGAGCTCTCGCAGCAGGGCGAGCTCGGCCACGCCGACGGGCGCGCGCGCTTCGCCGAGGCCGCCCGCCCGCTGTTCCTCAAGGTGCCCGAGGGTGTGTACCGGGAACTGCTGCTCGAGCGGCTCGCGCAGGTCGTGGGACTCTCGCCCGCGCGGCTGCAGCAGCTGTGGACACCGCAGGCTGCGAACGCGGCGCCGGCCGCGCCCGCGCCGCTGCGGCGGCCGCCGGCGCGCGCGGGCCTCGGCGGCGGGCGCGGCAGCCTGGTGCGCCAGGCGATCGTGCGCCTGCTGCATTACCCGCAGATCGCCGCCGAGGTCAGCGTGGCCGAGCGCTCAGCACTTGAGGCAAGCGAGGCGCCGGGAGTGGCGCTGCTGCGCGAGCTTCTCGATGACCTGCGCGAGCACCCGGCGCAGATCCCCGCGCAGGTGGTGCAGCGCTGGGCGCAGCGCGAGGGCGGGGAGGCCCTGCACAAGCTCCTCGAGCGCGAGCAGGTCTTCACGGATGCGCCGGGCGCGGCCGGGGAGCTGCGCGGCGCGCTCGTGAAGCTCGCGGACCAGGCGGCGGGCCGGCGCCTGGAGGCGTTGGAGGCCAAGAGCCGCACGGCGAGCCTCTCGACCCTTGAACTTGAGGAATTTCAAAGACTTATCTTAAAACTGCGGACCCGCGATGCGCGCGGCGGTTAAGTTCGATTTGGCGAATCTGACGCCGTCAAATAAAATTGCGCGCT
>Ga0316624_10001109_pt1 | contig 10273 bp, 9 predicted proteins | sample OWC_Aug_N3_C1_D5_FD_207657 | JGI IMG/M metagenome (GOLD analysis project Ga0316624, IMG submission 207657) | Wetland soil microbial communities from Old Woman Creek delta, Ohio, United States - OWC_Aug_N3_C1_D5_A | ecosystem: Environmental > Terrestrial > Soil > Wetlands | place: USA: Ohio...
TCTTGATGCAAAGATCATCATTTCAAAGGAGAAAATATGACCAATAAAACAATCACCAAACGCCATGAGCAGGCACTGGAAACCAAGGATAGGATCTATTCGGCTGCCATCGATCTTATGGATCGGGAAGGGTTCGAAAACATCACTATCGCAGACATCAGCAAAAAGGCTGGTGTATCGGTTGGTGCTTTTTACCATTACTTCACCTCAAAAAACGATATCCTGGCAGATATATTTTACAAGGTTGACGAATACTTTTCCACACAGGTAATTTCCGGATTAAAAAAGGGAAGTATCCCGGAAAAGATAATCGAATATTTCAGCTATTACGCAAAATTCAGTGTACGCAGTGGCGTAGAATTAACGCAACAGCTATTTAAACCGCAGATTAAATTTTTTATTGAAAATAACAGACCCATGGTGACCCTACTCGAGGATCTTATTCGGGAAGGCCAGCAGAAAAAAGAAATCCGGGTTGATGATAGCCCGAAAGAAATCGCAAGGTTTTTAATCGTTATGGCGCGTGGAGTCGTGTTCGATTGGAGCGTATACGACGGCAACTATGACCTGGAAGCTCAAATGCATAACTACATGGAGTGTCTTGTCTCAACGCTCAGAATCTGAATCTTTTTTTACCTCTCCAAAGAACAATAGCTATACATCCAACGTTTCGTAATATGCATCCCCCAGGTTATTAGGGTTAAAGATTTCCCTGACCTTATTCTGATATCGAAAAACATTAGGCTGCGGTGCAGCTAAATGAATCCTGTCGCGCTCCTCCTTGGGAGTTGTCTTACCGTCAGGTCCCCGGTTTTGGGAGTTCCATTTCTCCATACCCACACCCCAGCCTTTTTCCAAGCCATACCGGGTGGCAGCGTCAAAGAACTCAAGCGTCCCAGCGACTGATTCCTGGTCGGATGGATCGAAGCAGGTGAAGTTTTCCCAGAGACCCGTACCTCCACCCCCCTGCCCACCGATTGGGCCCATCGTGCAATCCCCGCCTGCCTGAACAATTGCCCCATGCATCTCCCAATCTCTCTTGAACATACCCGCCTCTTCCACATGGGTTGTTCCAAAGTCCACCGCGCCTAACAAGCCGAAGCAGCCATCATAAGAGCCGCCAAAAACAAGGTTCAGGTTTTTATGCCCCAACCTGATCAGGTAGAGTAGTGCCCAATTGCGGATCTCAGGCGTATTCATGGCTTCCACTTTCCAACCGCCAGTCTGAGCGAGGATTTCGTCGAATCCCTTCTCTTGCCAGGCGATATCCCGTGGCGTCATGCCGACCAGAACAATCTGGAAATCACGCATGGAATCCTGCGTGACCTTTTGCACTTCCGGATCTTTGAGGAGCTCCTCCAGATCCCCGAGCGTCTTGGTGGGGTCAGTAAGGATTTTGACCATGGCATACTTTAGGTCTCTGCCGAACATATTGAATTGCCGGTGGGCGAGATAACCTATACCGGTATCCCATATCATATGAACTGCGTCTGCCCATGCTTTCCAGGAGGGGAATGCCACGGTATACGCCTTGAAATTCTCCGGTAGCACTGACCGGTAAGCAGGCACGGTCCCTTCCACAGGCAAGGTTTTTGGCCCTGGCCAGGCGAAGAGTTTAATCGCGCACTTGGTAAACACCCCCATCGCGCCTTTTGCGCCCAGAAACCCCCTGGCTATGCCTTTCATGCTTGGACCTGGGCCTTCGCCGCAGAACCAGCCGCAGTCGGAGCCCAAAGATCCAATTTTGAAGATATCACCGGTAGGCATTACCCATTCAGCGCCAAGCAGGTTTTCATAATTCCAACCACCGTACAGGTTGCTCGGGCCGGAGCCGAAGTAGGAAGTGGCAGTGGCCAGGATCGAACAGCTACACCCAGAGCCCGGGATATGTGCATTGAGACCCACTTTCATGGCTTCAGCCTGTAGTGTTGCCCCAATCACCCCCGGCTCAATAACCGCGAACATGTTTTTTTCATCAATCTCGAGGATATTATCCATCCGCCGCATATCGAGCTGGATGGTATTGTCTTCCGAAGGATATCCCTGTGCAGACCAAAATGTGCTTGAGGCCTTGAATTTTATTTTGAACTGGTTGCATAACTTAACGATTGCCTGAACTTCCTCGGTGCTGCCTGGTAAAAGAACAGCCGCTCCTCTTGGCGTAAAGGTATTGTAATAAGGACCGAGGTGAATTGCTGTGTGGGCTAACGAGTAACGGTAAGAGTCAAGTACAGCAAGATCATCCGAAATGTTCCTTGCGCCAACAATGTCTTCCAGGATTTTATAAACATGCTTTGGCAGTGTCATTTGCCACCTCCGCTATAGTGCTTCCTGCACGAGATCCACAATGTCATAGACCTTCATTGTATTGCCGGTCGTCTTAAGGGCATCCAGGAAATTCCTTTCACACCACGGGCAGGCGGTTACCAGGGCGCCAGCACCTGTTGACCTGGCTTCGGTTAACCTTTCCATGGCGGTCCATTGGGAAAATTCCGGATATGCCTCACGAACACCTCCCCCAGCACCACAACACCAGCTATATTCGCGTATGCGCTCCATTTCGACCAGCTCTACACCCGGTAGATGCTTGAGCACATTCCTCGGTGCGTCATAAATACCCCAGGCTCCGTTATAGCGGGGTTTTTGGGGTTCATAGACTACGATCTGGCCCTTGATTTTCTTCTCAGCACCCTCCCAGGGTATGTAAGGTTCCCCTTGCCTGCCCAGGTGACAGGGATCATGAAACGTAACGCTGAGCGGGATTTCGTGCTGGAATTTGAGCCTCCCCTCTTGAATAAGCAGATCGATATACTCTACAGTATGAAAAACTTTAATTTGCGATCCCAACTTCGGGTATAGGCGTTTGAATGCATGGTAGCAGTCAGAGCAGGACGTAACCACCAGCTTAACCCCAGCCTTGGCCCAGGCTGCGATATTCGCTTTTGCCAGGCGGGTAAACTCATCCCGGTACCCCATGGAATAGATCCTGCCACCGCAGCACATCTCATGTTCAGCCAGGATCCCAATATTTACCCCTGCTTTCCTAAGCGTGGACACTGCAGTCCTAGCAGATTTTTGCAGCTCTTTGTCGTAGCTGAATCTGCAGCCGGCATGGAAAAGGACCTCTGCCGAATCTTGTGGCAGGTGAGGCAGGTCAAGTTCATCTGCCCATCTACCCCGCTCACTCCTTGGGCTTCCCATGGTATTGCTTTCCTTGTTCAGGCTATTGATGATGGCTTGGTGCTCAGGAAGGCATTGCCCATCGTCGACCAACCTGGTCTTAAGCTCGCGCACCATCTCTAAAGGCTCCAGGTTATATCGGCACACCTTGCAGCTAACATCACAAGAACCACAAGTCAGGCAGGTGAAGACTATCTCTCGAACGGCGTCAGAATATCCGCTTTGCCCATTGATTAGGGAACGTGCAACCGCGTACCTTCCACGCGCGGAATAACTGTTGAAATTATGATAGGCAATACTGGGGCAATTTTTGGAGAAACGCCAGCTCTTCACCTGGTCGTAAGGGATCCACTTGCAGTAAGAGCACTGGCTGCAGCGATCCATTTCAGCGGCGAAATCTTCCAAGGCCATTTTCATTCTCCTGTTTTCGCGGAAATACTAGAAGCAAAGTTTGCCGGGGTTCATCACATGGTTAGGGTCGAAAATCCCCTTTATCTTCTTCGAGACAGTCGTCGTCATTGGATCTGCGTTGTAGATCATATCAGCCCATATGCCATAGGGTCGTGAGAAATATGCCTTCTGTTCGAACAGCCTGTGACTGGCATCACGGAATAATGCCTCAGCCCGCATCACTTCAGCCTGATCCTTTCGATCGAAGGGGAGGATAAATTCACAATGGCAGCCAACTCCTTGATGCACCGGCTGGAGATAAATACCGATATCTGATATGGGATATTGGTGTTCGGCGGCTGTTGAATTTATCGTCGTGATGAAGCCAGGCGTTTTATCCAGTGTGGTCAGGAAAAAGATTTCCTGTGATCCTCCTTTGTATCTCAACTTCCAGAATGGTTCTGCGGAAGGTCGGTGGATTTGTTCCAGCAGGTCATCACCCCGGCAGCCTTCAATTGACGGTCGCATCTCTAGGCCGAATTTCCTTGCCAGGTCCTGGATATCCTTCTCCTGCGCTTCAATCCTTTCATCAGGCAGGAGTTGCCCACCGGAAATGCCAACGACAGCGATCCACGGGGGGAGGGTATTATTCAAGGTAGCGATCTTATCCGGCTCGCTGGCAAGGAGATAAGCCAGGCAGGTTCGATTCATGATGAAGAGCTCTTCCCCGAACCTGAACCTGAGCAGCCTGTACATAAAATCGATCAGTGGCTCAAGCCTCTCGCTTGGCGCGAAGAAGAGCTTGTGCAGCTCTGAATATACTTCACATTTTACAGAGGCCCACGTAACGATCCCCATGCTGCCCTGAGCAGCTGAAACGAGCTTGTAGAAATCCAATTGACCTGGCCCGGGTCCTGTAACGGGTACCAACCCGAGCTCCCAGTCTTCATCTTTCTCCCCACGAAAAGTCCCACTTCCGCTATAAAATTTATCTCCATTGCCCCACACGATTTCCAGGCTGCGCAAGGGTTCGGATAAATTCCACTGATACCTCGGGAACATTACGGGTTCCCTCTCCAGGAGGCTGGTTAATACCGATTTATTGCCGCGCGGTAATAGTGGCATGACAACACGCAGTCCTTCATCCTTGAGCGCAGGCAGAAGCTGGCTATAGGTTACCCCTGGCTCGATTAGGGCCAGCCTGTTTCGGCGGTTGATTTTCAATATACGGTTCATGCTGCTCAAGTCGATCATCACCGCCTCAGGGACGGAGGGAAGTGTATCGCCATGGAAATGCGGCTCACCCGAGCTTATAGGCACGATCGGTGTTTGAGTCTCGTTCGCCCAAAGGATGATTTTTTGAACTTCGTCCACATTCCTTGGCTTGACTGATAAAGAAGGCGCGTTGTGCAGGATCAGCCTGTCATCCAATGAATAAGTGTCGCCTAATACAGGATGACTCAACACACCCGCGTTTCCTACAATATCAATCAACCTTGATATTTGATCCATAAGAATACGCCCTTCTAGATTAAATTTAAGCCGAATGTGTTCACTGAATACATTCAGTATAGACAGGTTTACTTTATTTGTCAATTAAATGTTGTGCATAATCTTGGAATGCCCGGGTGCTAAAACTGTCAGCCATGTCTGGAATCTTCTCTGGGCTGGGGAATGCTACCATGTTCAGGGTTGTCCTGGCTAAGCGGAAATACGTTGCAAGCATCGCGGAGTGAGAGATGCCGGACCACATACCAAGGCAATGATGAGATGGATGATGAACCGATGGAATAAGTAATTTTGATTCTACTACAGAGATAAGCCAGACACACCTGCGAATAGTATAATCGGCCTATGTCTCATCACTGCCATGCTGCAATTGTTTGCTGTATCGATTTCCGCTTCCAAAAATACATCCGTAAATGGACTGATGGAAACTTAAAAGATAAAACTTTTGATTTGATCGGTTTTGCTGGCGCGACCAGAGACCTGGACACGATCCTAAACCAGATCGATGTTTCTGTCGTCTTGCATCAGATATCCCAGGTGATTTTGATCCATCACGAAGAATGCGGCGCTTATGGAGCCGAGAGTACCCTCGAAAGACATACAGCAGATCTGCTCAAGGCAAAATCTGCCGTTCTCTCCCGTTACCCCCAGCTCGATATTAACCTATATTACCTGACACTCAGCGGGGAATTTGTTCCTATCCAATAATCTCCAAACTAATCCAATAATTACTATTTATGTGACCTGGTTATCGTCCTTGAGCCACAAAGCCAGGGTCAAGGGCGGGCATAAACCACAACTTGCCAGGGTCCCATCACCTTGTAGAAGCGGCGATTCAGACCATTATTATGGATAACGGCTTCGACCTCCTTGGATGGATGCACGAAATTTCTCATCGGGTTGCGTTGCGCCCGCTGGCGGATATTATAGTAGACCTCCATAGCCAACCATACCCACCATCTATCGAGAGGGTACACGACGCCATACAACCTCCTAGCCTTTTGGGCTGATAGATTGACCAGGGCTGGCATGTCGGGATAACAGCAAATGACGCGGTCAAGAGTTACGATATCGGCGGGTGCGATATTTTTTGCGACACTCACAAAGTTGCCGGGTATATGCTGAATCCGGTCAGCGTGCCCCAGGTGTTCGGCCTCTTGTCGACAGGCTTCAAGATAAACTGTCGAAGCCTCATTGTCGGTGGCGGAACTTACGCCTGCTCTGAGCAGCGCGTGTTGGATTTCTCCGATTCCACCCCCGATGTCGAGGAGTGTCATCCCACTAACTCCCTCAGATTGCAACGCTTCGATTAATTGCCTGGTGGTCTTCTTGGGGCCGTTCTTATGATATTTCTTGAGTTTTTTAGCGACATACTTTCGGTCGTACTTCATCTCAATTCCCTGGCACTGGCAGCAATCCATGAGGTTTCCTCCTTTTCCGTCTCCGTTAGGCAGAACCTGTTGTTAATATGTTAACGATTGGGTCGACTTATTGGGTTCTCACTTATAAGACAATAACAACAGTTTTAAACATAAGATGCTATCAATCAAGTAATGAGAGAAGAAAAGTAATTTATTATTTGTACAATCGTAATTCTTCGGAGATTATTTAGCTATAGACGATGAGCTTTGGTCAATTTATTATATCATCCATGGCGGGGGGTAATTCGGCGATAGCCTGTAATTGTCGCTTGCTCAGCATACATTAACAGAATCGTTGGAAGATTCATAAATGGGCGATATCCAATAGGTGCATCTCCCATCCAATGTTCTGCCTTTTTAGGCATAGTCTATTCGACATGGACAGTACAAGTATATTGGAATGGTTATTAATGTCCAGTCTAGAATTCTATACTGGCATCCAAGAGACCGTGATGTTCATCCCAGGCTTATAAGATTTGTGCCAGTTTTTCATCGATAAGTTGAAGCGCTTGCAAGACACCATTTTCCTGACGGATCTTTGCACCCAATGCCGATGCCTTGTCACTTATCTCCGGCGAATGCAAATGATTTAGCGCTTCAGCCAACTGATCAGGTTTTAATTTACCACGGGGAATTGGGGGAGGTCCAACGCCTAATTCGAACACTTTTTGACCCCAGATGAATTGGTCAATAATATGTGGGATGACCAATGAGGGAATTCCAGCTCGAAAACCCGCAGCAGTGGTTCCAAAACCTCCATGGTGTACAAGTCCACTGGCGTGGCTAAGCAACCAATCATGCGGAATGGAGCCAGTGTGGAATATCGATGCCGGTAGGTCCATTTTTTTCATCGGCTCATCCCAACCCTGAATGATGGCGCGCAATCCAGCCTGCCTGATGGCATCCAGGATTATTCGCGCCGCTTCATGCGCATCGCCCCCACTGATTGCCATTGCGCCGAGACTGACCACGATCGGAGGGTCGCCTGCATTCAGGAATGCCAGTAAGTCTGCGGAAGGATGCCAGGATGCAGGAGAAGGGGCAAACCAGTACCCAGTCATACAATGACGCGATTCCCACAATGGATTGGGAGGTATGATCAATGGACTTATGGGGATTAAATTCAAAACTCTAGAGGTGATTCCAGTAGGACCCATGGCTGGCAAAGAAACCCTTTTTCGAATCTTATTGAGAGGACGGGTCATCAAGTAACCCATCCCAAATCCGACCAGTTTCATCAATCCACGCGTCACGAGGGATGTTTTCGGGTCATTTACCGGGATTGCTTGAGGCATCAGGGTGACACTGATAGAGGTGAGCCCAAGTTTATCAGCTTCCATACTACCTGCAGCCGTGTGCGAGACGATGACCAGATCAACCTTGCGACATAACTCCAGTAGATCGCTATGAGATCGCTCGAGCATGGCAAATGAAAACTTCATCACACGCATGAAGCCAATTATCCAATTCGGTGAATGTCCACGGATGATGGCGGTTTCATGGCCGATATCAATATCCGGACCCATTGATGCAAAATCCACGCCGTATGACTCTACCAAATTACGCATCGCGGGATGAGAAGCTATGGTAACTACATGACCTTTATTTTTCAAACCAATCGCTAGTGCTATATAAGGTTGTATATCACCGCGAGATCCTATAGTAGGGATAATAATTTTCATTAGGGTTTTCCTTAATTAGTTGTGTAAACCATTTTCTGTAGTACATTCCATCATGTTCATCTGGCAGGTCGACAATCCTACCAAGTAATCATTTCCAATCCAGGTTACTATCAATTGTGAATCAATCCATCGCATTCAGTGGGACGAAAAGCAATTCCTCGCAGAGTGCGCGCCAGCTCGACAAATTCCTCGTAAGATGAATCGATCCGCCATCCGGGGATCCGGCACACGATCCGGCTGAAGATAGGGTGTTTCCTGCGGTAGTTAACAAACAACGTGGCGATTTCTTCAGGGGTTAAGATACTCTGCACGGGAGTATAACGCGTAAACCCCATCTCGACTTGCACAGCAGGATGGGCCTGGAGATTGAGGTACCAATCACTCGCACTCCAGGCGGACATCGCCTTGACCTCACGCGTATCAGGGTCAAATTCCAGGACAGCCAGGACCGTCCGGCGCACCTTTCCGCTGCGACGCCCGATATGGGTCAGGAGCATGAATCGGTGACCGAATATCCACCCCAGGCCAGCACGGTAGAGCATCAACGGGAGTTTGAAGATGGGGATCACAAACCGTGGGGGCTTAAGCACTTCAGTGTATGTAGTCAGGCGAGCTATATCGTTCGTTTGGGTTATTTGAGAGGACATAACACACCTCCATTTCTGCGAGCTTAGGGAGTTGGTTCGTTTTTCTAATAATGCGGCGGCAATTGGATGACAGTAGCTGGTCCATGCAGCACACCGGCAATATGCATGGCGATGTGGCTGAACATGGCAGCAATGGGGTTGTTGGCTAGCACATAACCCAGGGTCATGGCTCCATTTCCAATCGTCGGCCCGGCAATACCTGCAACAGCGCGGCATTCTGGGTAGCCAAGGTGATAGATAACAGTCACTAACAGGCTGGCTAGAATGGCGATCCCCCCGACAAAAAATTTTCCGGGTAAGCTACTTGTCCATCCCAGCGACGAAAATCCCTGCCAGGTCGCCAGCACTGGCAATACGGAGAGCAACAGGGCATCGACCAGGCCATAAACCACTCCCACCCAGAGTATCTCGAATACCAACGGTAGACCTTCTGCGTGTGCTGAGGCTGGCTGTGAGAGGATATTGCGGACGGTGAACGCCCCAACCAGTACCGCTCCGATCACCCCCCAATACCAATTGTGCCGCAGCAGGTTTGCGATGGAAAGCCCGCTCCAGCGCATGAAGGCATAGAGGAACAGGCTGATCAAACCAACGTAAGGGATGAGATAGATGGGCCGGGGTAGCTTGAGAAATCCGGCAAATACGGCCGCGATACCAAACCCCAGAAGGGCCGCTCCCAGTGTCCATAATAAGTAGGCATACCACATCTTGTTCATTTCATTTACTCCTTTCAGTAGTCTTGCACTTGAATATAGGATACATCTCAGGCGAGAAAAATTCGTTAAAGGGGAATCTAATGAAATCGTTAATATTCTCTTTTGATGAATACGAATAGTTGGATTTGTTGGAAAGTATTGAATTGCTCGTATTTCGGAATATAATGAAATGTGAGAAATTCCTCAAAGTTCATGATAACCAAATATATGAATATCTACCCAGGAAGGTAGCTTGGTAACCTTAAACTTACATTTGATTGGTCATCCGTTCGTAGAGATGGATGGGCAACCCGTTGAATTTGAGACACGAAAAGCGTTGGCCATGCTTGCATACCTCGCACTCTCCCCTCAACCAGTTTCACGCGAAATCCTGGCTACACTTCTCTGGCCTGAATTCAACCAGATCCAAGCCCTATCAAACCTAAGGCGAAATCTAAGCTCTCTTGAGAAAAGTTTGCACAAGATTCTCGTCGCAGATCGACAGGTAGTATTCATCAACCAAACTGCCACTATTTCGATAGATGTTCAAGAATTTAGACAGAATATTAGAGCTACTGCAGCTCACAAACATGTTCGAATTGAAGTTTGCAAGGACTGCCTGAAAACGCTTGAGAGGACAGTACATGCGTATCGGGGCGAATTCATGGAGGGATTTAACTTGCGCGATTGCCCCGAATTCGATGATTGGCAGTATCAGCAGCGCCAGACTCTACAACAGGAATTTCACC
>Ga0316624_10001110_pt1 | contig 10271 bp, 6 predicted proteins | sample OWC_Aug_N3_C1_D5_FD_207657 | JGI IMG/M metagenome (GOLD analysis project Ga0316624, IMG submission 207657) | Wetland soil microbial communities from Old Woman Creek delta, Ohio, United States - OWC_Aug_N3_C1_D5_A | ecosystem: Environmental > Terrestrial > Soil > Wetlands | place: USA: Ohio...
TCCCCCCCCAAGGCTTTCCCAGCGGCGGCGGAAGCCCCCAGCCTCCGTCGCATGTGCCGCGCGCGACCCGCCTTCTCCGGCTCAGCACGGGCGCGGCGCGGACCCACTCCGGTGCCGTAGGTCCAGCCCGCAGGGTGGAGGCGACGCATCGGCGCGCAGCCACGGGTGGAACGACGTTCACCGTTCGTCCGTCCCGGGCGCGGCCCGTGACGGACGGCACACATTCTCATTCATCCATGGGCAACTTTGGCAAGAAAATCGCGGGCGGGGGCGATCAACCCGATTTTTTTTGCCCCTGGAAGTTGGATCCGACCACCATTTCCTGACGCACCGCAGCGTATACGGAGCGCCGCGGCCAATTCGACGCCCCGTCGGGCCGCGCGCAGTAGCATGGGGACTCGAGCGGGAGGACGAAGATGAATCGGCTGAAGGGTCGGGTGGCGCTGGTGACGGGAGGGGGACGCGGCATCGGCCGCGCGATAGCGCTCGCGCTGGCGCGCGAGGGTGCGGCCGTGGCGGTCTCGTCCCGCACGCTGCCGGAGCTGGAGAAGGTGGCGAAGGAGGTCGAGGCCTGCGGCGGCGCGGGGGCGCTGGCGGTGCGTGCGGACGCCACACGTCGCGACGACCAGCGCGCCGCCGTTCGCCGAGTGATCGCCACCTTCGGACAGCTCGACGTGCTGGTGAACAACGCCGGCGGCGTGATCGCCCCGCGCGGCCTGCAGGACCTGATGCCCTTCACCCACGACGACGCGCTCTTCGAGGAGAACCTGGTCTTGAACCTCACCTCGGCCTACTGGGCGACGGCCGAAGCGCTGCCGCACATGCGCGACCGGGGGTACGGGCGGGTAATGACGATCGGCTCGGGCTACGCCAAGCGGAGCGGCGGGATGCTGGCCTACACCGCCGCGAAGCACGGCGTCGTGGGCTTCACGCGCGCGCTGGCCGCGCAGGTGGCGCCCTTCGGCATCACGGTGAACTGCCTCTGCCCGGGCTGGACCAACACCTCGCTCCTGGACTGGGACGTGCTCGCCCTGGCCTACGGCACCACGCCTGCAGGAGCCCGGGCGATCGCAGAGTCGGAGAACCTCCAGAAGCGGATCCTCGAGCCGGAGGAGCTCGGGCCGATGGCCGTGCTGCTCGCCTCCGAGGAGGCGGCCGGGATCACGGGCCAGGTGGTGAGCGTGGACGGGGGATACAAGGTCTAGGCGGCGCCGGCCTTCCGCTTCCGCACGAGGCCCAGCGACACGGACGACGCGATGCGTCAGCGCTCTGGCGCGAATGAGACGGGCGGCGCAGGGCGCTCGCCTCCCGTAGAATGAACGACGTTCTCCCGCCCCGAGGACCAGAAGGAGCGCCGCATGGCTCGCACCGGCAAACCGGAGCGCCGCTACTGGGGATTCCTCGGGCCGCTCGCGGCCCCGATCCTCGCTGCGGTGGCGCGTCAGGCGGAGGCACAGGGCCTCGTCGGCCTCTTCGCCCCCCAGGTCTATGGCCCGCCGTTCCTGCCCCTGGCGGCGGCCGCCATGGTGACGGAGCGGCTCCTGCTCGCGAGCGGGATCGCCATCGCCTCCACCCGCAGCCCCTTCGAGACGGCGATGGCCGCGATCGACCTGGACCGCATCTCCGGCGGCCGCTTCGTGCTCGGTCTCGGCGCCAGCATCAAGGCCTGGACGCGCGGCGTGTTCGGCGTCCCCGAGCACAAGCCGCTCGAGCACCTGCGCGAGACGGTGGCGGCGGTGCGCCACATCGTGCGCGGCGCCCACAAGGGCCTGACACCGTTTCGTGGCACCTACTACAGCGCCGACTTCTCCGAGCTCCAGCCCACCGCACCGCCCCCGCGCGAGGAGATCCCGATCTGGATCGCCGCGCTGCGCGGGCCGCTGGTGCGCCTCGCCGCGGAGATCGCGCAGGGCGTGATGGGCCACCCCATGTGGTCGATCGACTGGGCAGTGGAGCGCATCCAGCCCGCATTGCGAGAGGGCCTCGCCCGCGCGGGCCGCAAGCGCGAGTCGATCGATCTGAACCTCTGGCTGTGGGCCGCGCCGAACCCCGACCCGAAGGAGGCGCTGGAGGACTCGCGGGCCACGGTGGCCTTCTACGGCGGGATGAAGCAGTACGAATCGTTCTTCGAGGCGCACGGCTTCGGCGAGGATGCGCGCCGCCTGCAGCAGGCGGTCCAGCGCAAGGAGCTGCTCGCCGCCGCGTCGCTGGTGAGCGACGAGATGGCGCGCACGTTCGTGCTCTGCGGCCGGCCCGACGAGGTTCGCGCGCGCGTCGAGCGCGCGTGGAGCGTGGCCGACTCGATGTGCCTGGTGCCGCCGTTCTACGCGGTCTCGCCGGAAAAGCTCGCGTACTACGGCGACATGATCGCCAAGACTTTCTACGCCTAGGGACGACGCCCGGGGCCGCACGGTGACGGCTCCACGAATCAGGCGCTCCTCGGAGCGCGCTCTTCGCCGGCGAGCCGGCGCGGGGACGGACGGACAGGGAGGCAGCGATGGAACGCGCGGTGGTGGCCGGTGTCGGCATGACCCGGTTCGGCAAGCACATGGAGACGGGTCTCAAGGCGCTCGGCACCGAGGCCGTGGTGGCGGCGCTCTCCGACGCGGGGATCGACAAGAAGGACGTCGAGGCGGCCTTCGTCGGCAACGCCATGGCGGGCCTGATCACGGGCCAGGAGTGCATCCGCGGCCAGGTGGTGCTGCGCCACGCGGGCATCGGGGCCATCCCGGTGGTGAACGTGGAGAACGCCTGTGCCAGCGCGTCCACCGCGTTCAATCAGGCCGTGGCGATGGTCTCGGCCGGGGTCTACGACATCGTGCTCGCCCTCGGCGTCGAGAAGCTCTACCACCCGGACAAGAAGCGCAGCTTCGCGGCCATCGGGAGCGCCGTCGACACCGAGGAGATTGCGAAGATCCTGGAGGCGCTCAAGAAGAACGCCGAGGCCCAGGGCGCCACCGCGGCGGCCGGCGGGGCCGGCGAGAAGCGCAGCATGTTCATGGACTTCTACGCCGCGACCGCGCGGCAGCACATGCGCAAGTACGGCACCACCGCGCGCCAGTTCGCGGCGGTGGCGTCCAAGAACTCCTATCACGGGAGCCTCAACCCGAAGGCGCAGTTCCAGCAGGCGCTCAGCATCGACGAGGTGCTGGCCGAGCCGATGATCGCCGAGCCGCTGACGCGTGCCATGTGCTCGCCGATCGGCGACGGCGCCGCCGCGGCGCTGGTGGTGAGCGAGCGCAAGGCGCGCGAGCTCGGCATCTCGCAGCCGATCCGCGTGGCCGCCACCGTGCTGCACTCGGGCTGGGATCACGGGGCCGAGGACGAGGACACGGTCCGGCGCTGCGTGCGCGAGGCCTACGAGAAGGCGGGCGTCGGCCCCAAGGACCTCGACGTGATCGAGTGTCACGACGCCTCCGCCCCGGCGGAGCTGATCTACTACGAGGAGCTCGGCCTGTGCGGCGAGGGCGAGGGCGGGCGGCTGATCGACTCCGGCGCGACGCGGCTCGGCGGCCGCATCCCCGTGAACACGAGCGGGGGGCTGCTGCGCAAGGGCCATCCGGTCGGGGCCACGGGCCTGGCCCAGGTGACGGAGCTGGTCGAGCAGCTGCGCGGCCAGGCGGGCAAGCGCCAGGTCGACGGCGCCAAGGTCGCCCTGGCCCAGAACGGCGGCGGCCAGATCGGCAATGACGCCGCCGCGATGTGCGTGACCATCCTGACCCGCTAGCGGGGAGCATTCGGCCGGCGGTCCGCCCGCGCGCGGGTCGCCGGCCCCTCAAATGGGGGGAGACCGTGGCGCGAGAGCGATCCGAGCTGATGCTGGCCGATCTGGCCGCGATCCGGGCGGAGCAGAAGCCCGACTTCCGCGTCCTCACCTTCGAGTGCGCGGGCAAGCCCGACGAGACCCGAACCTACGCCGAGCTGCTCCAGAACGCGAACCGTCTGGCCGCGGCGCTCGTCGCGCGGGGCTTCCAGCGCGGCGACCGCTTCGCGCTGATGATGCGGAACCACCCGGAGTTCGTGGAGGCGATGATCGCGGCCTCCATCACGGCCACCGTCTTCGTGCCGGTCGACCCGCGCACCCGGGGCGAGAAGCTCGCCTACACACTCCGCAACTCCGGCTCCAAGGGAGCGGTGATCGCCGACTACAACCTTCGCCAGATCGAGGAGGTGCGGGGCAAGCTCCCCGAGCTCCGCAGCGTGATCGTGCTCGAGACGGGCGAGGAGAGCGCACCGCCCCTCTCCGATTTCTCGGGAGTGGAGTCGCTGCGCGAGATCCTCTCCAAGCCGGCTCCCACGGTCGACGTGCGCCTGCAGGGGCCAGGGGACGCCTTCCAGATCATCTACACCTCGGGCACGACCGGCGATCCGAAGGGCGTGGTGATGGAGAACGCCCGTTTCGGGGGGTTCGGCATGCTCGGGCGCATGGTCTTCGGCTTCACGGCGGAGGATCGGGTCTACACCGGCCTCTCGCTCACCCACGGCAACGCGCAGGCCGTGACGCTCGGGAACGCGCTGCACATGGCGATCCCCGGCGTGATCAGCCGCAAGTTCACGAAGTCGCGGCTGTGGGACATCTGCCGCAAGCACGGCTGCACCACCTTCTCGCTGCTCGGCGGGATGGCGACGGCGATCTACAGCGAGCCGCCGAAGCCCAACGACGCCGACAATCCGGTCCGCTTCGTGACCAGCGCCGGGATGCCGCTCGCCATCTGGGAAGCCTTCGAGAAGCGCTTCGACGTGAAGATCCTGGAATGGTATGGCGCGGTGGAGGGCGGGCTCGCCTTCAAGCCGATCGGTCAGGGTCCGATCGGCTCGTTCGGCAAGCCCGGGCCGGGCCTCGAGATGAAGATCCTGGACGAGAACGACCAGGAATGCGCGCCCGGCGTGCCCGGCGAGATCTGCTCGCGCCCGCTCGGCGGCGAGAAGCCGAGGGTCGAGTACCACGGCAACCCGGATGCCTCGGCCAAGAAGACCCAGGGCGGCTGGCTGCGCAGCGGCGACATGGGCCATCGAGATGCCGAGGGCTGGCTGTTCTTCGACTACCGCAAGGGCGGCGGCATCCGGCACAACGGCGACTTCGTGAACCCGGGCTTCGTGGAGAAGCTGATCGCCGAGCATCCCGACGTCTCGGACGTCTTCGTCTACGGCGTGCCGGCGAAGAGCGGCGCCCCGGGCGAGAAGGACGTGGTGGCGGCCGTCGTCGCCGCTCCCGGCCGTCGCCTCGATCCGAAGTCCGTGTTCGAATCGTGCCGCCGCGGCCTCGAGCCGAACTTCGTGCCCTCGTACCTGCAGGTGGTGGACGAGATCCCGAAGACGGCCTCGGAGAAGCCGCAGGAGCGCTTCCTGATGGACCGCTTCGGACCGGGCGCCCCCGGCGTGTACTCGAGCGAGGGCGCCTAGGCGGCGGGGCAGCCGGCTGGCGGCGCGCTAGCCGTTCAGCACCTGGTAGACGCGATACTCGACGGCGCTCGGGATCACGCGGCCTTCGGCGACGGCGACCACGCGGTTCAGCCAGGCGTAGCGCGCGTCGCCCGTCTCGAAGCGCGGCGACGTCATGAAGTAGCTGTCGCCGTAGCTGGCGGCAACGCCCTTCCCGAGCGCCGCGACGATCTTGTCGTTCATCTCGATCACGCCGTAGTAGGTGAGGTAGACCAGCGCACCGTCGTGCGTCTCGAGGGTGGCGCGCACGTCGAGGCGGCCGTAGCCGTCGGGCCCGATCAGGATCCAGTCGCCGCCGCTCGGCAGCAGCTTTCCCCGCATGCGCGGGCCCTCGAAGCTCCCGCCCGTCACGTCGAAGATGCGCCGCAGACCGTAGGGGCCGGCGCCCACGTCGACGGGCGGCTTCAAGCTGGCCTGGTACGTGACGAGATGCTCGAGCTTCGGCGGCATGTCCCCTCCCGGCGCTGCGGCAGCGCACCTGGCCATCCTAGCTCCCACCCCGGCGGCCGCGCCGGCGCGGGCCGCAGCGTTAGATCCTCCGCGTCCAGCGCTCGGGCAGGATGCGGATCAGTGCGGGCACGAGGAGGAGCGCGCCGAGAGCGTTCACCGCCATCAGGACGGTCAGGAGCAGGCTCATCTCCGCGGAGAAGCGCAGGCTCGAGATCGGGATCCAGAACACGATGCCGAGGACGAGCGTGGTGGCGGTGAAGGTCACGGCGAGGCCGGTGGTCCCCACCGCGTGGGACAGGGCCTGCGGCAGCGAGAGCCCGCGCCGGAGCTCCTGCCGGATGCGGTCCACGATGTAGATGCCGTAGTCGACGCCGATCCCGACGCCGATCACCTGCACCGGGAGCGTGTTCACGTCGGTCGCGATCCCGAGCCAGGCCTGGAGCGCCATCGCCGCGAGCGCCGCCGTTCCGAGCGACGCCATCAGGAGCAGGCTCACCAGGAGAGAGCGGTAGCTCCAGAGCAGCATCACGAAGATGCTGGCGAAGACGATCACCAGGCTCGCCCGGTCGCTCGCCGCCACCACCTGGTTCACCGCTGCCTGGATGCCGATGCTGCCTGCCGCCAGCCGCAGGTCCACTCCGTCGCGCAGCCAGCTCCCGGCTTCTTCGTAGCGGTAGGTCGTCTCGCCGGGCGGGCGCACCCAGAGCTCCCAGGGCCGGTAGACACCACGGTGGCGGAGTTCCGCGGCCACCGCGCCCTCCCCCTGATCCTGGAATGCGGCGGTGACCCGGTAGCCCCCGCGCTCGTCGCGGCCCGAGCGCATGGCGGTATCGACCGGGAGCGCGCGACGACCGCCGCTTCCGTCCGGGACCGTGACGCGGAGCTCCGGCTCGGCCGGGGGCAGGACGGGGGAGAGCCAGGCGAAGGCGCGCGCGAGCGCGCCCGGCGGGCGCGGCAGCAGCCGGATGGCCAACGAGCCCTCCAGCCGCTCGCTCTCCACGTAGCGGCGCGCCAGACCCAGCGCGTCGCGCACCGTGTCCGGACGGCGGTCCTGGAAGAAGGCACGAACGGCGAGGGAACGCGAGTCCGGCGTGCGGTAGGGGTCGAGGAGCCCTGCCACCGGCGCGCCGGCTTCCAGCAGGAAGAGCAGGCCGCCGATCTCCGGCTGCGTCTGCATCCAGATCGCCCAGCGCGGATCGTTGTGGTGGAAGATGCGGCTCGTCTGCTTCTGCAGGTCCACCAGCGAGATGCTGCCGCCGGCCTTCGGATCGGTTTCCAGGGTGCGCTGGAGCGACTCAACGAGCTTGAAGGCGTCGGGAGCCATCACGCGCCCGCGTTCCTCGGAATGGGCAATCACCAGGAGATCGTCCAGGCCGGAGAAGCGGCGCGAGATCTCGCCGGCCGCCACGTTGAACTCGGAGTCCGGATAGAGCATCGGCGTTCCGACTCCGACGTCACCGACTTTCACCTGCCGGGCGAGCACCGCGGAGCCCAGCGTCAGGGCGGCGAAGACGCCGACCACCGCGAGCGCGCTCGACCGCCGACTCACCAGCTCCGCGATCGCCGTCACCACGCGCCGGATCGATGGGGGAACGAAGTGCCGCCGCTCGCGTGGCGCCGGCAGGTAGAGGATCAACAGCCGGTTCAGCAGCATCTCGGTGGGCGCGATCGAGAAGGACCAGAAGGCGCAGAGGAGTCCGAGCTTCTGGATCAGCGGGATCGAGGCCAGCGCGATGGTGAGGAGTGCCACCGCGTCGGCCAGGATGCCGAGGAAGCCCGGCAGCAGCAGCTCCGACATCGAGCGGATGCAGGCCTCCTCCTTGTCGCCGAGCGCCTCGTACTCCTCGTAGAAGCGCTCCACGAACTGCACGCTGTGGCTGACCGCGCGGGCGGTGATCAGCATCGGCACCACCAGCACCAGCGGGTCCAGGTTGAAGCCCGCCCAGGCCGCGAAGCCGAGCCCCCAGATCACGTTCACGAGCGCACCGGAAAGCGGCAGGAAGACGCCGTAGAGCCGACGGAAGTAGGACCAGAGCAGCGAGATCGAGACGACGAGCGTCAGCACGAAGACCAGCAGGATCTCGGTGGCGAAGGCGTAGGCCCAGCCAAAGAGCACGGGCTGACCGGTGAGGTAGACCTGCACCGGGAAGCGGGCCTCGACGTCCCGCTTCATGTGCTGGAGGTGCTTGAAGAGGGCGGCGTAGTCGATGCGCGACTCGACGAACCCCGCTCGCACCAGCGCCGCCTTCTCGTCGGCGGATACCAGGACGCCGAAGACCGAGGGATTGCGCCGAACGCGTGAGCGCAGCTCCTCCAGCGCCTGCTTCGTCTCGGGGATCTCCTCCACCAGGAGAGGCGAGGTGAGGACGCCGTCCTGGCCGACGCGGGGGTCGCGCGTGGTGATGTGGGTCAGGCTCGAGACCTGTGCGTGGTCGACGCCCGTCTGGCCCTCGACCGCCTGTCCGTTGGCGAGCCAGCGGTCGACGAGCGACACCACCGCGTGCACCAGCCGGGCCACCCGCCCCCGGGGCTCGACGTAGGCGCTGACCGGGAAGGCGTTCACCTCCGGGGCCACGGTGGAAGAGTCGACCTGCGCGGTGACCTCCTCCACCGCCCGCAGGACCTCGGTCTGGTAGAGATCACCCTCGCGCGCCACGACCGCCGCGAGGACGGTGTTCGCGTTTCCGAACACGTCGCGATAGGCCTCGTAGGTGCGCACGTAGGGATGGCCGCGCGGCAGCAGATCCAGGAACTGGGTGAAGATCTCGAGGCGCCGCATCTGCCAGGCGAAGAAGACCGTGGGCAGGGCGATCCCCAGCGCGAAGACGTGGCGGTGGCGCGCGAAGAAGCGGGAGAAGCGCTCGGCGACGGAGACGTTCGGCATCTTCTCAGCGCACCCGCTCGAAGCTCGCGCCACCGTCGCGCGTGGCGAGGACGAGGCCACGCATCCCCACCACGTAGCCGCGCTCGGGAGAGGCGAAGGCGACGCCGAGGAGTGGCGCCGGGATGGCGGGGAGCCTGGAGCGCACGAAGCTCGCGCCCGCGTCGTGCGACACGGCGACGAAGCCGCCGTCTCCCGCCACGGCCACCACGTCGCCGGCTCCGCCGACGCCGTAGAGATCCGCGCCGAAGCCGGCCGGGACGGACGCCCAGCTCACGCCGCCGTCCGTCGAGCGCAGGAGCGTCCCCGCGATGCCCACGGCCACGCCCGTGCCCCCGTCGGCGGAGAACCAGACGTCGGTCAGGTAGACGTCGGACGGCACGCCGGCGAGTCGGCCGCGCACGAGCGGCGGGCCGAGACCCGTCATGCGCTCGACGGTGCCGAACTCGCCCACCAGCGCCGCGTCGGCGGCCGCCGGGCGCGCGCCGTTCAGAATCACGTCCTGGTCGCGCGGGATGCAGGCCCAGCGCAAGCCTCCGTCGGAGGTCGAGAGCTGGAGACCGAAGTCCCCCACCACCAGCGCCTCCCCCGGCGCCGGCGCGAGCACGCCGAAGAGATGGCGGCGGAAAGGCGTCGGCCGACGCAAGAAGGTGGCGCCGCCATCCTCGGAGCGCAGCACCACGCCGTTGCGCCCCACCGCCCAGAGCTCCTGCCCGGGGCCGAGCGCCAGCGAGAGGAGCGGCTCGTCGGTGCCGGTGGCCGGCGTGCTCCAGCTCCGGCCCCCATCCTGCGACACCACGATGCTGCCGAGGTAGCCGGCCGCGGCCACGCGCTCCCCGCGCGCCGCCACGCGGAAGAGGTCCGCCGCCGCGTGCAGGCCGTAGCGGTCGGCGACATCGCCGTCCGTCGCGCCGAAAGCCTCCGCGCCCGTGTCGAGACGGCGCGAGATCCGCTCCATCAGCGCCCCGTTCCCCGTCGCGGCGGCGCCGCAGCGCACCTTCTGCGACAGCAGGTCGCGGGCGAGCGGCGCGTAGAGCTGCGTCGGCTCGTCCAGGTAGGCCTCGAGGAGCGTGGTCATTCGCTCGAGCGTGGCGGCGTCGCCGCTCGCCACGGCGGCGGCCACGCCGTCGGAGAGCAGGCGCCGCGCCTGGAATTCGTTCACTGGCCCGGGAAGATCCGACAGCGTCTCGTAAGCGACGGCGAGGGCCTGAATCTCGGGGGCGGCGGCCTGGCCGCCCTGGATCCTCGCGAGCAGGCGCTTCTCCGCGCCCGGCGCAACGCCGGTCACCCGTCCCGAAGGCTCCCGCTCGAAGAGGCCCGGAAAGGCGGCTTCGGCCCGCGTGGCCCGCTCGGCCAGGGCCGCCGCATCGTCGGCGCGGGCGGAGGGCGCAAGGCCTCCAAGCGCCATCCCGAGCAGGATGACCCATGCGAGTCGGCGCGCGCTCGAGCATGCATACGGGGTAAACACAAGGCCGCACCTTAGCGGCCATAAACATCG
>Ga0316624_10001112_pt1 | contig 10259 bp, 8 predicted proteins | sample OWC_Aug_N3_C1_D5_FD_207657 | JGI IMG/M metagenome (GOLD analysis project Ga0316624, IMG submission 207657) | Wetland soil microbial communities from Old Woman Creek delta, Ohio, United States - OWC_Aug_N3_C1_D5_A | ecosystem: Environmental > Terrestrial > Soil > Wetlands | place: USA: Ohio...
ACGGGTCTGAACCGATAAGCTTCTCCAAAAAAATTCTGAACGGAACAGAATTCACACCGAAAGGGACATCCCCGTGTGATCTGGACGACGTCCACGGGAAAATATCCCTTCCTGGGGAGGATGTCTCGTCGGGGCACAGGGATTTTTGCTAAATCTGTGTAACCTTCCTGTCGGTAAAAGGGCTTGAGATTTCCCGTTCTGGCATCTTCGATGAGATGAGGCCAGACTTCTTCAGCCTCTCCAAGGACGACCGAATCGGCATGTTCTTTGGCTTCCTCCGGAACGGCGGTAGGATGAATGCCACCGAGAACAACGGGTATTCCTTTTTTCCGGTAAGCATCAGCGATGTGATAAGCCCGCAAGGCTGTTTTGGATAAAACCGTGATGCCGACCAGGTTGACGTCCTTCAACTCCTTTCCTAAGTCGATGGGAGTCAAGAGGTCATCGGTGAAAGAAATCTCCACATCCGTTGGAGAAAGACTTGCAAGAATGGGCAGCGCGAGACTGGGGACACGGGCATTCTCTTCGACTGCTGGGAGTATCAGTTCAATCTTCACAAGAGTAATCGTAACCACCTTCGCGAGCAAATGTCAAAGGTGTGTGTGAGAAGAGATCTTTGAAGAAAATCAAAAATCTTCCCGTCTGAGAAAAGAGAAAATTGGGGCAAATCTTTATGCCTATGTTCTTAGAAGAGAATGTGAAGAGGTTACCGAATCTTAGGAAAGAATAAGGATTCAAAGCCAATTTTTGATTGAGGGGATCATGAGCTTTATTAAGAACGCATCTGAGAAGCCGGTCCTGTGGACGAGGACCAAAGATGTGTCTGCCAAAGGCAGAATAACCTTAATAAGATGCTGAAAGAAGTTCAGCAATGACAACAGAGTTTTCCTCTTGTGTTTTGTCATCCCGAACTTGATTCTGGATCTCGGTTTTTGGTTTAGAGAATTTGGGTTTTGAAGCCCCGGCCTGTTGCCGGGGAGCCTCAAAAGTTTAGCTCAAGGTTTTTACCTGTCGAGTTGAAAGGTGAGATGAATTCAAGGCTCCTAACTTATCAAAATGGGATTTCAGGCATGAAATGGAAGGAATTCTATTTTTCGCCCAATTAGTAAGTGAATTCATTTAACATAAATTATCAGGTTAATTCTTGACGAGTACACCTACAAATGTTTGCCCGAGCGTGATGCTTGAGGGGGACGATTACGGTTTGAAAGTGAGCATTAACATAGAGATGCGTTCCTCGAACACCTGAGGTCATCGCAGGAGAACGTTCTCAAGCCTTAATTCCTTCGGTAGTTCGTTACGTAGATGCCGCCGCTGACCAACAGAAGCCCCACAATGAGTCCTGTGGTGAGCTGCTCCCCGAGAAAGAGAGCCCCGCATGCTACGCCGAACATAGGAGTGAGAAAGGTGAACACAGCGAGTTCCGAGACCGGATAGATGTGGATGAGTCTGAACCACATGAGGTATGATGCGAAGGCAACAATAACAGAAGAGTATACCAAGGCCAGAACCGCGGAGGTGTTGATATCGAGAATCCATCTTGGTTCAAGAAAGAGGAGACAGATAAATATGATGGGAACGGAGAAGACCAACTGGTAAAGAAAGGTGTGAATAGGATGCACTCGTTCTGCGAGGTACTTTTTGATATAGACCGTTGTGGCGCCCCAGAGAACCGCGGCAATGATCTCAAGCAAGTCGCCAAACAACATGGAGGGATTCCAGGTCCGGGGTTTTCCTAAGAATACTGAGTAAAGCCCTATGAATGCGAGAACAAGACCCGCTATTTTCGTAATATTCAGTCTCTCCTTGAGGAAGAAATAGGCCCCTATGACCACGACAAAAGGGGAGCAGTTGATCAGTATTCCCGCCCTGGCTGCATCTGTGTACAATATGCCAAGGTAGATGCAGACGAACTCCACGCCAAAGAACAGCCCTACCATAAAACCATGAAAAAGCCGGATATCCCTGTGAAAGAGAGGTTCCTTGATAAATAGGCAATATATGATACCACATGCGGAGGCTATTGAGGAGCGGAGAAGGGAGTTGAAGATGGGCGCGAACCCAACGTTGGAGACCTTTACCGCCGTATAGTTCACACCCCATGACATGGTAAGACAAAGGAGTATGAGGAATCCTTTCAGATCCAGGTGGTCTTTAGTCATTCGGCCCTCCTATGCCTTGTTTTCAGTGTTGCCAGGGAGGTCCACTGCAATACGTATACAATAATGACTTATTTTGTCAATCCTTCAGAGAGGATAGAAATACCGCCGATGATTACCGATTCAAATCAAGTACGCTTGGCTAAAATGGCTGGTCGAAGACTTCAGGAAGAAGTGCTCGTAACAATAACATCGGAAATATACACAAAAAGGCAGGGCCATTTCCGATCCTACCTATATTTTCACGCTAACTTGGCTCAGATTGCCTGCGCCCATCCTTGCCCAAAGTCAACCAGCGGCCTTACCTCTTGAACCTCAAAGGTCACGGCAGCGTGAACCATCTTAGCCGGTTCTTCTCCTGCCATCTGGCCAACTTGGGCCCTCATCATCTCGAGCTTTTCTCCTGAAGTCTGATATTCCTTCATCTTCAAATAGATCCTCAATCCCTTCCAATCTGAAAGTGCCATCCCTGGCTCAAAGATCATGAACGCGGCATAGGGATTCTCTAGGAGGTTAGCAAAGGTTTTGTTGTTGCCCATTGCCATGACGACCGTCTTTTCGTCGATCATATGAGGAGAGAGAAAATAGGCAATATTGGGTTTCCCATCCTTGCTGGCTGTACTCAGACCCCCCAACCTCGGCTGTTTGTTGAAAAATTCAATTAATTTACTGGACATATAGACCTCCCTTTTCATCCTTCCTTAGTTTAAATGACTTATACAAGACTCTATGTTTTGATGCAACTCTATCAAAAAAGGTTTGAGAAAGTCAATAAGGCTGCTACAACATATTGCTGTTGATTAGCGCTTGAAATCTTGTATCTTTACGCAAATTCTAAAAATGAAGAGGAAGAAATATGCAAGGAATACCATTTTTATTGTTTGGCAGAGGTTATGAATTTGAGAGACCTTTCCCTTTGACATGACGGAAAGGTTTTTTATTTCACAACGGTTGTATCAGGGCTCGGAATCTATAAGGGAACCCCTTACGCTTGACTGATTCTCCAGCTTTTAGTACATTCCTATACCGTTAGGTTTTGGTGAGTAACCACAACCATCGTGTTATCATTGAGGATCACGCAGAGAGGAGAAGGAATGAAAAAGATGTTGCAGGGAAATCAGGCGATTGCGAGAGGTGCCTGGGAGGCGGGTGTGGTGGTTGGGTGCGCCTATCCCGGGACGCCGAGCAGCGAAATTATGGCTGAGCTGTCCAAGTACAAGGAAATCTACACGGAATGGTCTCCCAACGAGAAGGTGGCCGTGGAGGTTGCCCACGGCGCTTCCCTTGCCGGCGGAAGAGCCTTGGCCTGCATGAAACACGTTGGGTTGAACGTAGCCGCCGACCCTTTCATGACGATTTCTTACACGGGCGTCAAAGGCGGCTTTGTCATTGTTGTGGCCGATGATCCGGGCCAGCATAGTTCTCAGAATGAGCAGGACAGCAGAAACTGGACCCGGTTTGGAAAGGTTCCCATGCTTGAACCGGCTGATTCCGAGGAGTGCAAGGAATTTACAAAGACTGCTTTCGAAATCAGTGAGAGATTCGATACCCCTGTGCTCCTGAGGACTGAGACCAGGGTTTCTCACTGCGACTCTCTTGTTGAGCTGGGAGGAAGAAAGGAATCGACGATTCAAATGGGCCTCGACCAGAAAGAAACGCCGAAGTATGTCATGGTACCCATGTATGCCAGGGTGAAGCGGGTCGCCATCGAAGATAGAATTGCCAAACTCGCGGCCTACGCGGATTCAGAGTTCCCGTACAATGCGATGGAAATCAATGACCCCTCGATAGGGTTTATCACGTCAGGTGTCAGCTATCTTTATACTAAGGAGGTATTCCCGCAGTACTCTTTCCTGAAGCTGGGAATGGTATGGCCGCTGCCGAAGAGAATGATCGCGGCATTCTTCAAAAAAGTGAAGAAGGTGATTGTGGTGGAGGAGCTTGACCCTTTCCTGGAGACGGAGATCAAAGCCATGGGCTACAAAGTGCAGCATGGCAAGGACTTGATCCCCCAAATCGGCGAGTTGTCGCCGAGTATCGTTAAACAGTCATTGATGAAAGCAGTGGAAGGCAAGCGCTATCAGGCGCCGAAGGTGAGGGTAAAGCCGGAAGACCTTCCCAGAAGACCGCCGAATCTCTGTGCCGGTTGTGCTCACAGGCCGTTGTTTTATGCTCTTAAAAAGCTCGGACTCTATGTATTCGGCGACATCGGCTGTTATGCCCTGGCGGTTGCGCCGCCGCTTTCGGCCATGCACGCGTCAACGTGCATGGGCGCCGGTATCGGCGGTGCCTATGGCGCAGGAAAGGTGATCGGAAAAGACGGGCTTGGAAAGATCTGCGCCGTTCTCGGTGACTCCACCTTCTTTCATTCCGGCGTCACCCCGCTGATGGATGCCGCGTACAATAAGGGCTATTCTACGACGATCATCCTGGATAACGGGATTACAGCCATGACAGGACAACAGGACCACCCGGGAACAGGATACACGATACAAAGCGAACCGGCGACCATGATCGACTATGAGCAGTTAGCCAGGGCTGTTGGCATTAAGCACGTGAGAAAGGTGGATCCCTATAAGGTTAACGAGACGATGGAAGTGATCAGAGAAGAGGTGAATAGGGATGATGCCTCGGTCATCATCACAGAAAATAGCCCCTGTATCCTGCTCCGCAGGGCCAAACCGTTGGAGAAATTCAAGAGCCCATGGTACGCGATTGACGCCGAAAAGTGCAGGGGCTGCAAGGTGTGCCTTGAGATCAACTGTCCTGCGATGAGCTGGCTCGAAGCTGAGGGCCAGACAAAAGACGGCCACAAGAGGAAAGGGACCGTATTGATCAACAAAGATCAGTGCGTCGGCTGCGAGGTCTGCGTTCAGATCTGCAAGTTCGAAGCGATCGTGCCGGGGACGAGGTGAGGAGGAGAGTAATGAAAGAAAACGGGAAAGTGACAAACATATTCTTATCAGGGGTGGGAGGCCAGGGAACGATCCTTGCGAGTAATATCCTGGGTGAAGTCTTCCTTAAAGCCGGGTACGATGTGAAAAAGTCTGAGGTTCACGGGATGGCCCAGCGGGGGGGAGATGTGACCACGCATTTCCGCTTCGGGAAAAAAGTTTACTCACCGCTCATCGCCAACGGGGAGGCCGATTATCTCATATCCTTTGAACTGCTCGAAGCGCTACGGTACATCAATTGGGTGAAGCCGGAAGGAAAGATCATCATCAACCAACAGACGATTTTACCGCCTGCCGTCAGTCTCGGACAGATAGAGTATCCGAAGGACGTTGAAAAGACGTTCAAAAAATACTTCAAAGACAATGTCCGGATCATCAACGGGCAGGAGATCGCGAGAAAGCTCGGCAATATCCAGGCCGCGAACGTGGTTCTCATCGGCGCTTTCTCCAATTTTTTCCCGGAAATCAAGGAAGAGCAGTGGACCAACGCCATCAGGGCACTCCTGGCGGCAAAACTCCATGAACTTAACATCAAAGCCTTCTATGAAGGAAGAGAAGCCAAATAATCATCCTGGGGAGGGACATATGGCGGATATCCAGATCCATATCGGTGAGATGCTGGCGAGGAATGCCCGGATGTATCCCGATGACGTTGCTCTTATCGAAAGGATACCGGCGGAAAAGAAAAGGAGCACGATCACTTGGCGTGAATTCGATGAGCGCGCGAATCGTTTCTCAAATGTACTCCTGTCTAAAGGCGCCAAGAAAGGCGATAAAGTCATACACCTTATGAATAACTCCATTGACTGGCTCGTCGTCTATTTCGGTATTATCCGGACAGGGGCATGGGTCGTCCCCCTCAACTTTCGCTTCACAAGCGATGACATCGAGTACTGTTGCGATGTGGCAGAGCCGGACATCTTTGTATTCGGTGAAGAATTCGTGGAGAGGGTAGGGCCCATTCGGGAGGGACTCTCTTCTGTCAAACACTTTATCTGTGTCGGCGAGAAGATCCCTCCTTATGCGGAATCATTTTCTAAGGTCCTGGCCGGATCGCCTCCAACGCCTCCCGGAGTATCCATCACCTTTGACGACCCCTGCGGGCTCTATTTTACTTCCGGGACGACAGGTCAGCCAAAACCGATCCTGTTGACCCACCTGAACATGGCAAATGCTTGCATCACCGAGAACATCCACCACTTTCAGACGAAGAAGGATATCTTTATCCTCATCCCTCCCCTCTATCACACAGGAGCGAAAATGCACTGGCTTGGCAGCTTCATCGTCGGAGGGGCCGCGGTGATATTAAAAGGTATCTCTCCAGAATCGATTCTCGAAGCCGTGAGTGAGGAAGGGGGTACTATTGTCTGGCTTCTTGTACCCTGGGCACAGGACATCCTGGTCAAACTGGATAGCGGCGAGCTGAAGCTGAAAGATTACAAGCTTTCCCAATGGCGTCTGATGCATATCGGAGCGCAACCGGTTCCGCCCTCGCTGATCACCCACTGGAAACAGTATTTCCCGGAGATGGCCTATGACACAACGTTCGGTTTGAGTGAGAGCACCGGCCCGAATTGTGTGCACCTGGGGATTGAGAATATCCATAAAGTCGGGGCCATCGGGCGGCCGGGATTCAACTGGGAGACCCGCATTGCAGACGAGGAGGGGAAGGATGTCGGCCAGGGACAGACCGGCGAGCTTCTTCTCCGCGGCAACGGTGTGATGCGGGAGTATTACAAGAACCCCGAAGCCACGGCGCGAGCCTTGAAGGATGGATGGCTCTATACAGGAGATATGGCGAGACAGGATGAAGACGGCTTTATCTATATCGTGGACAGAAAGAAAGATGTGATCATCACCGGCGGCGAGAATGTCTTTCCCATCGAGGTCGAAAACTTCCTCCATACGCACCCGAACGTGAAGGATGTGGCAGCCATCGGCTATCCCGACGAGCGACTGGGTGAATTGGTTGCCGTGGTAGTGGATCCGGTTCCGGGCAAACCCCTTACCGAAGAAGAGGTTCTCAAATACTGTGAAAAAATGCCGAAGTACAAACGACCGCGAAAGATCTTTTTGGGTGAGGTTCCGCGGAACCCTACCGGAAAGATAGAGAAGACAAAACTGAGGAAGAGGTATATCGGCAGCGAGGGGGCATTCAAGGTTTGAGAAGAGGAGGAGGGGAACGGAGAGCGTGCGAATCACGGAAGCTGTGACTCAATAACCCTAAAGTGTATTGTGTAGGGTTGACCCCAAATCCACAAAATCCAAATCTTCCTCTATTTAGAGCCGCAGGTGGAGCAGCTACTGGGAGAAGCGCAGCTTTCGCAGGAGGAGCCAGCAGTGCTCTTAAACTTTCCACCGACGGAAAAGGCGAAAGCGGACATGATTCGATGAACCTTCTTGGTCTTGCATTTGGGGCAAGCGACCTTTTCGGAGGTATTCAACACCAATTTTTCAAATTCATTTTCACACTGATCACATTGGTATTCGTAAATAGGCATCTGAGTAACTCCTTCAAGATTTAGAGTAACATTTTCTGATTCATTCGGCAAGGGAGTGCTCGGTGTGGATTCCCCAATATACCGGGTTTTGCTCTCTCTGCCAAGTTCTCAAATTTCCTGAAAAATATTGACGCAATTGGAGAAAAAAAGTTATATAATATCGTTAATTTTTGAAAGGAGGGAATTCTTATGGCAGTGAGGGTAGGGATTAATGGTTTTGGCAGAATTGGCCGGAATGTCTTGCGAGCAGGTCTGAATAAGAAGGAGTTGGAATTTGTGGCGGTCAATGACCTCACCGATGCACAGACGTTGGCCCATCTCTTGAAATACGATTCCGTCCACGGAAAACTTGGGGCACGGATAGAAGCAAAGAAAGATGCCATCCTGGTCGACGGGAAAGAAATTAAGGTGTTCGCACAGAAAGACCCGGGTCAGCTCCCCTGGAAAGATTTGCGAGTGGACGTCGTGCTCGAAAGCACAGGAAGGTTTACAGATCGAGCAGGCGGATCAAAACATATGGAGGCGGGCGCAAAAAAGGTGGTGGTTTCTGCGCCGGCGAAAGATCCAGATATTTCTTTGGTCCTGGGAGTCAATGAAAAAGAATATAACCCCGCGAAACATCACATCCTCTCCATGGGATCCTGTACAACGAACTGTCTGGCTCCCATTGCCAAAATACTGGTGGATGAGTTCGGAGTGGAATATGGATTGATGACCACGATCCATTCCTATACGAACGATCAGGTAATTCTCGACTTTCCGCACCGGGACCTTCGTCGGGCAAGGGCAGCCGGGATGTCGATGATTCCAACGACCACCGGGGCTGCCACTGCGCTCTCCCTGGTCATCCCGGAGTTGAAAGGAAAGATGGATGGTATGGCGATCCGGGTGCCCACGCCGAATGTCTCTGTCGTGGATCTGGTGGTGCAGTTGAAGAAAGACACGACAGCAGAGGGGATCAACAAGGTATTGAAGTCGTATGCAGAAGGAAAACTAAAAGGAATCCTGAGTTTCAATGAGGAGCCCCTGGTCTCCATCGACTTCAACGGGAATCCTCATTCTTCGATTGTGGACGGTCCATCCACGAAAGTGATCGGGGGAAAAATGGTGAAGATTATTTCGTGGTACGACAACGAATGGGGCTTTTCCAATCGGATGGTGGATTTGCTCCTGTATCTTTTCGGGAAAAAGTAATAAGCTGTGAAATCATTTCGGGCGCCGGGCGGGCAAGAATATCTCCAAAGTTTTACAAATGTGGTTATTTGAGAGGGCAAAGGTAAGATCTCTGTGTGGCTAATCAGCATATATTGAGGTTTTTCATCGTTAGTAGTTAGCCTTAAAGAGGGATCGCTGTAAAACTTTTACGATATCCCTGCCCGTCCTTTGCACAGGAGGCAAGTTTTTGCGCCTTATCTCCCGTCCAGGAGGAGTTCGAGAGAGGGGGGAGAGCGGAGTAAATCATGGCGATTCGCACCATAGATCAAATTGAATTGAAAGGGAAACGGGTATTTATTCGAGTCGATTTTAATGTTCCTCAGGACGAGAAGAATAACATTACCGATGATACCCGAATCCTCCTCTCCCTTCCATCCATTCGGTTCGCCAGTGACGCGGGGGGAAGAGTCATCCTTGCCTCTCATCTGGGAAGACCCAAAGGGAAGAAAGATCCTAAATTCAGTTTGGCTCCGGTTGCTGGAAGACTGTCTCAACTCATGGGGGAAAAAGTGGCTTTTGCCCAGGATTGCATCGGAGAAGGGGTACAGAAGCAAATCGGAGAAATGAAAGAAGGAAGTATCCTTCTCCTGGAAAACCTCAGGTTTCATCCTGAAGAGGAGAAGAATGAAGAGGCTTTTTCAAAGGCGCTGGCCTCTCTCTGTGACGTATACGTCGATGATGCTTTTGGCGCTGCCCACCGGGCTCATGCTTCTACAGAAGGAATGACCCGATTTGTGAAGACCGTGGCAGCGGGGTTTTTGATGATGAAGGAAATTGGCAGCCTGGAGAAAGCCCTGGTGAGTCCCCAAAAGCCCTATGTGGCGATCCTCGGCGGAGCAAAAGTATCCGACAAGATAGGGGTGATTCAAAATCTTCTGGATAAAGTGACTACTCTCCTGATCGGGGGAGGCATGGCCTATACGTTTCTTAAAGGTGAGGGATTTCAGGTAGGAAAATCCCTTGTCGAAGAGGATCAGATAGACTTTTCGCTCAGGCTTTTGGAAAAAGCAAAAGGGAAGATCAAGTTTTTTCTCCCTTCGGATCACATCGCTGCTGAGCGAATGGACATCCAAGCGAAGAGAGAGACCGTGAAGAACGATAAAATTCCTTCAGGCTGGGTCTGCCTGGATATCGGACCCGAAACAGTGAAGACGTTTTCAGAGGAGATCCAATCCGCTAAGACCATTGTTTGGAACGGTCCCATGGGTGTCTTTGAAATGGAGCCATTCAGTCAGGGGACTTTTGCCGTTGCGAAGGCGATCGCCGGCTCCTCGGCCTTCAGTATTGTGGGTGGAGGAGATTCCGTCTCGGCGGTGAACAAGGCAGGGGTAGCGGACAGAATCAGTCATATTTCTACGGGAGGCGGAGCCTCTCTGGAGTTTCTCGAGGGGAAGAAGTTGCCGGGCATTGAGGCACTGAGGAGATAACAG
>Ga0316624_10001113_pt1 | contig 10257 bp, 7 predicted proteins | sample OWC_Aug_N3_C1_D5_FD_207657 | JGI IMG/M metagenome (GOLD analysis project Ga0316624, IMG submission 207657) | Wetland soil microbial communities from Old Woman Creek delta, Ohio, United States - OWC_Aug_N3_C1_D5_A | ecosystem: Environmental > Terrestrial > Soil > Wetlands | place: USA: Ohio...
GCCCGAGATGGGCGTCGAGCACGAAACGGACCTCGCGCAGGGGCGCCGGCCGGACGAGGGCCAACGGGCTGATGTCAAGCGCCTCGAACACCGGGTAGACGCTGACGCGGTCGCCGTCTCGGACCAAGCAGGAGAAATCGACGGATTGCCCGTTGACCAGGATCAGGTCGACCTCGGTGTGGGGCACGCCGAGCGACTCGATCACGTCCTTGATCGAGGCGCGCTGGTCGAAGGTGTGCGGGAAAGCGGCCTGCCGCCGCTCGGGGGGGAGGAAGTCGTTGAGCTCCGCGTAGAACCGGAACCAGGCACGCACCACGGTCAGTCGGAGTCTATCATCGCGCCGGTCCACGGTGGGATGCCGCTTCGCTGTCTCTTCGTCCGGCCGGGCTTCCGTCCCCGGCGCGGAAGATTCCGCTTCCGGGGCGCAAGAGCGCTGTGGTAGATTCTCACGGTTTGGATTCGAGCAAGCTGAGCCCTTCCTCCGTTCGGGGGGAGTCGGCTCATCCGGCAGTCGAGCCGGACACGTTTCCGGGAGATCCAGGATAGTGGCATCGCGGCGCTATACCATCGTCATCGCCAACCGCGGATCCGGTGTCCTTCACCGGTTCACGTTCAGCCTGCGGCCAACTCTGCTGATCGCGGGCTTCATCTTCAGCCTTCCCATCCTCATCGGCCTCGGGGCGCGTTGGAGCGCCCGGGAGGAGCTCAGCACGCTCCGGTCCAGCGTCGGAGCGCTGGAGATGGAAAACGCCAGCTACCGGGCGTTCAGTGGCGAGCTGACGACGCAGGTCGCGGCGCTGGAGGGAGTGGTGGAGAAGATCGGCGCGCGCTCCGCCCTCGATCCTGACTCGGCCCGCGCGGTCGGAAACCTCCGGCCGCTGCTGAAGGCGCGCGGCGTGGGTGGAGGAGATGTCACCACCCCGTCGGTGCGATCGATGCTTTCCTCTTCCTTGACCCTGCCGGAGGACAACACGTTCGCCGCGCTCCGCGATTTCCTCGGGCGTCTCCAGACCCGCCTGCAGGTCGTCCGGGCCGACGTCGAGGACCGGGCGCAGCTCGCCGAGTCGACACCATCCATCTGGCCCACGATCGGCAACCTCTCCGCGTTCTTCGGGCAGCGGGACGATCCGTTCGGGAGCGGCCAGGCGGAGTACCACACGGGACTGGACATTTCCGCCGACAAGGGGCACCCGGTCGTGGCGACGGCCTCCGGGACCGTCGAATCGGCCTCCTACAGCGGCAACTACGGCAACCTGCTGGTGATCAACCACGGCTTCGGGCTCGTCACGAGGTACGCGCACCTCGCCTCGTTCGCGGTCAGAGTGGGCGATCATGTCCAGCGCGGCCGCGTCATCGGCTACGTCGGAACGACGGGGCGCACGACGGGGCCGCACCTGCACTACGAGCTGCTGGTCAACGGCGCCCTGACCAACCCGCTGAGGCTGCTGACCGACAGCCAGCGCCGCTAGGTCCCGGCTCCGCCCTCGTTACTCGCCACTCGCTCCTCGCACCAGCCATCAGCTCTCAGCGGTCAGCCCTCAGCCGGTACCTCGTGACTCTGTCCCTTGAGGAGCGACTGCGTGGCGGTGCGCTTCCTTGACGATCTTCGCCGCGACCACCTAGAATCAAGAGGATATCCCGGTCCGGAGCCACCCTACCGTCCATGTCAGTCCTCACCAGGCTCTTCGGAACCCAGCACGAGCGCCGTGAACTGAAGCGGCTGGCGCCCCTGGTCGAGGCGATCAGCGCGCGCGAAGAGGTGATACGCGCGCTCACCGACGAGCAGCTGCGCGGGAAGACCGCCGAGTTCCACCAGCAGGTCGACCAGGGAGCCACGCTGGACGAGGTGCTCCCGGAGGCGTTTGCCGTTGTCCGGGAGGCTGCGAGGCGGACGCTCAACATGCGTCACTTCGACGTCCAGCTGATCGGCGGGATGGTGCTCCATCAGGGCAAGATCGCCGAGATGAAGACCGGCGAGGGCAAGACGCTGGTGGCCACGCTGCCGGCCTACCTGAACGCGCTCGCCCGCAAGGGCGTTCACATCGTCACGGTCAACGACTACCTGGCCAGGCGCGACTCCGAATGGATGGGCCGGATCTACCGGTTCCTGGGCCTGACGGTCGGCGTCATCCAGCACGACCTCAACGACGCCGAGCGGCAGGTGGCCTACACCTGCGACATCACCTACGGCACCAACAACGAGTTCGGCTTCGACTACCTCCGCGACAACATGAAGTTCGAGCTGGCCCACTACGTCCAGCGCGGCCATCACTACGCGATTGTGGACGAGGTCGACAGCATCCTGATCGACGAGGCGCGGACGCCGCTCATCATCTCCGGGCCGGCGGAGGAGTCCACGGAGCTCTACTACGAGGTCGATCGGCTCATCCCGAAGCTCAAGCCTGGTGCCGTCACGCGGGGTGATGCCAAGGCGGAGGAACGCGAGGCGCTCGAGGCCACGGGCGACTACCTGGTCGACGAGAAGCACAAGACGGTGAACCTGACCGAGAGCGGCATGGCGAAGTCCGAGAAGATGCTGGGCCACCGCCTCAAGCCGGGAGGCCTCTACGACCCGGTCAACATGCCGCTGCTCCACCACGTCAACCAGGCCCTGCGGGCCCACACGCTCTTCAAGCGCGACGTGGACTACATGGTCAAGGAGGGCCAGGTCGTCATCGTCGACGAGTTCACCGGCCGGCTGATGCCGGGGCGGCGCTGGAGCGACGGCCTGCACCAGGCGGTGGAGGCGAAGGAGAAGGTCAAGATCGAGCGCGAGAACCAGACGCTCGCGACGATCACCTTCCAGAACTACTTCCGCAAGTACCAGAAGCTCGCCGGCATGACCGGCACCGCGGAGACCGAGGCGGAGGAGTTCGCCAAGATCTACAACCTCGACGTCATCGTCATTCCGCCGAACAAGACGCTGCGCCGGCTGGAGGAGCCCGATCTCGTCTACCGCACGGAGCGGGAGAAGTACGAGGCCATCGTCGCGGACATCGTCGAGAAGCAGGAGCAGGGGCGCCCTGCGCTGGTCGGCACGATTTCCATCGAGAAGTCCGAGCGGCTCTCCTCGATGCTCAAGCGGCGCGGCATCAAGCACGTCGTGCTGAACGCGAAGTACCACGCGCAGGAGGCCGAGATCGTCGCGCAGGCCGGGCGCCAGAACGCGGTGACGATCGCCACGAACATGGCCGGGCGCGGCACCGACATCCTGCTCGGCGGCAACGCGGAGTTCATGGCGCGGCAGAAGTGCCTCGCCGACGAGGTGGCCGAGCGGCTGCCCAAGGGCGAGGAGCACTTCGTCGACGACGAAGAGTACGTCTATTTCTTCCACATCGACAACTTCTACCGCGTGCCCCGCGCACACTGGGATCGCGCGCTCGACCACTTCAAGCGCCAGACCGATGCCGAGCACAACGACGTGGTCGATCTCGGGGGCCTGCACATCGTCGGCACGGAGCGGCACGAGGCACGCCGCATCGACAACCAGCTGCGAGGCCGGGCCGGCCGCCAGGGCGACCCCGGGTCCTCGCGCTTCTACCTCTCGCTCGAGGACGACCTGATGCGCATCTTCGGGTCGGACCGCATCTCGGGGCTGATGGAGCGTCTCGGGATGGAGGAAGGCGTCCCCATCGAGCACCGGATGGTGACCAAGGCGATCGAGCGGGCGCAGAAGCAGGTGGAGTCCCAGAACTTCTCGATCCGCAAGCACCTGCTCGAGTACGACGACGTGATGAACAAGCAGCGCGAGAGCGTCTACGCGCTGCGGCGGGAGCTGCTCGAAGGGCAGGTGCACCTCGCCGAGGATGAGGTCGTCGATACCCGCGCGTACCTGATGGACCTGGCCGAGGACCTGCTCGACTCGGCGATGGAGGCCTACTGCAGCCGCGAGGCGGACGTCGAGCAATGGGACCTCGAGGCGCTCAAGCGCGAGGTGACCCGGCTGTTCGCGCTCGACGTCAATGACTACGCCGTGATCGATTTCGGCGGGAAGAGCGCCGACGAGCTGCGCGACGTGCTGTGGGAACGGATCAGCCGGAGGTACGCCGAGAAGGAAGAGCTGGTCGGCGCCGACCTCATGCGCCGCGTCGAGCGCGACATCATGCTGCAGATCGTCGACGCGCAGTGGAAGGACCATCTGTACAGCCTCGACCACCTGAAGGAAGGGATCGGGCTCCGCGGGTACGGTCAGCGCGATCCGCTGGTCGAGTACAAGAAGGAGAGCTTCGGGCTCTTCAAGGACATGAAGGACCGGATCGACGAGGAGATGGTCCGGTACCTCTGGTGGATCCGGCCGGTCCTGGGCGACGAGGCCGCCGCGCCGGGCCGCCGCGCGGCGGCCCGCAAGGCCGCTGCCCCGCGTCCGGAGCAGAGCGACGCCGCGGCGGTGTTCGGCGGCGCGCCGCGCCGCGGCTCGGCGGGCGGCGGTCCTGCGCCCGCGCGGACCGGCGGCGACGATGTCATCAAGACCGTGCGTCGCGAGGAGCCGAAGGTCGGACGCAACGAACCCTGCCCCTGCGGCAGCGGCAAGAAATACAAGAAGTGCCACGGAGCGACAGCCTGACATGGACCCGAAGCCAGCCACTCCAGCCATGCTCGGCGTAGGCACCGAGCTGGCGACAGCCCTCACCTTCGACGACGTGCTGCTCGTGCCCCAGCGGTCGCCGGTCGTGCCGACGATGGTCGATGTGACCACGAGGCTGACCCGCAACATCGCGCTGAATGTTCCGCTGGTGAGCGCGGCCATGGACACCGTGACCGAGTCGCGCCTCGCGATCGCCATGGCGCAGCAGGGCGGCATCGGCATCATCCACAAGAACCTGCCCGTCGAGGAGCAGGCGTCCGAGGTGGACCGGGTGAAGCGCTCGGAGAGCGGCATGATCGTCAACCCGATCACCCTCTCGCCGACGAACCGGATCTACGAGGCGCTCGCCCTCATGAAGAAGTACCGGATTTCCGGGGTGCCCATCACCGAGGACGGCAGCAAGGAGGGCCGGCTCGTCGGCATCCTGACCAACCGCGACCTGCGGTTCGAGACCAACATCGATCGGGCCATCTCCGAGGTGATGACGCGCGAGAACCTGATCACCGTGCCCGTGGGCACGACGCTCGACGAGGCGCGCGCGATCCTGCACCGGCACAAGGTCGAGAAGCTGCTCGTCGTGGACCAGGACTACCGGCTGAAGGGGCTCATCACCGTCAAGGACATCCAGAAGCTGGTCAAGTACCCGAACGCGTGTAAGGACTCCCTGGGCCGGCTGCGCGTCGGGGCCGCCGTCGGCGTGGCCAGGGACACGATCGATCGCGCCACCGCGCTGGTGTCCGCCCACGTGGACGTGCTCGTCGTGGACACGGCGCACGGCCACTCGGAGCGCGTGCTGGAGGTCGTCGGGGAGCTGCGCCGGCGGTTCCCCGAGGTCGACCTCATCGCGGGCAACGTGGCCACCGGCCAAGCGACCGAGGACCTCGTCGCGCTCGGCGTCGATGCCGTGAAGGTCGGGATCGGCGCCGGGTCGATCTGCACGACCCGGGTCATCGCGGGGATCGGCGTCCCGATGATCACCGCCATCCTGGAGTGCGCCCGTGCCGCCCGGCGGCACGACGTGCCCGTCATCGCGGACGGCGGCATCCGGTACTCGGGCGACATCACCAAGGCGATCGCCGTCGGCGCCAGCTCCACCATGATCGGGAGCCTGTTCGCCGGCACCGAGGAGAGCCCGGGCGAGGTCGTGCTCTACCAGGGCCGGAGCTTCAAGGAATACCGGGGCATGGGCTCGATCGGCGCGATGCGCCGCGGCAGCCGCGATCGGTACTTCCAGGACGAGTTCGATCTCGACAACGGCAACGAGGGCGGGGACAAGCTCGTGCCCGAGGGGATCGAAGGCCGCGTCGCCTACAAGGGCACCGTGGCGGCCATGATTCACCAACTCGTCGGTGGTCTTCGCGCGGGGATGGGGTACTGCGGGTGCGAGTCGATCACGGACCTCCAGCGGGACGCCCGCCTGATTCGCGTGACCCCGGCAGGTGTCCGCGAGGGCCACGTCCACGACGTCATCATCACGAAAGAGGCGCCCAACTACCAGTCGGAGTAGGCTCTGGGCTCCGGGCTTCGGGCCCGGCCTTGGGGCTTGTCTCGGCCATGGGCCTATGGCCTCTGGCCTGTGGCCTGTGGCCTCTCGATTGTGATCTCCCGCTCGTCGCCACCCAGGTCCGCGATCGTCACGCGGAGGGCGCCCGGGAGGGAACGCGGCAGCTTCTCCGCCCACTCCACCACCAGCACCGAACGGCTTGCCGGCAGGTCGTCCAGACCGAGGTCATCCACCTCCGCCCCTTCGATGCGATACAGGTCCGCGTGGTACAACGTCAGGCGGGAGCCGTGGTATTCCTGGATCAGCGTGAAGGTGGGGCTGCTGATCTCGTCAGGGGGAATCCCGAAGGCCGGCGCCATTCCCCGGACGAACGTCGTCTTGCCTGAGCCGAGATCCCCGAGGAGCAGCACGGCGGCGCCGGGCCCGAGCCCGAGCGCCAGGCGCCTGGCGACCTCGCAGGTTTCCTCCTCGGAGTGAACGCGGACGATCTCTTTCATCCGGCTCGCCGGTCAGCGCTCGACCCGCTCCCTGGCCGTCAGCTCCAGGACCGCGTCGCCGAGGTGCCCGGCGAGGTCGGCAGCGGTCATCGAGACTTCCCCTTCGTCCGCTTCCGCCAGATCGCCGGCCGCGCCGTGCAGGTAGACGGCGAGCTTGCAGGCCGCCTCGGGGTCCGACAGCTGGCCGAGCCAGGCGGCAACCATGCCCGTCAGCACGTCACCCGTCCCCCCGGTCGCCATTCCCGGGTTCCCCGTCGGGTTGATGAAGGCCTTTCCGTCCGGCGTGGCCACGATCGTGCGGTGCCCCTTGAGCACGACGTAGAGACGTTGCGAGGCGGCCAGCCGCCGGGCCACGTCAAGCCTGTTCGCCTGCACCTCCTCTGGCCGGACGTCCAGCAAGCGGGCCATCTCCCCCGGGTGCGGAGTGACGATGACATCGAGGTCGTCGCGCCCGGCGATCCGGTGCGGGTCGCCCGCAAACGCGTTGAGCGCATCGGCGTCGATCACGAGAGGAACCTGCGACCGCTCGAGCAGGGCGTGCACCAGGGCGCTCGGTCCCTCTCCCGCTCCGAGGCCGGGCCCGATGGCGATGACGTCCTTCTCGAGCGAGAGCACGCGCTCGAGTGCGCCGCCCGTGACGGTGCCCGCCGGGCTCTCGTCGAGGCCTTCGGTCATGTACTCGGCCCCGAGCGCTGCGACTGTCGCCTGACAGGAGCGTGGCGTGGCCACCGTGACCAGGCCGGCGCCGGAGCGAAGGGCGCCCTCGGCCGCCAGGTGCGCGGCCCCGGTCTTGCCCCGCGATCCCGCGACGATCAAGACGTGTCCGAAGCTGCCCTTGTGCGCGTTGGGGGCCCGCGGCTGGACCAGTTCGCGGACTTCCTCCCGGGTCAGAAGCTCGATCCGGGGGCCGTCGATGGTCTCGATGACGTCGAGCGGGATCCCGATGTCGGCGACCACCAGTTTCCCGACCCTGAGCTCGGCGGGCGGCAGGACGAGCGGCAGCTTGGGCGCGGCGAGCGTGACCGTGATCGACGCGTCGATGCAGGTGCCAATGAGCGTCTGGGTGTCTGCGGACATTCCGCTCGGCAGGTCCACCGACACCACCGGCAGATCCATGGCGTTGACGTCGGCGACGATCGTCTCGAGGAGACCCGAGAGGGCCGAGCCGAGCCCGGTGCCGAACATCGCGTCCACCACGATGTCCGCGTGCGCCACTTCCGACTGGTGGAGCTCCCACGCCTGCGCGTCGTGGACCGGGATCACCGGCAGTCCCAGGTGGCCCAGGATGCCCAGGTTGATCCGGGCGTCGCCCCGGACCTCGTCGAGGCTGCCCGTCACGAAGACGGATACGTCTATGCCCCGCTGTCGCAGGATCCGGGCGACGACGAACCCGTCCCCGCCGTTGTTGCCCCGGCCCGACAGCACGGTCACGCGGCGGTCGGCCAGATCCGGGTAGTGCGCCTCGAGGGCGGCCACAACCTGGTGTCCGGCGTTCTCCATGAGCACGATCGACGGGATCCCGATCTCGCGGATCGCCCGGCGATCCGCCTCGCGCATCTGGCTGGCGTTGAGCACTCGCATGGCTGTGGTGGATTCTCTGTCCAGCGGGTGCTCCTGTCAACCGCGGCGCTACGGCCCGAAGGCCGATCCTGGCCGCCTTGCACCCGCCGGCGATGCCGGGGTACGCTACTGCCTGGCACCGAGCCCCAGCCCACTCATCGTTGCCCGTTGTCGCTTCGCGCCAGGTTTCTCCGAGGTCGCCTCCGTGCTGCCGGTGGCCGTCTCGGCCGCGCCCGGTCTCGTGCGCGACGGACTGCGCTGTCTGGAGGCACGCCGCATGGCAGTCATCGTCAACGTGAACGGTCACATCACGGATGGCCAGAGCGCCGTCGTTCCCGTGCTCGACCACGGCTTTCTGTACGGCGAAGGGATCTACGAAGTCATTCGGACCTACGAACGCAGGCTGTTCCTCTTCGACCGCCACGTGGCGCGTCTGCGCCGTTCGGCGGAGATGATCGAGCTGCCGGTTCCCTTTACCGACGCCGGCCTGTACTCGCGTATCAGGGAGACGATCGAGGTCCTCGATCGGGAGCGCGATCGAGGCGGATGGGGGCCCGAGACCTACGTCCGGGTCCTGCTGACCCGGGGGGCCGGCGAGATCTCCTACAACCCGTCCTTCTGCAGGACCCCCACGCTGGTGGTCATCGTGAAGCCGCTGGTGCCCCAGCCGTCCGAGGTGTACGGAGACGGGGTCAGGGTCGTGCTCGTCCCGATCGTGCGCAACCATCCCGGCTCGGTCAACCCCCTCATCAAGTCGAACAACCTGCTGAACAACGCTCTGGCCGCCCAGCACGCGCTGCGCGAGGGCGCATTCGAGGCGGTGATGCGCAACTACCGCGGCGAGCTCTCGGAGTGCTCGCTGTCCAACCTGTTTGTGGTGCGCGACGGGGCGGCGTTGACGCCACCGATCGATGCGGGCCTGCTGGCGGGAATCACGCGCGGCTTTCTGTTCGAGGTCGGCGAGGCCGTGGGCGTGAGGGTGCTCGAGACGACCCTTCGGGACGAAGACCTCCTCGGGGCCGACGAGGCGTTTCTGACGGGAACGACGCTCGAGATCATCCCTATCGTCCATGTCGACGACAGGACGATAGGAAGCGGCCGGCCCGGCCCGGTCACCCGGAAGCTGCTGCAGCAGTTTCGCAGCATGGCACACGAGCGGAGCCGCGGCGTCTGAGAGGTCCTGGGCCGATCCGATCGGATGGAACCACCGATGTCACTCGACCCTCGCTTCCTCGCGCCCGGCCAGACGCACGTGCCGGGCATCCTGGGCGGCCTCGGGCCCCTGTCGCACGTGCACTTCGAGCAGATCCTGCTGTCCCGCAACCACCTCCGGGGCGCGCGCGCGGATCAGCAGCACCCGGTCTGGCTCCTCGCCAGCGCTTCATCGACGCCGGAGCGCACGCGGGCCCTTGTGTCCGGCGGCGAGAGCCCGCTGCCCCACCTGCTCCACTTCGCCCGCCTGCTGGAGAGCGCGGGCGCGGACGCCCTTCTCGTCGTCTGCAACACCGCCCACGCGTACCATGCCGAGGTACAGAAGGCCATCGGCATCCCGTGGGTGCACCTGATGCACGCGACGGCAGTGCACATCCGCGAGTTCCTGCCCGCAGAGAGTGCCGTCGGGATCCTCGGCACGGATGCCACGCTTGTCTCACGCCTGTACCACCGCGCGCTTGAGGCGTGCGGGCTGCAGGTCGTGGCCCCGGAGCCTGGCTCGGCGGTGCAGGCGATGGTGACCCGGGCGATCTTCGACCCGGTCGCGGGCATCAAGGCGACGGGCGCGGAGGTCACCTCCGAGTCCCGAACGTTGCTCGGCGAGGCCGTCAACTGGTGCGTCGAGCACGGAGCCCGGACGGTCGTGGCCGGGTGCACGGAGGTCTCGACCGGGCTGAGCCTGGGCACGTCCTCGCGCGCGAGGCTGGTGGATCCGCTGATCGTCGCCGCCGACATCGCCCTCGATCTTGCCTACGGCGTCCGGCAGCCGTCCGAGTTCCTGGTGTCCTACTGAGCACCACGAAGACCACGAAGGACGGACTCGGGATTCCACGAAGAACACGAAGGCTCTGTCTGCGAGCCTCTGCGGGCTACGGCACCTGCCCCGTCCACTTCAGGAT
>Ga0316624_10001114_pt1 | contig 10250 bp, 7 predicted proteins | sample OWC_Aug_N3_C1_D5_FD_207657 | JGI IMG/M metagenome (GOLD analysis project Ga0316624, IMG submission 207657) | Wetland soil microbial communities from Old Woman Creek delta, Ohio, United States - OWC_Aug_N3_C1_D5_A | ecosystem: Environmental > Terrestrial > Soil > Wetlands | place: USA: Ohio...
CGCTGCCATGGGATGGCAGATGACTCCGCAGCAGGTTGCAACCCTGGATCAAATCAGCGCGAAAATTATGCAATAAGCACTACATATCATATATTCCCGGAGGAGCTATGGTAAACGTTGAAAAGATCGATACGAACGATAAAGCGTTAGTTAAGCGTTTTGTACGAATACCTTACCGCCTATATGCCAACCATCCCCAGTGGGTTCCTCCGCTCATGATGGATACTGAGACGCAGTTAAATAAAAAGAAGCATCCTTTCTACGAACATAGTGATGCAGATTTCTTCATCGCCACCAAAGACGGCCGCGACGTGGGCCGCATCGGTGCCCTCGAGAATAAGCGCTTCAACGCCTACCACAAGACAACCCAGGCCCAGTTTTATTTGTTCGAGTGCGAAGATGACCAGGAAGCAGCCAATGCCTTGTTTGAAAAGGTGTTTGAGTGGGCCAAGGGTAGAGGGTTAAATCAGGTCGTTGGACCGAAAGGGTTTGGGGCCTTAGACGGTTATGGCCTCCAGGTTGAGGGGTTCGAGCACCGCCAGATGATGAATATGATGAATTATAACTATCCGTATTATGCCCGCCTGGTGGAGAGCCTGGGCTTTACCAAGGAAGTGGATTTTGTCTCATGCTACATGAGCAAAGAAACTTTCCACTTGCCTGAACGGCTTTACCGGATCGTGGAAAGGGTGAAAAAGCATCAAAACCTTGATGTGCACCAATTTGCTTCGAAAAATGATTTAAAGGCCTGGGCGAAAAAAATCGGGCATCTTTACAATGATTCCTTTGTAAACAACTGGGAATATTATCCACTCACTGACAGGGAAATCCAGTTTCTCTTGGATAATTTAATGTTAGTCGCCGATCCAAAGTTAATCAAGATCATCACGCATAATGATGATGCGATCGGTTTCTTATTTGGTTTCCCTGATTTATCCGCTGCGTTTCAACGCGCTAAAGGTCACCTGACTCCAGTGTCAATCGTTGACATCCTGCTTCTCGAAAAACATCGCACCAATTGGGTGTCTTTGAACGGTGCCGGCGTTCTGCCAGAATACCAGGGCGTCGGCGGGAATGCCTTGTTGTACGTTGAGATGGAGAAAACCCTCCATAGCTATAATTTCGAGCATGCTGACCTGACTCAAGTGGCTGAAACAGCGGTACAAATGCGACATGACCTGGAAAATGTCGGAGGTAGGGCTTATAAGAATCATCGCGTATTCCAAAAGAAAATCTGATCTCGTTTAATCTAAAATCTAATAGGTAAAGGTGAGCTATGAGGCGAATGCACCGTTTGTTTTATTGTTTTATTTTAATTACCTTGACTTCGATCGTCATTTTCCTGACTTCCCAAATAATCAACCATAAGCCTGATACTGCCCTGGCATCGCCCGATAGCCAGGCAGTTATTTTGCAGCCAACCGTGGTAGGACCTTTCACTCCCACCCGGTATGATGGTTCGCTTATGGATTTACCTGTGGTTGGTAATAATCCTGCCGGAGATCGAGAAATTCCCAAACCGGTCTTTCCAGAGAAATTGTTACCCGGCAGTTCAGTGGATTTTATCGATCCACTCGCGCAGACTACCGTGGGTGCAGGTCAAATGCCAGAACCAATCATGAATTTCCCTGGATTGATTAAATCCGATGCGGGTGGTTGGATCCCGCCCGATACCAACGGAGATGTTGGCCCCAACCATTATATCCAGGTGGTCAATATTGGGATTGGTATATACGATAAAGATACCGGTACAGAATTAGTCAATCTTCCTTACACTACTTTTTTTCAAAACGCTCCACCCCCATGCAACAATCAAAACCGTGGGGATGTGATCGTACTTTACGACCAAATGGCGGATCGCTGGCTCGTATCCGATTTTAGCCTTCCTACTGGTGGTCCATTTTACGAGTGCATTGCTATTTCTCAAAGTGGTGATCCGGTAAATGGAGGCTGGTATTTTTACGCTTTTCAGATCCAAAATCCTTACGGCAGCTGGAACGATTATCCAAAGTTAAGTGTCTGGCCAGATGCTTATTACATGTCAGCCAACATGTTTGATCCCTGGTCCGGTCCCCAGGTCTGGGCAATGGACCGGGCAAAAATGTTGCAAGGTTTACCGTTTTCAGCGGTTTACTTCTTGCCTGGCACTCAATATGGCAGCCTGCTGCCATCCAATTTACGTGGGCCTCTCCCACCAGCGGGATCCCCTGCATTTTTTGCCTCGTTCGATTTCCCCAACATCTTTCACTTATGGCGATTTCACGTAGATTGGGTGAATCCTCCCTCATCGACCTTCACAGGACCGATCAATCTCACTGTGGCTGATTTTAGCCCGATCTGGGAGATATCGCAGCCTGGCACCGGTCAAACCCTTGATAGCCTGGGTGACCGGCTGATGATGCAGCTGCAGTACCGCAATTACGGTACACATGAAGCGTTATTCGTTAATCATACGGTTTCATCCGCAGGGGTTGCTGGAGTCCGTTGGTACGAAGTTCGTGACCCTGCCGGAGCTCCATTGGTCTACCAGCAAGGCACTTATCAACCCGACCAGGATTCTCGTTGGATGGGCAGTATCGCTGCCGATCAGGATGGGAATATTGCCCTTGGTTATAGCGTTTCAAGTGATCAGACAAAACCGGGCATACGGTACGCCGGCAGGTTGAACGGTGAAATCCTTGGGGCACTACCTCAGGCAGAAGTCTCTTTGATCGAAGGGACTGGAGTTCAAACTGGGAGTAACCGTTGGGGTGATTATTCCGCCATGACCATCGATCCGGTGGACGATTGCACATTCTGGTATACCAATGAATATCACCTGGTGAATGGCTCAAATTGGGTTACTCAGATCGGGTCATTTAAATTCCCATCCTGTGGGCAACCCAAGGGAACTATCAGTGGTATCGTTTTTGATGGAGCGACCTCTGCCCATCTCCCGGACGTTCCGGTGCGTGCTGAAGGGATCACAACGACTTTGACAACCCTCACCGATAGCTCGGGGAATTATTCAATTAACTTGCCCGGTGGGGTGTATACCCTCACCGCCGGCCCACTTCCACCCGGTTATCCATACCCTGCAATCTTCACAGACATCCCAGTCACACCGGGGATGACAACTCCCCTCGATTTAGACCTCCACCCGTATCCTGTCCTGGTGCATCACGGTGAGCGGGTGGATGATACCGCTGCGGGAGGCAACGGAAATGGATTCACCGAACCTGGTGAAAATAACATCCAGCTTTGGGAGTCCATCACCGATATTGGGCCGGCTTCGGCTGTCGGGCTCTCTGCCCACCTGGTTGCGCTTACGCCGGGTGTTTCCATCTCATCCTCCGATTCAACCTACGCAGATATTTCCAGTGGCCAGACCCTCGAAAATGATACCCCATTCATTTTTTCAATTGCGCCTACGGTCACCTGCGGGACTCAGCTGGATTTCATGAACCTGATCACCACGGGCCAGGGGGTATTTACCCTTACTTTCAGTTTGCAAGCGGCTGTCCCGTTACCACGTGCGTCTTTCTTCAATGACAATATGGAGAACGGGCAGGATGGCTGGACAACCGGGGGCGTTCGCAATACCTGGGCACTCACCACTGGTTCCTACCATAGTCCAACGCATTCCTGGACCGATAGCCCGTCAGGTGCATATCAAAATGATACCAATTCCTGGTTGAGGTCGCCGATCTTCAATTTAGAGAACTCCTGGGGTTTTGAGCTGAGTTTTTGGCATAAGTATTCGACGGAAGTCGGGTGTGATTTTGGTTTTGTCGAATATTCTACCAACGGTGGTACCACCTGGCATAATTTGAGCCAATACACTGGGGCCCATCCACTTTGGAGCCAGGAGAAATTCAGCTTGCCGGAAATTGATGACCAATCCAATGTCTATATCCGTTATCGATTAAATACTGATCCAGGGGTCACTGCTGATGGATGGTACATCGACGATGTGAATCTGACCTATATTCCTGTCGAATGCACGCCTATAATTTCAGTGCCGGCTGTTCCCACTTTGCTCTCGCCACCCAGCGGGACCATCACCTCCACTCATGAGATCACTTTCTCCTGGTTGGCGGCCATCGGTCCACAGCCCGATGGTTATGAAATCAATATAAATGATTCTGTTTATACTACAACAGCCACCTCCTACAGCACCATTCTCGAGCAAGGTTTTTATTCCTGGCAGGTGCGGGCTTATAACACGTCAGGTTATTCCGCTTTCAGTGACCTTTGGTCGTTTGAAGTGCTCGATAAGCCTGGACTGCCAGTACTTCTGACGCCGGAAGATGGTAGTTTTTCCATCAGTCCGGTTCTCTTTGAATGGATGGCGAGCCCATCAGGTGGCACGCCAGATGGATATATTTTCCTGCTGGATAATACACCGGTCATGACTTTCACCAGCCCAATCACCACCACACAAATGCAATTGGATAGTGGATACCATAACTGGAGCGTAGCTGCCACAAATGCCAGCGGATCATCCGGGTTCGCACCAAAATGGGAGCTGCATGTCGGCTATCTCAACTTCATTCCGGTTATTTATAAGCATTAAGGAGCTGCTGGCTTAGCTATTTAGATCGATATTATCCTTCCAGGGATTATCCTGGAAGGATATTTTTATTCTGTGTTAAACTAAATAAAGTAGAATAGAGCTCGATATCTAGAAGGTTGGAGGGAATTCATGCAACCATTGCTGCGCATCGATCTCACGACCCGGTCCATCGACGATTTCATGATACCCCGGGCATGGGAGATCGATTTTATCGGCGGGGCCTCCCTGGCAGCAAGGATCTTGTACGATAAATTAATCCCTTCACTCGACCCGCTTTCACCCCAGGCACCGCTATTATTTCTGAATGGACCCCTGTCTGGTACTGCTGGCCCTGCTGTGGGTCGTTTTGTGGTCTGTGCAATGTCTCCAGCCACCCACCTGTGGGGTGAGTCAAATTGTGGAGGCTTTTGGGGTCCCGAGTTGCGCATGGCGGGCTACGATGGTTTATTGGTCGAAGGAAAAGCTTCCTCACCGGTCTTCATCAGCATAATTGATAACCATGTCGAAATTCATTCAGCTGAAACCATGTGGGGCATGGATACCTATACAACCCAGGCTGCCGTAAAGGCTCAGCTGTCAGTAAAAAATCCTCGCGTTGCTGTGATTGGACCGGCAGGAGAGGCGAAAATACCTTTCGCGCTGATCCTCACAGACCACGGACGAGTGGCTGGCCGGACCGGTATGGGAGCGGTCATGGGCTCGAAGAACCTGAAAGCAATCGCAGTAAAAGGTACCGGGAAAGTCCCAGTGGTAAATGTAGAAGAATACAACCAGGTCAGGTCGAGCACGAACCGCGAGCTCAAGAACGATTCATATTCTGAGACATTGCATGCCCTCGGATCTGCCGGAGCATCCGACTATTTTGATTACCTCTCTGATATGCCAAAGAAGTATTTTCAGAATGGCGTATTCGAGGGTGCCACAAAAGTTTCTGGTTCTTCCGTGGCTGAAACAATTTTAGTTGGTACGAGTGCCTGCCACGCATGCGTAATTGCCTGTGGAAGGGTGGCAAAACTGGAGGATGGGGAAAAAAGGAAGGGGCCTGAATATGAAACCTTAATCGGTTTCGGACCCAACTTATGGTTTGATGACCCGGTGCAGATCACCAGGCTGGGTGAGTTATGCGACCGTTATGGGATGGATAGTATCAGTCTCAGCAACACGATCGGCTTGGTACTAAAACTGAACGATATGGGGTTGATACCGAAGGATGAGATGGATGGCATCTCGTTAGGTTGGGGAAAACCTGAGGGGATTGCCCAGCTGATCCATCAGACTGCCCATCAGCAGGGATTGGGTTATTGGATTGCCAGGGGTTCGCACGAGCTTGGCAAACATTTCGGTCACGAAGATGAAGCCGTCCAGGTAAATAATCTCGAAGTCCCATATCACGACCCGCGCGGTTCAAGCGGCATGGCTCTGGTATATGCCACCTCTCCACGCGGTGCCTGCCATAACCAGTCTGATTACTTCATCATCGATGTGGGGCAGGTCCTGCCAGAAATCGGCATGAAAGCCTATGACCGGCATGGCGGGGCGGAAAAAGCTTTGAATGTTGCGATCCATCAAAATTGGCGAACCATTTCTAATTCATTGGTTTTGTGTATCTTTGCCAATGTACCGCCGGTGTCAGTGCTCGACCTGGTCAATTCAGCTTGTGGTCTACACTGGACCCTGGATGATCTCATGCGCTCTGGTGAGCGCGGCTGGAATTTAAAGCGTGTGATCAACCATCGTTTGGGTCTCACCCGTAAAAATGATCAGCTTCCAAAAGCCTTGCTGCAACCTTATCAGGATCATCCTGCTGGTACAGATAGCTATGCACCTGATTTTGAATCCATGCTGGAGGCCTATTACCAGGCGCGTGGTTGGGACCCGGTAACAGGTTACCCAGGTAAAGAGAAACTGGTCTCCTTAGGTTTGGAGTGGCTGGTGGAGGATATATGGTGAAATTATTCTCGGTAAGTGAAATGAAAGCCTTGGAAAAGGAAGCCAACGATTCCGGCTTGACTTATGATGTGATGATGGAAAATGCGGGTAAGGGGATTGCGAAAGAGATCGATATTGCGTATAGCCATTTAGACAATAAGCAAGCAATTGCATTGGTCGGTTCAGGAAATAATGGTGGGGATGCACTGGTTGCCTTATCATATTTATCTCAAAATAAATGGGAAACCTGTGCTTATATTGTTCGACCGCGCGACCCGGATGACCCATTAATCTCACGGCTGATCAAAGACAAGGGGAAAGTTTTAAATCTAGAGGACGATAAGAAGTACAAACAGTTGGTTACAATGCTTGAAACCGGTTCCGTGTTAATTGACGGTGTGTTAGGTACCGGGATTAAGTTGCCTCTCAAAGGGGAGATCGCCAAAATATTATCCTTCGTGAAACATTATCTGGAGACTGAGCAAAGGAAATTACATATCATTGCTGTGGATTGTCCCTCGGGTGTGGATTGTGAAACGGGTGAGGTGGCAGCAGAAACCATCCCCGCAGAAATGACGGTGACAATGGCAGGTGCAAAATTGGGATTGCTCAGGTTTCCTGCTGCCAGCCTTACCGGGGAGCTCCGCTTTGCCAGTATCGGGCAAATCGAGGGATATCATACTTACACAGAAAATAAGAAATTCATTGTGACGCCCGAGCTTATCACTCACAATCTACCAATAAGACCAATCGATGCTTATAAGGGGACATTTGGTACAGCCTTTATCATCGCCGGGTCGGTGAATTTCACCGGTGCAGCCCTATTGGCAGGGTTAGCTGCATACCGGGTTGGAGCCGGCCTGGTCACCATGGCAGTACCAGCACCTTTACACGATGCACTGGCAGGCCAGTTTCCGGAATCTACCTGGGTGCTCTTACCACATGAAGTCGGTGTCATCTCATCCGATGCAGCGAATGTGGCGTACGAGAACAGTTCTAAAGCAACGGCTATATTAATTGGACCAGGGTTTGGAATGGAAGACACCACCAAAGAATTTCTGAGCAGATTTTTGATTGAGCCCGGGAGCCATAAAAAATCAAATATTGGCTTTATACATCATGAAGAGTCGTTGGGTGAGTCGAAAAACTTGCACATTCCGTTGGTCGTGGACGCCGATGGGCTGAAACTTCTTTCCAAGATTGAGGGTTGGGCAGACTTACTTCCACCTGGTACCATATTAACCCCCCATCCAGGTGAGATGGCTTATTTGACCGGGCTAATGGTCGAAAAGATCCAGGAGGACCGGATCGAGGTAGCCCGGAAATATTCTTCAAGCTGGGGGCATATCGTCGTTCTGAAAGGTGCATTTACCGTGATTGCAGCACCAGATGGCCGGATTGCGGTAATTCCCGTGGCCTCCCCGGCATTGGCAAGGGCTGGAACAGGAGACGTTTTAGCCGGGCTGATCGTAGGACTACGGGCGCAGGGCGTGGAGGCTTTTGAAGCTGCCTATACCGGGGCATGGATCCATGCTCATTCCGGGTTATTGGCCGCCAGGCGCATGGGAAATACAGCTTCGGTTATCGCTGGCGATGTATTAAAGGCAGTGCCACAGGTTATCACTGAGCTGCAATAGCATTGCGTCGTTAACGAAAAATAACGGAAACCACTCGTTGACCGGTGGATTCCGTTATTTTTATAAGGTTAATCTTATCCTTCTACAGTCACTTCTGACGTATCGTCAGCGGCAGGTTTAGTCCTTTTTTGGACAGCTGTTTCTATTTTTGACTTCTGGGTTTGGTAAACTTCCTGGCCCTTCTTCTTTAATTCAGTTGCTTTTTCTTGGGTCATCTTTGCCAGCTCATCAGCACGGGCTCTTGCTTCGGCAGCGGCTGCTTCAGCCTTAATCCGGGCTGTTTCTGCTTTTTCAACTGCTTTGTCCTTTAGCTCAATGCTTCTGTCGTGGATTAAGGTACGGGTTTCTTCACCAGATTGAGGAGCAAGGATTAGTGCAACAGCCGCACCGATAACCCCACCCACCAAAAATCCGGCCAGGAATGCCCCAAAATCACCATCTCTATCAGACATCGGGTTTTCTCCTTTCGTTGGTTTATTCTCGTTTTTTGGCTATGTGTAAGATATCTGTCACCCGTTGAAATACTGCGATAACTTCATTTAATTTAATCACGGGTTCGACAAGATTATCGCTTAAGAATTTTGAGGTACCACGCAGGTTACTGATCGTCTCATTGGTTGAATCTAGGATCGGTTTGACCTCATTTTCAAGTAAATTGGTCAAGCGCGCAATTTGGATGATCAGGATGGTTAACGCCAGGCCGATCAACAATGATTCCAATGCCATGAGGATGATGAATATATCCCTTAATCGCGAGACTGTCTCGATTGATGTCAGGTTTGGGGTCAGCAAGAAGACGAGACCTGTTACAAGTAATCCAAGGATAATGAGTCCGAAAACCGCGATCCCGGCAATAATAAGGCGCTGTTTTCTTTGCGCTTTCGGATCAATCGTAACTTGTGTCGATTTTTCCAGGTTTTCGTCTGTCCCGGTATCCATCAGGAAGACATTATACCATAGCGAGTATTTAACGGATTTTTTAGATTATCGTGTGTTTAAACTTTGATTAATTGGAGATAAGTAATTTTTGGATATTTGCTTGACATTTGCTATGTAAAATGTATAATTTATGTTAGAAACGGAAGAGAATATCAAAATCCATGTACGAAATAGACAAAACTGATATTCAAATCATAAATTTATTGATGGAAGATGGCCGTATGCCGGCCTCTGAGATGGCCAGGCGGATTGGGGGAATATCAGAACGGGTAATTCGATACCGGATCGACAGAATCGTCAAGGAAGGATACATCCAGATAAGTGCAATCACCAATCCCAAATCATTGGGTTATGGCGTTACTGCGGATGTGTTCCTTGAAGTTGAATCAGGCGCGATCCTCGACGTGGCGAAAAAAGTCGCAGAATTCGACTGTGTAAGTTATGTAGCCTGCTCGATCGGTGAATCAGATATCAGTGTCCAAATCGTTGGACATGACACAGGCGAGGTCTACCAATTAGTAACCAATCTTATCGGGAAAATCCCGGGTGTCCGGAAGACGACCACCTCAATTGTCCCGCTGGTAATAAAAGACGTTTATCAATGGCGGATACCCAGGGAGGCATGTGGCTCTGTTGGCACCAAAGTGCCAACCAACAATAAGGAGAACATCGATGAAATCGATCAGGCCGAAAAGCAGGGAGATGCAGGCGAGGGCGTTCAAGTCAATTCCATTGGGGGTTAATTCAAATTTCAGATTTTGGGGAGAAGGTATCACCCCCTACATCGCCAGGGCCAAGGGGGCCTATCTTTGGGACGTAGATGGCAACCGGTATATTGATTATCGGCTGGCATTTGGTCCGATCATCCTCGGGCACTCATACGATGAAGTGAATGCCAAGGTGCATGAAGAAATTGATCGCGCCGTGCTCAGCGCCATGACCTGCGAGCTGGAAGTCGAGGTTGCCGAGATGATCATCGAGATGTGCCCGTGTATCGAGATGGTCCGCCTGGCCTGTTCAGGGACTGAAGCGACCATGCACGCCTTGCGGGTGGCCCGCGCCTACACCGGTCGCGAGAAGGTGATTAAATTCGAAGGCATGTATCATGGCTTTCAGGACTATACGCTTTTCTCCACCTATGCCCCCGCCGAAGCCTATGGGAATATCAACAATCCCATCGCTATCCCAGC
>Ga0316624_10001115_pt1 | contig 10249 bp, 13 predicted proteins | sample OWC_Aug_N3_C1_D5_FD_207657 | JGI IMG/M metagenome (GOLD analysis project Ga0316624, IMG submission 207657) | Wetland soil microbial communities from Old Woman Creek delta, Ohio, United States - OWC_Aug_N3_C1_D5_A | ecosystem: Environmental > Terrestrial > Soil > Wetlands | place: USA: Ohio...
CGCACCGCAACCATCAGGCGCCACCTCAAATCGCCTGAAACAGTGCTCCAGGAAATGGAGGACACGAACGAGGAGTTGCCGCCTGCGGTGACCACTGAATCTCCGGCGGATACGCCACCTGCGGCTCCTCCGGCTGCAGACGCGGCTCCCGTTCCCGAAAAGACGCTCCCGGTCAATCCACCGGCAGCAGACGCCGCTCCAGCGCCGGCAACAACCGATCCAGTCCCCGGAACGACCACCACCACGCCAGAATAATCCCCCCCGTATTGGCAGCTGCGTCCCAATAATCGAACGTACGCCAGCGGCTCATACCCTGCACGATCTCCAGCACCATCCCCTGGCTGATGAACAAGAACGCGAACAGCAATCGCTGTTTGTGGGTTCGATAAAGCTGCACGAACCACCCCATCAGCACGAAATAGGAGATGAAGTGCTCCACCTTGTCGAACCCTTTGACAGGCAGCTTGGGCGGATGCGCTGTCACCGACAGAAAGATCACTGCGGCGATGAGCAGCCAGCCGATGACGAGCCAGTAGCGGTGATAACGCAGCATCATCTAGCGGCGCTTCTCTGCAACGATTCGGGCATAGCGCCCCTCTTTCATCAGCGAACTGTGCAACACCGCGAACCCCGTCTGGTTGAGCATATAGATGAGATCTTCACGGGAAAAGCGATTATGTTCTATGAAGTGAATCAGCAAATCCTCCACCTCGGCCACGGGTGTGTTGCGATCGAAGAGTCGCGCCTCTTCTGTCTGATGGCGGACATAGATCTCAAGTGGTGCGCGCACCCAATCGAGAATGTAGAAACGCCCGCCGGGTTTGAGACAGCGCTGCATCTCCATCAAGGTACGTAAGGGCTGACTCATCTCGTGCAGCACCACTGACGCCATCACTGCATCGACCGAGTTGTCAGCCAGAGGCAGGTGAGGATCATGCAGATCCTCGCTGATCATTTCACAGCCCTGCGGCAACTGGACGGCGGCCTGCAACATATAGGGGGCCACCTCGACCCCGATGGCGTGAATGCCAGGCGTGCGTTCCGCCAGGGCTTTGATAAACATGCCGGGGCCTGCACCCAGATCGATGACCACGGGTGTAGACGAGTACACCGGTTCGATCCAGCGCGCCCATTCAGCCCAGAAGCTTTCGTTGAAACGCTCTGCAAACCCCTGCTTCATCATCTCGGCGAAGCGTGCGCCGTCGCGATGGTGTTTGGCCAACATGGCCTGTGTCTGCTGGATTTTTGCTGAATCGGACATGGGGGAAGTACCGTATGGAAATCAGGGATGAACACGGGAGATCATACCTGTTGAACCTTCAGCTGTCCTGCGCGTCATACGCATGTCACACAGCTCAGCTAGCTTGCAGGAAACAGTAGCCAGGAGATCCACGTCGTGGAGTTACATGCTCTCAACGCGACCGAGTCAGGATTGCGCCAGACCATCGCCCATATCGAATCGCGCATTGCCCTCATGGGGGATAGAGGTGATTGTGCGTATGAGCAGGCTCTGGCGGATACTTATTACGAACTCCTCGTGCAATATGGCAGGAAGCTGTTCCTGCTCCAGTCGCGCCGCTATTTGCTTTCAGAGCCGTCTGCGATCGTCACGCATACCAAAGCCAGCTAGCGTCCCATCGATGCCGGCCGTCAAGGCGATGACCTTGAACAGTTCGCCCATCTCTTCGGCTTGAATCAGACGCTTGATCTGGTTGACGCACACCATCTGCTCACGCACCTCACGGGGCTCAGCGGCCATCTCCAATAATCCCGTTGCTATAAGGAAATTGGCCTGGGTCGTATAACCGGCCACGTGCATCCCCTGGCGGTGCGCCGCCTCGGCCACGGCCGTGAAATCCACATGGGCGGTGATATCCTGCAGGCCGACGAAGAGGTACGGATCGGTGTGGGCGCGATGGCGGTAATGGCACATGAGCGTGCCGGCGCTGCGCTGCGGATGATAATACTCCTGGCGCGGAAAGCCGTAGTCGATCAGGAGTATTGCCCCTTTTTCAAGCAAGGTGGCGAGCGTAGCGATCCACTCTTGCGCGGCAATATTGATCTCCGATTGATAGCCGTCAACAAGGGGCATCCCATCAAGCAGCTCACTCAAGGCCGCGGTGACTTCAGGTGCACTCTCCGTTAATACCGCATCCGCAAACCGGCCCTCGTGCCACGTCACCCCGATCTCCCGCGCAGTCCCGTTTGCAATGACGAAACGGTGAACCGGCATGGCATCGAGCACCTCATTACCGAGAACCACGCCATGAAAGGAGCCGGGCAGCGCGTCCAGCCAGATTACCCGTTCAAGCAGGTGAGGCACGCGGTCGTTCAGGGTATCGCGTTGGCGCTGGCGCAAATCACCGCTCAGCTCCATGATGAAATAGTGTTCCGGCAGTCGTTCGAGCCGCTCAAGTTCGCTGAGGATGTCGGCAGCCATCACACCACTGCCTGCACCAAATTCCAGCAGATCGCCAGCGGCCAACTGTTCGAGAATCTGGGCACACTGGCGTGCCACGCAGCGCGAGAAGAGCGGCGAGAGTTCCGGGGCCGTGATGAAGTCGCCCCCCTCGCCGAATTTGCGGCTGCCGCCACTGTAATACCCCAGCCCGGGCGCATAGAGAGCCAGCCCCATGAAATGTGCAAAGGTAATCACCCCGCCCGCCTTTTCGATCTCGTCCCGGATCATGGCAGTCAATGCATCACTCGCCGCTTGTGCGATCTGATCGGGTTGGGGCAACTCACCGAGGGAGCGTGCCAGTGCACGCGGATCACGCCCGCTATCCATACACTTCATCTTGAAATTGGCCGTTTCGACTGAATATTGGGCTACAGTGTGCCAAATCGTACCTCAAGGGAGAAGATTGTGACCCGTTCACTTCACGGTAAAGCAGTGTTGATTACCGGTGCTGCCCACCGTATCGGCGCCACCACCGCGCGCCTGCTGCATGGTGCCGGTGCCAATATCGTGCTTCACTACCGGCAATCCAGAGCGGCTGCCGAAAAACTTCAGGCCGAGCTGAATGAACACCGCGCCAACTCAGTGGTGCTGGTGCAAGGGGATCTGCTGGATACAGCACGCCTGGAAGGAATCGCCCGTGAGGCACACTCTGCATGGGGGCGGCTCGATGTGCTCATCAACAACGCGTCGACCTTCTACGCCACGCCGGTGGGAACCATCACTCCGCAGCATTGGGACGACCTGCTCGGCTCCAATCTCAAGGCGCCGCTGTTTCTATCACAAGCGGCTGCCCCATTTTTGAGAGAGACGCGCGGTTGCATCGTGAATATCGTCGATATCCATGCCGAGCGCCCGCTGCGGCAATATCCGGTCTACAGTGTTGCCAAGGCAGGACTCGTCATGCTCACCAAATCGCTCGCCTGCGAGCTGGGGCCCGAAGTCCGTGTCAACGCCATCGCCCCCGGCGCGATCCTGTGGCCCGAACATGAGATGGACGAGGCCACCAAGGCGCGCATCCTCGATCGCACCTTTCTCAAACGCCAGGGAAGCCCCGAAGATATCGCACGCGCCGCACTGTTTCTGATCCGTGATGCCGACTACACCAGCGGACAGATATTGAACGTGGACGGCGGGAGGTCGCTGAATAGTTAGAGCTTTTTCTGCCAGAACAGCGCCTGCCCCGCCTGGGGATCGAGCTGATAGGCATCGAAGCCGAACTTGCGGTAGGCGCCTTGAGCCACATGATTGTTGGAGAGCACTTCAAGGGTAAGCTTGCAGCAGCCGCGGGCACGCGCCAGCTCTTCCACTTTGGCGAGAAGCCGTTGTGAAATGCCCGTGCCGCGCACATCCCGTACAACAACGATGTCGTGGATATTCACCAGCGGCTCTGCAGCAAAGGTGGAGAACCCTTCGAAGCAATTGACCAGTCCCACTGGTGTTTCATCATGCCAGGCAATGACACCCAGGTAATGGCTGCACGTCCGCAGCCGTGGAAGCAGTGATGCGCGCACCTCGTCTGTAAGCGCCTGACCGCCGCCCATGGGATCGCGCGCGTAGCCATCGAGCAGCTCGAGCAGTGCAGCACTGTCGCGGGCATCGCCCAAATTTATTTCGCGGATGATCTCTACCATGTGAACGGGATGGGCCAGAGGGATTGTTTGCTGTGATCAAACTTCTGCCACAGTTCGCCGTAGGTCACGCCCAGCACCGGATGGCGTGCATCCGGGGCAATTTCGGCGAGAGGCCAGAGGACGAATGCATGCTTGGTAATTTCATCGCGCGGCAGATGCAGCTTGCCCTCATCGATCACGCTGTCGCCATAGAGCAGCAGGTCGATATCGAGTGTGCGCGAAGAGAAGCGTGGCCCGTTGCGCTGACGACCGTGACGATCCTCGATGGCATGCAGCTCGCGCGCCAACACCTCAACAGGTTCATCACTATCAAATCCAGCCACCATGTTGTAGAAGGGATCGCCACTGAAACCGACCGCTTCGCTCTCGTAAACCGATGAGAGCACCAGCTCGCCAAAACGGCGGCGCAGCTCTTCGATGCCGGCGCGCAGGTTGACCTCGCGATCGATATTGGTACCGAGACTGACGTAGATGCGCGTCATTGGGGGCGTTCACCCCTTTCAATGATGATGCCCACGTCGCCGGCGTAACGCACTGCCCCCTTCTTGTTGAGGCGTACGCGCACCCAGGGCACGTTGAATTCGCTGAGGATGATGCTGGCTACCTGTTCGGCCAGGGTCTCCACCAACTGGAACTTGCTTTCGCTTACGAAGCCGATGAGCCGCTTGGCCACCGCCTTGTAATCGAGGGTGTCTTCGATACTGTCGCTGCTGGCCGCCTTGCGGATGTCGGTGGCCATCTCCAGATCGAAGCTCACTGTCTGCGTAATGCGGCGCTCCCAGTCGTAGATGCCGATGACCGTGTCGATTCTGAGGTCGTTGAGATAGATGATGTCCATGGGCAGTTCCGGTATGTAGGCGCCGGTCACTATAACGGCTCGCATGGGCCTCTGCCAGCCAGCCTGGACTCGAACAAGCAACGCACACCCCGTATAATCACGCCCCTTTCACAGGCGACGGGAAACTTCATGACCCTTATCAACATTGCACTGGTAGTGGTGGCTTATCTGCTCGGCTCACTCTCTGCCGCCATCATCCTCTGCCGCTTGATGGGATTGCCCGATCCGCGTTCTCAGGGGTCCGGCAACCCTGGAGCCACCAACGTCCTGCGCTTCGGCGGCAAAAAACTGGCCGCTCTCACCCTGCTGGGCGACATGCTGAAAGGGTTGATCCCGGTGGTAGCGGCCCGCTTCGTCACCGATGACGCCACGGTGCTGGCGCTGGTGGCCCTGGCCGCCTTTCTCGGTCATCTCTTTCCGATTTTTTTCGGTTTCCGCGGCGGCAAGGGTGTGGCCACGGCGCTCGGCGTGCTGCTGGGGCTCTCCTGGCAGGTGGGCGTTGCCGTGCTGGTCACCTGGATTGTGATGGCGCTGCTGTTCCGTATTTCGTCCCTGTCGGCGCTCATCGCCGCGATGCTGAGCCCGCTCTACGGCTGGTGGTTCACCAACAGCCTCGTCTACATCGAAATGATGGCTGTCATGGCAATTCTTTTGTTATGGCGTCACCGGAGCAATATCGAGAGGCTGCTGTCTGGAAAAGAAAAGCATATAGGCCAGAAATAGGTGACTGCCCGGCCGGGGGATGCCCCTAGCAAGAGGGGCAAGGCTCGGCCAACTCCTCCATGGGCCAGCGTGGACGGGCAGTGAAAGCAAGAGGCTGGTGCTGGCCGGCGCTCAAGCGTAACCAGCCCACGTAGGCGATCATTGCGGCGTTGTCGGTGCAGAACTCGGGGCGCGGGTAGAACACCTCGCCCTTTAGCTCTGCAGCCAGCGCCTGCAAGCGCTGACGCAAATGAACGTTAGCGCTCACTCCTCCGGCGATTACCAGCCGCTTGAGGCCGGTCTGCTTGAGGGCGCGCTGACACTTGATGGCAAGGGTATCGACGACCGCCTCCTGGAAGGCACAGGCGATATCGGCCTTGGCGGAGTCTCCCTCGCGTCGATAAGTGGTCAGGGCGAAGGTCTTCAGGCCACTGAAGCTGAAGTCGAGGCCGGGACGGTCGACCATCGGGCGGGGAAAATCGAAGCGGGCGCAATTACCGCTATCGGCCAGTCGTGCCAGCACCGGGCCACCGGGATAACCGAGTCCCAACAATTTGGCGGTCTTGTCGAAGGCTTCACCGGCGGCATCGTCTACCGATTCGCCAAGCAACGTATAACGCCCCACCCCATCGACCCGCACCAGCTGGGTGTGGCCACCCGAGACCAGCAAAGCGACGAACGGGAACTCGGGCCGCTTCTCCTCCAGCATCGGGGCGAGCAGATGTCCCTCCATGTGGTGCACAGCGACGGCGGGAACATTCCAGGCCCAGGCGATACTGCGACCGACCGCCGCCCCCACCAGCAGAGCCCCGACCAGCCCCGGGCCGGCCGTATAAGCGACCCCATCGATGGCCTGGCGCTCGATGCCGGTACGCGCCAACAGTGCCTCCGCGAGCGGCAGCAGCTTGCGCACGTGATCCCGGGAGGCCAGTTCCGGCACCACACCGCCGTATTCGGCGTGCATGGCGACCTGGCTGTAGACTTCGTGGCCCAGCAGCCCTGCATCTCCGTCATAGAGCGCGACGCCTGTTTCGTCGCAAGAGGTTTCGATTCCAAGTATCAGCATCCGTCCATTTTCCCCTCCCGGTGGCGGTGGAACAAGGAGTTTTTGCTTTTTTGCCGCCGCTTAACTAGAATGTTGCGTTCTCCCGGTCATGGGCCGTGGATCGCATTTAACTGAATCAACCCGAGGTAAGAACGTACATGCCTTCCGTACGCGTGAAAGAGAACGAACCCTTCGACGTCGCCCTGCGCCGCTTCAAGCGCAGCTGTGAAAAGGCCGGCATCCTCGCCGAAGTGCGCGCCCGTCAGAACTACGAAAAGCCGACCACCGAGCGCAAACGCAAAAAGGCGGCTGCCGTAAAGCGTCAGCAGAAGAAGTCTTTCCGCGAAATCTCCCGCACCAAGCGTCTCTACTGATTCCGCTGCAGGACAACGGAACCACTGCGATGCCGGAATCCCTGAGACAGCGCATCGATGCGGATATGAAGACCGCAATGCGCGCAAAGGACAAGGATCGTCTTGGGACGATCCGCCTCATCCTTGCGGCCGTCAAGCAGCGTGAAGTGGACGAACGTATCACGCTGGACGACTCGCAGGTTCTGGCCGTACTCGACAAGATGCTGAAACAGCGGCGCGACTCGATTGAACAGTTCAGCGCCGCAGGTCGCGATGAGCTGGCCGCCAAAGAAGAAGCCGAACTCGCCGTGATCCAGTCTTACATGCCCGCAGCCTTGAGCGACGCCGAACTGGATGCGCTCATCGACGAGGCGGTTACCGCCAGCGGTGCCAAGACCATGCAGGAGATGGGCAAGGTCATGGGGCTGCTCAAGGCCAAGGTGCAAGGGCGCGCCGACATGGGCGCCGTAAGCGCCAAGATCAAAGCTCGACTCTCCGCCTGATTGGTTACGGCGGCGGAGGCAACTCTTCCACCGTGCCACGATTCGATGGGCCATGGCAGGCAAGATCCCGCAAAGTTTCATTGACGATCTCCTCGCCCGCGCGGATATCGTCGAGATCATCGATACACGTGTCCCCCTGAAAAAGGCCGGGCGCGATTACGTGGCCTGCTGCCCGTTCCACAACGAAAAGACCCCCTCCTTCAGCGTCAGCCCCTCGAAACAGTTTTATCACTGCTTCGGCTGTGGGGCGCATGGTACCGCCATCGGTTTTCTGATGGAGTACGACCATCTCGATTTTGTCGAAGCCGTAAAGGAACTGGCCAAGCATCTCGGCGTGCCGATGCCCGAGGCGCGCCAGATGACACCCGCCGAGAAATCGCGCCGTGACCAGGAAGAAAGCATCTATGACGTGCTTGCTGAAGCGGCGCGATTCTATCAGACACAGCTGCGTCACCATGCACAAGCGCCGCATGCTATCGAATATCTGAAGGATCGCGGCCTCTCCGGCGGGATAGCCAAGGAGTTCGCCATCGGTTACGCCCCCCCCGGATGGAACAATCTGCTGCAAGCACTCGGCCAGCAACGCCTGAAACTGCTCATCGACGCGGGGTTGGTGATCGAGAAGGAGGACGGCAAGTATTACGACCGTTTCCGCGAGCGGATCATGTTTCCCATCCGCGACCGGCGCGGCCGTGTGATAGGTTTCGGTGGCCGCGTGCTCGGCGATGGCACCCCGAAATATTTGAACTCTCCTGAAACGCCGGTATTCCACAAAGGGCGGGAGCTTTACGGACTTTATGAAGCACGACAAAACGTGCGCGACTGGTCTCGCGTGCTGGTCGTCGAAGGGTATATGGACACCGTCGCTCTGGCCCAGTACGGCATTCGCAACGTCGTGGCCACGCTCGGCACCGCGGTGACACCGGAACATCTCGACCTGCTTTTCCGCAACACCTCCGAAGTGGTCTTCTGCTTCGATGGCGACCGTGCAGGACGCCAGGCGGCCTGGCGCGGACTGGAAAACTCGTTGCCGGCAATGTATGACGGACGGCAGGTGCGCTTTATCTTCCTGCCTGAGGGCGAGGACCCCGATACACTGGTACGCAAGATCGGAGCAGAGGAATTCAACAAGGCCATTGCGGCTGCGGTCCCGCTCTCCGAATTCATGATCGAACAACTGGGTCAGCAGGTCGACCTGCGTAGCGTAGACGGACAGGCACAGCTGGTGGAGAAGGTGCGCCCGCTGATCGCGCGGATGCCCGCCGGGATCTACCGTTCCTTGATGGTGGAGCGACTGGCCGAGTGGTCTCACATGAGGCCTGGTGCACTGTTCCAAACGCTGGGGCAACCTCCCCAGCCCACCGCGACTGCGCAGCTCCCCCGGCCCCGTGAAAAACAGTCGCCTTCTCTATTGCGCCACGCCGTCGCGATGCTGCTGCAGCACCCCGAGCTCGCCTCTCAACTGAAAGGGGCCCTCCCGTTCAGCCAGCTGAGACTGCCTGGCGTAGCCTTACTGGTTGAGATGATTGATCTTTTACGCGAAAGACCCCATATAACCACGGCCTCTCTTCTTGAACACTGGCGTGACCGCCCCGAGAGCCGTCATCTGGCCAACCTGCTGCAACGGGAAAGCCTCCTTGACGAAAGCCGTGACGATCTTGCAGCCGAATTCACCAGCGCTATCGCCGAACTGAACCGCCAATATGATGTACAACGCCGCGAAGAGCTTTTAGACAAATTCAAATTCGGCGGATTGAGTGAACAGGAGCGTGAAGAGTTGCAGCGGCTGACTCGACAAGTGAGAACTTAGTCACAAAATAGCCCCCGCTAAATGGAAGGATGGAAACTTCCTTCTATAGTTTATAATGACCCTTATTCCGCAGGACCAACGTCCTGAGTAACCTGAAGAGTACCACCGCAATGATCGATCACGAATTTGACCACGAGCAGCAGTCGCAACTTAAGCTCCTGATTGCCCGTGGCAAGGAGCAGGGCTTCCTCACTTACGCGGAAGTCAATGACCACCTGCCCAACGATCTGCTAGACCCCGAGCAGATCGAGGACGTGATCGGGATGATCAACGACATGGGCATCATGGTACATGAAGTGGCGCCCGATGCAGACACTTTGCTGATCTCCGGTGAAGCAGTCACCGCCGACGATGATGCCGCCGAGGAGGCCGCAGCTGCCCTGGCCACTGTGGATAGTGAATTTGGCCGCACCACCGATCCCGTGCGCATGTACATGCGTGAAATGGGCGCTGTCGAGCTGCTGACCCGCGAAGGCGAAATCAAGATCGCCAAGCGCATCGAAGACGGCATGAACCAGATGCTCGAATCGCTCGCCAGCCATCCGGAAACTATCGCCGAGCTGCTGCGTGAATTCGCGCTCGTGGAGAAAGGCGAAGCACGCCTTGGCGACATCGTCGTCGGCTTCATCGACCTCAATCCGCCCGCCGAAGAGCTGCCCGAGGATTTGGGAGAAGAAGAGCTGGTTGCCGGGGCCGCTGAAGAGAGCGAAGAGGAAGAAGAATCCGAAGAAGGCGGCGATAGCGAAGCTGAAGATTCCTCCATCGACATCGAAGAAGTCCGCACTCGCATGGCCAAGCTGCAGGATCTTCACGGCAAGGTGCTGAGCGCCATTACCAAGCACGGCAAGGACAACTCGCAGAGCGAAAAACTGGTGAAGGAACTCACTGAGACCTTCATGGAAATCA
>Ga0316624_10001116_pt1 | contig 10247 bp, 8 predicted proteins | sample OWC_Aug_N3_C1_D5_FD_207657 | JGI IMG/M metagenome (GOLD analysis project Ga0316624, IMG submission 207657) | Wetland soil microbial communities from Old Woman Creek delta, Ohio, United States - OWC_Aug_N3_C1_D5_A | ecosystem: Environmental > Terrestrial > Soil > Wetlands | place: USA: Ohio...
CAGAAGTTTTCCAAAATCTTCGCAATACGGATGGCTACCGGGGAAAATGCGGAAGGTGTGAGTTCAGAAAAGTCTGCGGAGGCTGCCGGGCGCGGGCCTATGAACTCTCGGGGGAATACATGGCCGAGGAACCCTATTGCATTTACGAACCGATTTAAGTATACCGGAGGGCTGGCGAAGGCCTTCAACCCAATGACCCACCCGTTGAGAAAACCCAGAAGTGATCTGGAGAGAAAATTAGAGGAACGAACGAAGCAGCTGGAGGCGAGCATTTTGGAACTGGATTCGACCAAGGTTTCGGCCCTGAAGATGCTCGGCGAACTCCAGGACGCCAAGAGGGAATTGGAAATGGTTACTCGGGAGTTAAGGGAGATGGATGAAAACAACATGAAATTCATCGGGATCGCCTCTCATGAATTGAAGACTCCCCTCACGGCAATCAAGGCCAATATCGACTTCATCCTTTCCGAGAAAGAAGGGAAGATCTCCGAAAATCTGAAATCCTACCTCGTCACGATCCAGAGGAATACCAATCGAATCCAAATGAGAATGGATCAAATGCTGGATTTGAGTCGGATGAAATCCAATCGCCTTTTCTTCAATCGAGAGCCGATCCTGCTCGCCGAGGTGATCGGAGGATATATCAGCGAGGTGACCCCCGTGGAAAAGCATCTTTCTGTTCAGGCGGGCATTTCACAGGACCTCCTCGTCTACGCGGACAGAAATGCCCTCCATGATATCTTCATTAATCTCCTTTCCAACGCATTCAAATTCACTCCCGACGGAGGCCAGGTCTCGGTTCTCGCCTCCCGACAGGACCGATCGATTCTTTTTGAGATCAAAGATTCGGGGGTGGGTATCCCGGAAGATAAATTGCAGATGATCTTCGACGAGTTCTACCAGGTGGAAGGCGGCAAATACGGCGGAACAGGCTTGGGGCTGGCCATTGCCAAGCGGCTGGTTGAAGAACAAGGCGGAAATATCTGGGTGGAGTCTCAACTGGGAAAGGGTTCCACCTTCTATTTTACCCTTCCGCTCTCTGCGGGAGAACCAAGATGAAAAGCTCAACTGTCCCTGAAAAGGAAATAAAAGGGAAAGTCCTCGTCGTTGATGACGCACCCGATACCTTGGAAATAATCCAAAAGCTCCTCCGTTATGAAGGATACGACGTCCGGGTGGCCTCGACCGGGGAGGAAGGGGTGAAGAAGGTCGAAGAGGAGAGACCCGACGTGGTCTTGATGGATATCAATCTTCCGGGAATCGACGGCACCGAGGCTTTGAGACAAATCCGAAGCAACCACCCTCATCAATGCATCATCGTGCTGACGGCCTTTGCAACCGTGGAAAATGCCATTTACGCGCTCAAGGAAGGGGCTTTTGACTTCTTGACGAAACCCTTTGAGAATGAGCACCTGATCCACACCGTCAACCAGTGTGTGGAACAGTACAAAACCCTGCGCGAGAAAGAAAATTTGGAGGAGGAAGTCAGAAGGCTCTCGATTACCGATGATTTAACCGGACTTTATAACCATCGCCATTTTTTCAAAACGTTGGAAGCCGAGTTGGCTCGTCTAAAACGTCAAAAAACCTCTCTCTCCCTCTTGATGTTCGATCTTGACAATTTCAAGAAGTACAATGATCTCTATGGTCATTTGGAAGGGGATAGGGTCCTGAAGACGGTCGGGGAGATCGTCAAGAACTCCGTCCGATCCAATGTCGATACGGGTTATCGCTACGGAGGGGATGAGTTTACCGTCCTCCTGATTGGAGCCTCCGCGGATCGGGCCATGACGATTGCGGAACGGATCCGCGCTTCCATCGAGCAGGCCAAATCCCATCACATCACGGTCAGCATTGGTCTCTCCGAGTACAGGGACCACTTCGACCTGGAGGGGTTCGTGAAATCTGCGGATGATGCGATGTACCATGCGAAGAATTCCGGCGGAAATCGAGTTCACGCGAATATCTCCTAATCCTCTAAGGCAGTAAGCGAAATGACCCTAACGGTTTATCTCAAATTCCAAATCCCAATAAATTCCAAACACCAATATCAAACAACCGAAACCAGTTCGTTTGATTCTCTAAATTTAGGTCATTGGAAATTGTTTGTTATTTGGAATTTATGATTTGGTGCTTATCATTATTATGTCTGATCGCCCTAGACTCTTTTTGATTGACGGTTCCTCTTATCTCTACCGGGCATTCTATGCCATCCGTCATCTCTCTAATTCGAAAGGACTTCCCACCAATGCGACATTTGGCTTCGTCCAGATGCTCCTCAAGGTACTCAAGGATCACCGGCCGGATTATCTTGCCGTGATCTTCGATTCAAAGGCTCCCACCTTTCGGAGCGAGGTCTACAAAGAATACAAAGCCAACCGACCCGCCATGCCAGAAAGCCTTTCCCCCCAGATCCCTTACGTCAAGAAGATCATCGAGGGATACCGAATTGCCCTGTTGGAGAGGGACGGATACGAGGCGGATGATCTCATCGGGACCGTGGCCAAAAGGCTCGAGTCTGAGGCCGATGTTGTGATCGTCACGGGGGACAAAGACCTCCTTCAGCTGGTCAGTGCCCGGATTCAGGTCTACGACGGCATGAAGGAGAGAACGTTCGGGGTAGAAGAAGTGATGGAACGCTTCGGCGTTTCTCCTGAACAGATGGTCGAAGTGATGGGACTGGCGGGAGATGCCATTGACAACATCCCGGGCATTCCGGGGATTGGAGAAAAGACGGCGCTCCAGTTGATCAAGGCGTACGGAACCATTGATCATCTTCTGGCCCACGTCGAAGAAATCCCCCAGAAGAAATTGAAAGAGAATCTGAAGACCCACGGAGACCTCGCTCGCCTCAGCCGGAAACTGGCAACGATCCATATCGATGTGCCCGTCGATTTTCAGCTCAAGGATTTTTCTATTTCCCCTCCTGATTTGAAGAGTCTGAGGGAGATTTTTAAGGAGTTGGAATTCACCAAGCTCTTGAAAGAACTCCTTGACGAAAAGGGTCCTCTGCCCGCCACGAGGGACTATCGCCTGGTCACCCATCAGGATGAACTCCTCGCCTTATTGGAGGATTTGAAAAAAGCCCCATCCCTATCCCTCGATCTTGAAACCACATCCCCCTATCCCATGTGGGCAGATCTGGTGGGAATCACTCTCTCCCACACCCCCCATCAGGCCTTCTACATTCCCGTCGGGCACCAACTTCCAGGGGAGACCCGGCAGCTGCCCCTGCCCCCGGTGTTGGAACAGCTGAAGCCTATTTTGGAAGATAGAGAAATGAAGAAGGTCGGCCAGAACATTAAGTACGAATGGATCGTTCTCAAGCGATACGGAATTCACCTCCAAGGGATAGAGGGAGATACGATGATCGCTTCCTACCTCCTCAACCCAACGAAACATAATCACAACCTGAGTGAGATTGCCCGGGAATATCTGGACCGGTCCGTCACGGAGCACGGAGAAATCGTGGGAACCGGGCAGAAGGCCGTCACTTTTGACCGGATTGAATTAGAAAGGGCACGGGATTACAGCGGCGAGCATGCCGATGTCATCTTACAGCTTTCCCGCCTTCTTTTCCCAAAGTTGAAAGAGGAAGGCTTCACCGATCTTTTTGACCAGGTGGAGATGCCCCTCGTCCTGGTCTTGGCAAAAATGGAGATGAACGGAGTCAAAATCGACCTGGACCTTCTCCGGGAGTATTCCAAGGAGATCGAAATCCAGCTTCAGCAGAAGATCGAACGAATCTACGGTTTAGCGGGAGAGGTCTTCAACATCAACTCCTCCCAGCAACTTGGGAAAATCCTCTTTGATAAACTGAAGCTCCCTGTCGTTAAGAAAACAAAGACCGGCTACTCCACGGACGTGGATGTGCTGACCAAACTCTCTCTCCACCATGACCTCCCCCTCGAGATTCTGGGTTATCGCAACCTGAGCAAACTGAAATCGACCTATATCGATGCCTTTCCTAAACTCGTTCATCCAAAAACGGGCCGTGTCCATACTTCTTATAATCAAACCGTGACAGCGACAGGACGGCTCTCCTCGAGTGATCCTAATCTTCAGAATATTCCTGTCCGCGCCGAGGAGGGAAACCGCATTCGCCAAGCCTTCGTGACAGAAAAGGGATGGTCCATCGTCTCCGCCGACTACTCCCAGATCGAATTAAGAATTCTCGCCCACCTCTCCCAGGACGAAACGCTCACCCGGGCCTTCCAAAATGATGAAGACATTCATGCCCGAACGGCTTCAGAGATTTTCAGCACCCCGATGGAGAAGGTGACGCCTGCCATGAGGAGAGAGGCCAAGGTGATCAACTTCGGCATTCTCTATGGGATGAGTGCTTATGGTCTCTCCCAACAACTCGGGATCGAGCCCAAGATCGCCCAGGCTTATATTGATGAATACTTCAACAAATATACCGGAGTTCAAACCTATATCGAGAAGACACTGGAAGAGGCGCGGCAGAGAGGATATGTGACGACCCTCTTGAATCGCCGTCGCTATCTACCGGACATTCACTCCCCAACCGTTGCCATCCGGCAGGCGACAGAGAGGATGGCCGTCAATACGCCTCTCCAGGGGACAGCGGCAGATGTGATCAAGGTCTCGATGATCCGCATCCAGAACCGGATTGAAGAACTCGGTCTCTCCAGCAGGATGATGATGCAGGTTCACGACGAATTGGTCTTCGAGGTTCCTGAAGAGGAACTCCCAAAAACCATCCCCATGATCCGGAATGAAATGGAAACCGTGATGAACCTCTCTGTCCCGCTCAAGGTCTCCATCCATACGGGAAGAAACTGGGCAGAGGTGCATTAAAGCAAAACCAATGTGAAGCTCCCCGCCCAGAGGACGGGACTTCTCGGAAAGGAAATTTCATTCTGATTGTGCCCCTTAACCCCGCCTACACGGCGGGGCCTTCGGGGCATTTGCTGGCCAAATTTCAAAGCTCGCACGAAGTGATGAACCGAAGGTGAATCAAATCCAAAGGAAATAAAAGCAATGTCAAATGACAAAGTCTTTTGAATTTGAAATTTAGACATTGATTTGACATTTGATATTTGAAATTATGTTTTGAAGTTATTTGGGGGCCATCCACTTCTCTTTGAACGAATCAACGGGGAATGGGTCGATATAAGGAACAAACGCGAGACTCACCTTACCACGGCTCAAGATCGCAGTGAGGGCATCCTCAATTTCTTTTCTCGGGGCGAGGTCATTGCGGACCACTCCATTATTTTTCCAGTCAAGAATCCAAACCTTCATCAGCACCTTAGAAGGATCTCCTACCCCTTCGATTGCTTTTCGGGTGGCCTCTGCCATTAAACCGATGGCCTCCCCCGCTTCGATATTTCGATCTTTCATGGCCTGACGATGATAGGCCATCACGGCATAATAGTCAAAATTGTTTCTCAACGCTCCTGAGAGCGTCTGTGAGAACCAAGCCACGCCGTTCAGGTCATTGAGGACGGATTCAAAATAGAGATTGATGGCAAATTGCAGGTTCGGATTTACTTCTCTGGAAGCCTCCATCAGTCGTTTGGCCACGCTCATTAACCAACGGTTCTTCCAGTTTGCCCAAACCCAGAAGCGATCCGTATAACTCCTGACATAGTATTTCCCGGAGTCAGATTTGTACGGCTCCCTATAAAAGAGTTCTGGATCGGGTGAGTACCCAAATTCTTTCAGAAAAGCTTCATTGGCCTCTGGGTTAAAACCCTCATCATGCCTGAGAATCAGATCATCCTGAAACAGGATTCCATCGATGGGGGTACGACCCAGGTCGCGGAATAGGTTCTCAAGACGTTTCAACACTTCGGGGTGAAAGAGATTGAACCCCTTTGCCGTTTCCATTCTTTTCGTTTCAAAATTGTACTTCGTACACACATATCCAGGGGAACCTTCCAGCCCGTAATTGGCATAACGCGTGGTCATCCAGGCAAAAATCTCGAGTCCATTCCGATGAACGATCTCAGCCAATTTCCCCAACAGATCGGCCACGACGGGAGCATAATCCGTTTTGAAATAGACTCCCTCTTCACGTCCGCTGGTAACGAATGGATACACTCGGTCCCCTCTGTTCTGAAAGACTCTGAGAATAACCGTATTCACGCCGGCATTTTTCAACGCCCTGATCCTCTTCTCGATTTCCTCAAGGGTCTTTCCTTCAAAAGAGGAAGCCTGGACACAAATCCGTCTCTTCGCCTTCTTCTCACCGGGGAAGGGTTTTTGCACGACCGGTTCGGAAAGAGGGGACGCGAACCCTTTTTCTTTCAGCCGGCCCTTGGCAATCTGGATCCCACTCTCGGCTCCTCTCCCGCGATCACTCTCCGGATAGTCTCTGAGATAGAGCTCAAATTGCTGAATGGCCTCTTCATATTTTTCCATGTTGAGATAGCAGAGGCCGATCATGTACCGGGAATAGGAGACCAGTTTGCTGGCCGGGGCAGACCGGATGATTGTTAAAAAGCCCTGGATTGCCTCTTCAAAGTTCCCCTTACGATAGAGAGCCATGGACGCATCATAGAACTCCCCGGGGTTCGGGAGTTTTTCCTGGCCTCGACTTTGGGATGAATAGGATAAAATGCAGATGAGCAAAAGTAATCCGGCAACTCTTTTTTTCATAATACACTCTCTCTATGCAAGACGTCTTAAAATTTGAATATTGGGCGGAGTCTCCGTTTCGGGCCAATCCGAAACGAAATCAAAATGGGACAATGAATGCGGTCATTGCGAGGAGTCCGCATTGGCGGGACGACGTGGCAATCTCACGAGATTGCTTCACTCCGTTCGCAATGACAATCTGTAACGATCAACCTATTTCCATCTTGAATATCTGTGCTTCTTCCAAGCCTTACCCTTCCTGCCGCAGGTTGTGATTTTAGGCTTATCAAAACAGCGCTTTCATCACTTCTTGAACCGAGTTGACCCCGATCAATTCGATGCCCTTGGCCCCCTTCACCTTTTCTTGATTCTGCTTCGGCATCAGGCATCGCTTAAACCCCAGCCTCGACGCCTCTTTCACCCTGACCTCCGATTGGCTCACGCCTCTCACTTCTCCTCCCAGCCCTACTTCCCCAAAGACCACCATTTCTGGATTAACCACTTTATCCTTGAAATTTGAGGCAATCGCAGCGATCACTCCTAAATCCGCCGCAGGTTCCTCGACCTTCATCCCGCCGGCGATATTGAGAAAAATGTCCTGATTATTGAGATGAATCCCTAACCTTTTCTCCATGACGGCAACGAGCAGAGAGACACGGTTCACATCCACCCCTTCGGCTGTTCTCCTTGGCATGCCGAAGTTTGTGGGAACAACCAGGGCTTGGAGTTCGATCAAGATCGGCCTTGAACCCTCCAGGCTGGGCATGACAACGGATCCGGAGGCGGGTTGAGTCCGCTCAGAAAGGAAGAATTCAGAGGGGCTGACCACTTCTACCAATCCGGAATCCTTCATTTCAAAGACCCCAATTTCATTGGTGGAACCGAAACGGTTCTTCACCGCCCTCAAAATGCGGAAGGCGTGAGTGGTTTCGCCTTCAATATAAAGAACCGTATCCACCATGTGCTCCAAGACCTTCGGCCCTGCGATAAAACCTTCTTTCGTCACATGACCGACGAGAAAGATGGGGATGGAGAGATGCTTTGCCAGATAGAGCAACCGGCTCGACGCCTCCCTCACCTGACCGATCGATCCGGGTGTCGAGGAAAGCTCGGAGGAATAAATCGTCTGAATGGAATCGACCACTACAGTAGAAGGCCTGAGGGTCTGGATATCCTGAAGAATTTTTTCTAAAGACGTCTCTGCAACCACAAAGAGGTGTTCGGAGGAGAGCCCCAGGCGATCCGCCCTCATCTTGGTCTGCTGGAGCGATTCCTCTCCGGAGACGTAAAGGACTTTTTTCCCCTTTAGTGACAAATGGTTCATCACCTGAAGAAGCAGGGTGGATTTGCCAATGCCTGGGTCGCCTCCAACCAAGATTACTGACCCGAACACAATCCCCCCTCCCAAGACCCGATCAAATTCTCCGATCCCGCTCTGAAATCTTCCTCTCTCTTCACCTACGATTTCGGTGAGAGGAGTCGGAACAGCCTCGCTTTCAAAACCAAGGAGGTCCCTTTCAGGAGGTTTCTCCTCAATCACCCGCTCCTCAACGAAAGTGTTCCACTCCTGACATCCCGGACACTTTCCCAACCATTTAGGCGTCTGGTATCCGCAGGACTGACATACAAACTGGGTTTTGGCTTTGGCCATAAGATCCACCTTCCCCTTCTCACCTGTCTATTGAAAGCAAGCTTGATGGGAGAGGGATGGGGTGAGCGCAAGTGTGAATTGGGGCATTGTAACAGAAAACCACTTTAAGCGTCAAAACTTTTACTATTCAGTCCATGATTATACGGATACCGATAACTAAATCCCTCCCCCCTTCCATTTACAAAGGGAGGAATTGCCCCTCTTTGGCTATCTTTTTCCTGCCGCACAGGCAGGCAAGAGGGGCAACCTGCCTGCGCGAAGCCGCTTCGGCGAAGGCAGGGGGGAGGTTTTCTGAACAATACGTCTTCTAAATTATGGACTTCCTAGCAAAATAGAAGTCTAAAATGGACTCCTTCCTCCTATATCATCGATATAAGTCCACAAACAGAAACAGGGTTGACAAAAAGAAATGAAGACTGTATATATTATGTTACAGTAATACAGTAATACTAAGGAGAGAGACGTTATGGGAACGACAGTGAAGGTTAGAGAAAAATACCAGGTGACAATACCGGAAGAGGTTAGAGGAAAGATTCCCTTGAAAGTCGGCGAACGGGTCGAGGTGACAGCACGGGGAACCGAGATCGTCCTCCGTCCTGTGGTAGAAATCCCCAGGGACCAGGCATGGTTTTGGAGCAAGGAATGGCAGGACCAAGTGAATCAGTCCGTAAAAGACCTTGCAAAAGGAAAGATGAAAGTTTTTAAGTCTATAAAAGAGGCTCGAAAACACTTTGGCGACTAATATCGTCATTCCCGATACCGTTCTGAAAAGACTTGATGATCTGCCCAAAGAAATCAGAATCAAGTTCTGGGAGCAGCTCGAAAGACTGATTGCGAATCCATCCTATCCAGGGTTGAGAAATGAAAAGCTGAAGGGAACTGAGGAGTGGGCATTCAGTATTACGATGACCTACAGGGCAACCTATCTACGGAGTAAAATGGGGATTATCATTACCGCTATTGGAACTCACAAAGAAGTCCTTGGAGATTAAAGCCATCTCCTCAGACTTTATGCAAACATCAATAAGCCAATAATAGCCATTTTTATTTTTTGTTAATTAGAGTCTGTCTATAAACTAAGTTTTAAGAAAGAGGTGTCATTCCGGCGAAAGGATTATTGAAATCAATGATGCGGATGGGTAGATTTTTTATAAAACGAGATTCGTAGGAAAAATATCTACCTCTAAATCTCGTGCTTCCTTGGTGGTGAAACCAGTCTAGCAGGCGGCTATTAAGAAGCGCTAAAAGATATTTAGGATTGATGTCCTTTTTGGGAAGTATTCCATAACCACTTGCAGCTCCGTTTCTCTTATTGGGCCAGATGGTGACATCAAAAAGACGAAGTTCCTGAAAATCGGTGAGGAGTACCCATTGGATAAAACCCTTGTTATAACCGTAGGTAATAGCCTGGGAGATCGTTTCTGGCTTGGTGAGATCTGCACGCGGAGGTTTTGCTTCGATATAGATTTTTGGAGAACCCTTAATCTTGAGTGAATAATCGACACGTCCGCCGGAGATCTTTTCTTCCAGCCCGACTTCATTCCGATCTTGCGTGTTCCATCCCAGGGCTTGGAGCGGAGGTTCAATGAAACCGGCCTTGGTCTCGGATTCATTATACTGGCCAATCACGCCAGCAGCCTGCTCCCCGCGGAATTTGTCAATAAGTTATTGGATCTTCTCTCGTGCCTCGGACTGAGTCATGGTTACCTCACCCCTCCACACTTTCTTCAAGAGGAGATTAATCGGGGACATTTTATCAGAAATCCAGTTTTAAGGTCAAAAAAGAAATGGACCTGAGAGGAAAAAATCCAATATTGACAGTGGAAATTATTAAGCTATATACTGAATTCTACTGCTTCGACTTAAGTCCGTCAAGGAGGTAAGCATGGGTGCGACTCCACCCCTTTTGATCGCAAGAGGAAAAACCGATATTTTCTTGCTGCCGAAAATGGCTAACCGTCATGGACTCATCGCCGGCGCAACGGGCACG
>Ga0316624_10001117_pt1 | contig 10246 bp, 8 predicted proteins | sample OWC_Aug_N3_C1_D5_FD_207657 | JGI IMG/M metagenome (GOLD analysis project Ga0316624, IMG submission 207657) | Wetland soil microbial communities from Old Woman Creek delta, Ohio, United States - OWC_Aug_N3_C1_D5_A | ecosystem: Environmental > Terrestrial > Soil > Wetlands | place: USA: Ohio...
CAAAAACATGCTTCTGGAATCACTCTACCATCCGCCTTATATAGAGATCGAAGAGGCAAAAACACGGGATGGCGTTTTCTATCTCAATCACCACTTTGAGGGTAAAACGCTGATAAATGAATACATCGCCAGCACCATGTTGGGGATTGCATACCTGTGGGGCGATGTAGTGAAACTGGAAACAACGGAACTGGCTGGGGAAGTTGATGAATTGAAATCGGACACAACGTATACGGCATACACCAACAACCCTCCTGAGAAAAATGAACCTGAATACCGAAGGATCCTTTACACTATGGAGGATAAAGAACTATCGCGGGTCCTCCTATGACAGAGGTAATTGCTATGGAAATAGTCAATAATTCATTGACCTATCTCTGTAAGAAGATAAAGGAACGGGAACAGCGAACCCCCCTTTCCTTCAAAGAATTTCTGGGTCTTTCCGAAGAGAAGCCGGATCTCATTTTACGCAATATATTCCAGGTATTCTACGATATGATTTACAGCCACATTGGAGACGGCATTGATGAATACCCTGATGATCCTGAGTCGATAAATTACGTCTATTACGACTGTAGCTCTCTATTTGAGGTTGGGACCGATCACCCTTTTTTTGCAGACAGGCTATTTGCAAACAGACTCATTAATCACATCGCCTCTTTCAAGCGCGGCATCCAGCAAAACAGGATTTATATCTTCGAAGGGCCGCACGGGTGTGGGAAAAGCACATTTCTCAATAACCTGCTCATGAAATTTGAACAGTATACGAAGACAGAAGGAGGATCGATTTATGAAACGGTGTGGCGGCTTGACAAGAGGGAACTGGGTGTAGTTTCAGATCGTGAAGCCCATTACATATTGGACCAATTACGCAGTCTTGTAGATAGTTCAGCTTCCGCGGCTGAGGGGGATGGGAAGGATCAACTCTTTAATTTGATAAATAAGGAATACCTTGATGTCCCATGCCCCAGTCATGACCATCCGCTGCTTCTGATTCCAAAAGCATACCGAAGGGAAATGCTTGATGATCTGATCAAGGATGAGGACTTCAAGGGCAGGCTTTTTTCCGAAAAGCAGTTTGAATGGGTATTCAGGGATCATCCCTGCACCATATGTATGTCGCTGTATCAAACTCTTCTTGACATGTTCAACTCTCCTTCAAAGGTTTTTGAAATGGTGTTTGCACGAAGATACCTATTCAACAGGCGGCTTGGCCAGGGAATAAGCGTATTCAATCCGGGGGACAGGATCACAAAGACCAATGTCATGACCAATCAGTTGCTGCAGAATCAACTGAACAGCATCCTGAGAGACAGCAACTGCGTGAAATATCTTTATTCAAGATATGCAAACACCAACAATGGTATCTATGGATTGATGGATATCAAGGCACATAACAAGGAAAGATTCGCCAATCTCCATGGTATTATCAGTGAGGGGGTCCATAAGGTAGAAGACATTGAAGAAAATGTGAACTCGCTTTTTCTTGCACTGATGAACCCTGAAGATCAGGAAAATGTTGTGGATACGCAATCGTTTTCCGACCGCATTACCTATATAAAAATCCCCTATGTCCTGGATTACAACACAGAAGTTAAAATATACAAAAACGTCTTTGGAGATCAAATTGAGACATGCTTCCTTCCCAGGGTACTCCAGAATTTTGCCAAGGTTATTATCTCAACAAGATTAAAACAGGAATCCGAGGGCCTGCAGGAGTGGATCGGGGATTCAGAAAAATATGGTCTATATTGTGATAAAAATCTGCAGCTTCTCAAAATGGATATATACACGGGATTTATTCCTCCATGGCTTACAGAAGAAGACAGGAAGAGTTTCACTGCCAAGCGGCGGCGAAGAGTTATAGCAGAGTCGGAGACCGAAGGTGATAAAGGCTTTACCGGCAGAGATTCAATAAAGATTTTCAATGAATTTTATTCAACTTACGCCAAAAAAGATAAACTCATTACCATGGCCATGGTGTGCGGTTTCTTCGAGAAACACCGTGATGGTTTGGTCAGGTCTGTCCCGGAAGGCTTTCTGGATTCATTGGTATGTCTCTACAACTATACGGTTTTGCAGGAAGTCAAGGAATCACTTTACTACTATAACGAAAAACGCATTTCGAGAGAGATTCAAAACTATCTTTTTGCCATAAACTTTGAGGTCGGGCGAACCGCAAGATGCGTCTATACAGAAGAGGAATTAGAGATTACGGAAGAATTTTTAGAAGGTATCGAGGGTCGAATCCTTGGCCTAAATTCAGAGATGTCCCAACGGTTGTCCTTCCGCAAGGATGCGCAACATCAATATGCTTCCAAGACCTTAACGCAGGAAATGCACCTCGAAGGAAAGGTGATACGCGAGACACAATTGTATCAATCGCTGCACCAGCGGTATGTTCATAACCTGAAAGAAAATGTCCTGGATCCGTTTCTTAAAAATGATAACTTCCGGAGCGCTATTAAGGATTACGCCACGGAGGCTTTTAAGTCATATGATAAGCGGATAAGGGAAGACGTTAACCTTCTCATGCAGAACCTGAAAAAGAAGTACGGCTACACCCAACAGGGTGCGAAAGAGGTCTGCATCTATGTAGTAGATAATAACCTTGCGCAGACATTTTCAGGACAATAACCGGAAACAACTGCCAGCAAACCCATCTGCAATCATTTTTTCTTGACACACAATCGCAGTCGCTCTATATTTTTTACAGTGAAAAGGTTAGTTCCTGTCAAATCACAATTATGGTTTAAAAAGGATTGATTATGAAAAGGGCTTTTCGATGGTTGTTTAGTTTCATCTTTGTGTGCAACATCATATTTTTCTTTATCCCAAATGTTGCACATGGGGAGGAAATTACTAAAACACAGGATGATGATCGTGCCTCAGATTTTACCTTAAAAGATTTAGACGGCAGGAACGTCAGGCTGAGTGATTATAAAGGAAGGACAATCTTACTGTATTTCATGGCTACATGGTGCCCCGAGTGTCGTGGCACAATTCCTCAGCTGAAAGAAATCTATTCCCTATATAATGCCAAGGGTCTGGTTCTTCTGAATATCAACGTCATGGAATCCCTGGAGAAGGCATCAGCCTTTTCAAAGAAATACAGTCTTCCCTTTCCTACGCTTCTGGATGTAGAAGGAAAGGTCTACCAGAGTTATGGTGTTGTTGGCGTGCCTGTTAAGGCTCTGATTGACCGGAATGGTCGGATCATTTGCTGGAACTGCCGTACTCTTGATAAACTGCTGGAGAAGCAGTTTGAAATGAAAACCACTCAGTAGTTAAAATTTTACACTCTTCCTCATTATCCCCTGGTTTGCGTAAAATCGATCATATAGAAAAAGCAGAAAGGCGATTGAGGCGGAGGTAAATTGCCGGTTATTTGGGTTCGATTGGGTACCCTGCATCTGTCCAGGCATGAAAGCCGCCCTTCAGGGCGCTCACCTTTTTAAAACCCCTGTCTAATAATAGCTGTGCCGCACGGGCACTTGTCTCTTCATTATGTCAAGTGCAATAGGTGATGATCTCCTTATCTCTCGGCAGTTCGTTGATCCTGTTTTCCAGTTGAACTATGGGAATCCTGATGGCCCCTTTCATCTTGATCTTGCTTTCTTCATATTCTCGTCCTGTTCGGACATCAATAATCACTATGTCCTCGCCTTTATCCATCTTAGCCTTCAGTTCCTGCACTGTAATTCTTGGAACTATATCAGTTGCAGAGAATGCAGCCGGTACGATCAGTTGATTTAGTAAAACGAAGAGCAGAGAGAGAAACAGACCTTTTAATAACCGTCGCATAGTCATCCCTATCACATCCTTCCAGGGGAAAAATGCTTTATAATTTGTATGTCTAAAACTTACTGCTTAACAAGTCGAGATCCGGACTTTATTATAACACATCGAGCCGGCTCAAAAATTGGGTGGGTCGTGGGTCGCTTTATTATTATTGTTTTTTTACTGACCGGGGGAAGCAGCATTCCCAGCTCGGCATACCATCTTCTTCGTTACGAAGCTTCATGGTCCAATCGCCCTTGCTTATTTCCGTGGCAATGATCCTGTTACCAAACTTCTTGCCCCTTACTTCAACCTTGTCACCGGCCATAAATTTGACCTTCTGATTTTCAATGAACCACTTGGGTCCCATGTAGACGACATACTTATTACCCTGGTCCGTCGTAAATCTCATCTGCAGACCGTCTTTCACACCTTTCATCGGCTCAACTTTGTCTACCTTACCGGGTTCGACCACTATAGCCTCCTGTCCGGTAAAGGATGTCTCGGCGTCAAGTCCTGGAACTCCCAGAGTCCAGGCACCCCTCGATACTGGACCTGAGGACTGAGATGCCTGAGCAAACAGCGCTGGTGCTAAAGCCATGCTCACCAAAAACATCATTGCAACTACAACCGTCCAACGTGCTACCTTTCTCATACTTTCCTCCTTAGATTTTATTGTTTTGACCCACCCGATTTCGAGCTTATAGATTACTTTAAAATGATATATTGGATTGCTATTTTAATGAAAAAGACTGATTATACAATAGTGGTTTAATAGATGTAGAATAGTAGTCAAAGACTACTATAATAATAGAAGAGAAGTGCCTACGGGAACAGTTAATATTTGGCAAATATTAAGCGGTATAGCAAAGGAGTTAGGTTTGGCTCATATTGTATTTCAAGAATCCATGTAGGCAGAATAATATCCACCATATTTGGTCACGGATTCAATAATCCTAAGGGTTATACTACCCATGGTTATTGATCGTATGTAGTGGAATGACGTGTGGAAAGTCGACTTAAAATCTTAAGATGCTCTTGGCAAGTAGCGGATCCTGTAATAGTTTTTTTGCGAATTTTACATATTTCGACACAATGGCCCGAATGGCAAGTTGTAATGCATAAGGTCTGATCGGTTTTTCTAATAGGTAAGTAATGTCTGAAGCCACACACATTTTAACCACCTCATCGCTTGCATTTCCCGTAATTATAATAGTGTCCTGATGAGCCATGGGGAATTTATCCAAAATAGAATTAAGGAAGTCAAACCCTGTTTTTTTTCCGAGAAAGACATCCAATATAAAAATAGCTACCCCGGTTTTCTGTCTTCGACAAAAAGATAATGCTTCATCTGAATCAGTAAAAGTCAGCACTTCGCCCCATGTATAGAACCTTTTGACAATTTCGGAAATAACTTCACATACTGATGTGTCGTCATCAACTATAATTATTGGTAAGCCATCCGACATAATTATCCCCCGAATTATGTTTGTTGTATTAGTTGTAAAATATCTCTTTTTTATGGGATTGTAAACATAGTTCTAAAATTTCATCTGCGGTGACCATTTAAAAATCAAAAGACCCAAGTAGTAAACGGTATCGGGGCTAGATGGATTACCTGAGGCAATAGTGGATTTTTTGTTGCAATAGCGGATATAAAATTTGTATAGACATCAAATATATGAAATCAGCTATATACTGTGAAGAGAAATATGATCAAAAATCATGATACACCGAATTGTGGGTATATGGATAAAAGACCGTCGATTATAGCAAGGATGTTTGACAGAATAGCCCCAACATATGATCGACTCAACACCATTCTGTCCTTTTCGGTCGATAAGGCCTGGAGAAGAGCAGCCATAAAGTTTCTGGAGATAAACGCAGGGGATAAAGTTCTGGATATAGCCACCGGTACAGGGGAAATGGCAATCCTCGCCGCATACCGGGGGGGTAGGATTACGGGCATCGACCTTTCCAGGCAGATGCTGTCATTTGCTGTTTCCAAGGTTCGGAAAAAGAACCTCGGCATTCATTACACTGTTGTGCAGGGTGATGCCCTCTCCATGCCATTCCGTAATGAGTCCTTCAACAGCGCGATGGTGGCGTTCGGAATTAGAAACATGGAGAATCTGGAGGCCTTTCTGGATGAGATGCACCGGATCCTGAGTCCGCACGGACGTTTTTCTGTGCTCGAGTTTTCCGTGCCGAAAAGATTGATATTCAAATGGATATACCTGGCATACTTGACATATGTAGTGCCAGTCATCGGCGGGCTCATCTCCGGGAATTATGGGGCATACCGATATTTGAGGGACTCGGTTATGGGGTTTCCAGCTCCAAGAGTACTTGAAGGCATAATGGAAGGGGGAGGCTTCCGGGTTGTTCGCTCGCAGTCACTACTTGGAGGCATATCTCATCTCTATCTGATTGAAAAACAGTGATGGGCTTTCATAATCTCGCAAAGTTTGCCGCTGGCTTGATACGGAAAGGATTCTCATTAGCAAGTGATCGATATAATCGGTCAGCATGTTGAGAATGAAATCTAAACGATATAGAGATGTGCATTGTAAAAATTTTGATCCTGCCTTTTATACTGTCTTGCCGTAAGGACAACATTTTGTGGCCTTTTTCTTGACATATGAGTGCCTTATTCCTTATACTTGACTCCCCCCAAAGGGGAATTCCTATCAGAAATAAAATCAAGGGCACAGTGAGCTATACAATCGACATTGATACCGGTGGTACATATACCGACGGATTCTTCAGCGACGGGCGGAGGTTTACAGCAGTCAAGGTTGATACGACGCCGCACGACCTGACCCTTGGCTTTGTTGAGTGTATCGAGTTAGGGGCCAGGCAGCTTGGTCTTACCGGGCTTAAGGAACTGCTCCAGGAAACGGACGTAGTACGTTTTTCGACAACCCTCTGCAACAATCTGCTGGTTCAAAGGAAAGGCCCGCGGCTTGGTTTAATCGTTACCACCGGTCATGAACAGACACTCTACAGCACTGCCCTCCTCGACGGGACCAGACCATTCGAATTTCTGATCGATCCGTCCTGCGTAGTCGGAATCGACGAAGAAACAGCCGATGACGGCCGCATCATCAGTGAACCCAACGAGAACGAAGTGGTCAGCAAAACCCGCTACCTGCTGGAACAGGGCGCGCGGATGGTCGTGGTTTCCCTGCGGCGGGCGTCATTCAATCCTGCGAACGAAAAACGGGTCAGGCAGATCCTGGACATCGAGTATCCACCTCATTACCTTGGTTATGTGCCGGTGCTTCTTTCTCATCAGGTTTCCCGAAGGCCGGAGGACTCGCTGAGAACAACCGCCGGGCTCCTTAATGCCTACATGCACGGGGAACTGGGCAGGTCGCTCTACCGGGCAGAAGACATTCTTAGGCAACAGGGCTACAGGAGGCCCCTTTTCATCGTTCATGGCAATGCCGGCACCGCCCGGGTGATCCAAACACGGGCACTTGACACGGTAAACTCCGGACCAGCGGCGGCTATGCACGGGGCGGCTATTATGGCCCGGCGGCTGAAACTCCAGTTGGTGGTTGCGCTGGACATCGGCGGGACAAGCACCGAGATCAGTCTGATCAGGAATGGAACTATGCCGCTCATACCGCAGCAAAGTATCGCCGGTCTCGATGCCGGTGTAACATCCTGTCTGATAGAAAGCCTGGGCGGCGGTGGCGGTTCCATTGCCCGGAATGCCAACGGGAATCTAACCGTTGGACCCGACTCCGCTGGAGCCCTGCCCGGTCCGGCCTGTTTTGATCTCGGCGGGCTGGAACCCACCGTGACTGATGCCTTCCTGATCGCAGGATTTCTCGATCCGGATTACTTCCTCGGCGGCAATCGCCGCTTGGATCCGAAACAGGCAAAACAGGCGTTGGAGAGGCTACGCCGCAATCAGGCCGAATCCCTGGCGGACATAGCCTGCCGTGTGATCCTTGTCCTGAGAGATACCCTGGCTAAGGCCATCGCCGGCCAGCTCGGAAGAGAAAATCCGGCGGACTGGGTTCTCTTTACCTTTGGCGGAGCAGGGGGACTCTATGCGGCATGGCTGGCCGAGACTTTGGGTATCAGGCAGATTTACAACTTTCCCGTCAGTTCGGTTTTCTCTGCATTCGGTTCCTCCCTTATGGAGGTCGTCCACGTCTATGAACACTGTCTGGCCGGTAAAGGATTCCTGAGAGACGGAAGATACGCTCTCGATGGATGGTTCCGGGAGCTCCTTGAACATGCCAGAAGGGACATTGTCGGCGAAGCCCTGGGGACCGATAATCTCCGGTTTATGTTGCAGATCGAGGTGGTCGATGAGGGGGGCAGAAGGGCTGTGTTTGAGACGGATGTTACTCAAGACCAGGAATCACTTGACCTGCCCTGTGCTCCGAAGACCAACGGGGAAGTGATTATGGCCCGACTCAAGGCCATCATCCCGATGGTAACGCCAGCGCTGGAAATACTGCCTCCAATAATCAAGACTGAATCGTCGTCCCCGCTCATGGGCGAGCGGTCCGTTTTCTGGACGGATGTCGCCGAGAACACACCCATTTACCGGGGAGAGTTGCTCTCTACGGGAACGTTCCTGCAAGGGCCGCTCATTGTCGAGCATAAATACACCACCATCCTGATTCCCCGTGGCTGGTGCTACCGCATAGATACCGCCGGTCATGGAATCATGGAAAGGAGGCCGGCATGAAACGGGTCGCGGTCACTGAATATCTGGAAATCGATCTCTCTAACGATATGTGGCAATGCCGGAAGTGCGGCCATAACATCATATCTGCTCGACGGAACTACAAGGAGGGATGTCTTGTATATCCACGCGATCCGGCTACGGTCTATGATCCGCAGATAAAAGGGGAACGCTACAGCTTCGCACCCGACAAGTCGGTCTGCATGTTCGTGGAATTCTACTGCCCAGGCTGCGGGACGCTCATGGAGACAGAAGTGCTGCCCCCGGGGCATCCGCCCTCACACGACATCGAAATTGATATTGATGCCCTTAAAAAGAGGATAAAATATGGTCCGGCGTAAGGCGGAAGCGAGCATCGACATTGACATCGGCGGGACCTTTACCGATGCCCTGGTTTCCTGGCTTGGAAGGACGGTTGCTGTCAAGACGCCGACGACCGGCTACAACCTGGCGGTCGGGTTTATGAGGGCTTTGCGGGAATCAGCCGAAGAGCTCGGCACAGATATAAAAAGCCTGCTTGCAGAAACGGAGATGATCCGCTACTCCACGACTGTGGCTATGAACAAGCTGCTGGAGCGGAAAGGCCCGCGCCTCGGTCTGCTTACTACCCGCGGATTTGAGGACACCATCCTGGTTGGAAAGGGGGCCCAGTGGGCGGACGGGCTGCCGGTACGTGAGCGCCGCAATGTCGCCCGGGCGGTACGTCCTCTACCACTTATCCCGCGCGACATGATCGAGGGGGTTAAAGAACGCGTCGATTCAAAGGGTACGATTATCGCCCCTCTCGACGAGGAGAATGTGCAGCATAAGGTGCTTAATCTGGTGGACCGAGGCGCCCAGGGTCTTGTCGTATCCTTATTGTGGTCTTATCTTAATCCGGTCCATGAGCGCCGTATTCGCGACATTGTCCGGGAGCTCTTCCCGGACTGTTATCTGGGAAGCATGCCGGTCTTTCTCTCAAGCGAGGTTCTGCCAAAGCGGTTCGAGTATACGCGGACGATGACGACCATTCTCAACGCCTACCTGCATCAGTCACTCTGGGAGGAAACCCTGTGTATGAGCGAGAAGGTCCGCGCCGAGGGGTACGGGCGTTCGCTCTATCTGGTGCATAACAGCGGTGGCATGGCCACTGCGTTCAAAACCTCGGCGGTCCAGACTTACAACGGCGGGCCGGTGGCCGGATGCCTGGGAGCATCCTTCTTGGCAGGGCAGATGGGTTTCGAAACCGTTATAGTCGCTGATATGGGGGGTACAAGCTTTGACGTGAGCCTGGTCGAACAGGGCCGCCCCGGCAGCCACCTGGCTCAGCCGCTCATCGACCGCTGGCAGGTCGGGATGGCAATGGTGGAGACGAAGTCAATCGGTGCCGGCGGTGGTTCGATCGCCTGGATCGATGAATCGGCAGGCCGCCGTCTCGAAGTCGGTCCGCAGTCGGCCGGCTCCATGCCCGGACCCGCGGCCTATGACCAGGGCGGTTCTGAAGCCACAGTGACCGACGCCGATTTCGTCCTCGGCTATCTCAACCCGGAGTATTTCCACGGCGGCCGGATACCGATAAACATGAAACGCGCCCGGTCGGCCATTCAGGAGCGGATTGCCGAGCCGCTCGGACTGTCGGTCGAGGAAGCTGCTGTACTCGTCAGAAAGATCCTCGACGCCCGGATGGGCTCAACCCTCTTCAAGGAAACCGCGCTCCGTGGTTACGACACCCGGCGGCTGACCCTGTTTGCCGGAGGCGGTGCAGGGCCTACCCAC
>Ga0316624_10001118_pt1 | contig 10243 bp, 7 predicted proteins | sample OWC_Aug_N3_C1_D5_FD_207657 | JGI IMG/M metagenome (GOLD analysis project Ga0316624, IMG submission 207657) | Wetland soil microbial communities from Old Woman Creek delta, Ohio, United States - OWC_Aug_N3_C1_D5_A | ecosystem: Environmental > Terrestrial > Soil > Wetlands | place: USA: Ohio...
GATTTGCGAGAACTCTCGATACGCAGATCCCCAATTCGCGTAAAATGGTGCCTCGCTTGGGTTGGGAGTCGAGGCAGGTATCGGAACCTTTCTGATAAAATAAATCCATCTGATCGGCCACCCGGCGGGTATGGGTCATTCGAATAGCGGGAAGGGTTGATGCTCAAGAAACTGTCATTCCTCATTATCGGGAGCCTGGTCTTTGCGGCGGCAATGGGGGTCTTTGCATGGGTGACGGACGCGCCGGCTTACCTGGGCCACGAAGCCGCCACCTGCAACAACTGTCATGTCATGGACGCTCAATTCGAGAACTGGTATCACTCCGCCCATGCGCAGGCGGCGGTCTGTACGGACTGCCACCTTCCCCACCAAAATCTTACCAGCTACTATCTCTATAAGGGCTATTCCGGCATGAAGGACGTGCTGTCCTTTACGCTCAAGACCTATCCGGATGCCATCCGCGCCACCACCCAGACCGTCCAAATTGTTCAGGCCAACTGCATCCGCTGCCATACCGATACAGTGGATGTAATCGTGTACGGCGGAGCTCAGCCCTTTGAGCGGAACTGCTGGAGCTGCCACCGGGGCGTCGCCCACGGCGATCCCGGCCTGGCGCTTTCCCCCTATCAAGACGTGGAGGTATACGACAAATGAAAAAATACGCCGTTCCCATTCTCCTGGTTGGGATCATCATCGTCCTGGGAGCCGTCTTGACCGGCGTCCTGCTGTATCTGAAGAACCAGCCGCCCCAGCTGCGCACCTTCCAGCCGGTCACCACGGTGAAAGCGCTGGAGCCGGATTCTTCCCTGTGGGGGCTGAACTATCCGAATGAATACGCCAGCCTGCTCCTGACCGCTGACAATAACCAGCCGACCACCTATGGCGGCTCGGCCCAGAAATCGTACCTGCTGGAAGACCCGCGCCTGGTCATTCTCTTTGCGGGCTATTCGTTCTCCAAGGATTACAACCAGCCGCGCGGCCACCAGAACACATTGATCGATGTGCGCGCCACGAAGCGCATCGACGCCAAGACCCATGCCACCTGCTATTCCTGCAAATCCTCTGACAACCCTGGCCTGTGGGCGCAAATGGGCATGGAAGCCTACGACGCCAAGCTGTTTCCTGAGATGACCGCCAGCATCAACAATCCCATCGGCTGCGCCAACTGCCACGAAGCCGGAACCATGCGCCTGGCCATCACCAACCCGGCCGTGGAAGCCGCCCTGAAAGACCAGGGCATCGACTGGCACACCTATACCCGCCAGCAGATGCGCTCGCTGGTCTGTGCCAACTGCCATGTGACCTACTTTTTCACAGGGGCCGACAAGGTCCTGACCGTGCCGTGGGCCAACGGCATGCGGGTGGAGGACATCATCAAGTATGAAGACAATGTCAGCTTCGCCGACTGGACCTACCCGGGCACGAACACGCCCATCATGAAATCCCGCCATCCCGACTACGAGCTCTATACCGCCGGCAGCACGCACTTCAACGCCGGCGTGGCCTGCGCCGACTGCCACATGCCCTACCTGCGCGATGGGGCGATAAAGTATTCCAGCCACGACATCAAGAGTCCGCTGCTGGAAGCCGACCGCTCCTGCGGGCAGTGCCATACAGATGTGGCGATGGTGCTGAAGCGGGTCAGCACGATCCAGGGCACGGTCTACAATGCGAAGTTGAATACAGAGGATGCCCTCATCGACGCCATCACGGCCCTGCAGGCGGCCGCGGCCAATCCCAATGCGGACAAGGCTCTCCTGGATGAAGCCCGCACGCTTCACCGGCACGCCCAGTACATGTGGGACTTCATCGCGGCTGCCAATAGTATGGGCTTCCACAACCCCGATGAGGCCCTGCGCATCCTACAGAATGCGGCCGACCTGGCCCGCCAGTGCCAGATGAAAGCCGCCCAGGCGGCCGGGGATCTGAGCCTGCTTAAGACCGGTGTCTACGAGGCCATGGAGGTGAAGCCGGCCCCGGCGCCGTAACTGTTTTGTCAAAAACGGTAGGGGCGGACCCTTGTGTCCGCCCATTTCCTAACCATCCGCGTTTGCGAGGTGAGGGAGTCCAAGTCCACCCTTGCGACGCAAATGAAAAGGGGCGACCCGCCGGGTCGCCCCTACGATTCATGCCCTAATTAATACTGGGGGGGGCGGTTCACGAACCGCCCCTACCAGAGAAAGAAAAGGAGTAGGGGCACAATCCTGATAAAAAACATCAGGACCTCGTATATTGTGCCCCCACGAATTTTAAAGGGTTTATCTTCCCAATACCGCTGCCAGCGGAGCCGGAGCCTGGACCTGCATGGGGATGCCGGTGCTGGAGGCCTGCGCCCGCTCCACATCCCGCGCCCACAGATACAGGCAGGTGTGGTAGGCCGTGTTGGTGTAGGAGGTGATCACGGTCGCCACCATGATGAAGATGGCCGCCAGGATCACGCCAACCCCGATGCCGCCGACTAGGCCCACCGTCGCCAGGGTGGTGGCGTTGGTGAGCGAGACGATGCCGAAGCCTGCACCCAGCCCCAGGACGATTCCCAGCCCGCCGAGAAGGAAGCCGATCAATCCGTTGACGGCCCTGACACCGACCGTGCTGATGCCGACCAGCAACAGATTGTTCTTGACGATGTAGCCCACCCGGATAAGCGCGTTTTTCAGGTTCATGTCCTCGATGACCATGGCTGGCAGGATGAGGAAGGAGGCCTCGGTCCAGACCGTGTCGATCAGGCCAGCCAGGACGTTGCGTCCGCTGGAGCGACCGCGGCCCTTCACCGCGTTCTTGATCACGTTCACCGCGGTGGAGGCGGCTGCCAGGCTGAGGATATGCCACCATTCCCGCCCGACGATGGCCCAGGCCTTGGACATGACCCCGTCGCCCTCGGCCAAGTAGCCGTAGACCAGGTAAATGGTCATGGCCGAGAAGATGTAGCCGACCGTATATTGAACGAAGACCAGCACCACCCCGAACGCGAAAATCAGCGCCCGGCCGAGAGCATTCTCACTGCCGACGATGAATGCTGTCCCCAGGATGGGGATGAGGAAAATGACCGAAACGATCAACCCGGCGAAGAGGGAATAGATCGAGGGCTTAATCAAGTCCCGATCCTTGAGGGCCATTTGCCAGGCCTCTTTCAAGAACGACCAACCACGCGCAAATGATTGCATAGGGCTCCTCTCCATGAATGTTTCATTCATTATAGCAAGTTCGGCCTTAAATACGACATGTTCTTAAGGTTAATACGCAATATGAACCGCGAAGGCACGCAGAACGCAAAGATTTAAGTGATATTCTCTTTGCGGACTTTGCTTCTTCGCGGCTCAATCCCTTGTTTCTAGGAATTACTTCTTGTACGCCACCATGACTCCGTCGCGGACGGGCATGACGGACACGATCCAGGCGGGGTTGTGCGTGATCATCTCGGTGAGCGTACGAATGCCGGAGGTTTGCGGGCTGCGGTCGTCGCGGTCGAAGACGCGCCCGCTCCACAGCATGTTGTCCACGATCAGCACACCGCCGGGGCGGAGTTTTTCTTCGATGACCGGCAGGGAGGCGGGATAGCCTTCCTTGTTGATGTCATTGAAGATCAGGTCGAAAGGCCCAGGTGTCTCCCGCAAGGTCTGGACTGCCTCACCCACATGGTAGCGGATGCTGCCGTTGTAGCCCAGGGCGGTCAGATGCTGGCGGGCCTGTTTGGACAGCTCTTCATCCCAGACGACGTGATAGACCTCGCCGCCGCCGTTCTCTGCCACGGCTTTGGCAAACCAGGCGGTCGAATAACCGAAACCGGAGCCCAGCTCGAAGACACGCCGGGCGCCGGTCATGCGGGCCACCTGATAACAGACGTAGCCCGAAGCCGGACCGATGATGGGGAAATCGATCTTGTGGGCGTACTCTTCCATGGACTGCATTTCCGGCGGACGGGGCGGCACGAGGCCGTCCAGGTAGCTCATAACATAGTCGGGAACCAAGGGTCTTACCATTAAAGCCTCCTTTGAGGAAAACGTTTACCTAACAATTCTGATACTTTGGCACCATATACTCCGCGTTCATGAAATGGAATTTTAATCAATGTGAAACCCTCTTGCAATCCCCCCATAAATACCGGGTGCTATACTATAGACATGGACCTCAGCACCCGTGGTATCCAGTTCTATCCGGAATACGCCTTCAAAGCTTACTACGCGGACAAAGAGACCTTCGCCCCCGACCGGCAGACCGGCGACCGCCTCCGCCTGGTATTGGTGGAACACGGCAGCGGCCTACTGGACCTCTCCGGCAAATTGCTGGAGTTCATCGCTCCCACGTTGATGCTGCTCAACGAACAGGAGATCCCCCGCCTCGACCGGAACACGGCCCTGCGGGCCCGGGCAGTCTATTTCCATCCTTCCATCGTCAACAGTGGTTTCACATTCGAGGTCATCCGGGCCGAGCCCTCCGGCGACGAGCTGATGTACTGGCAGGACCGTTCCTCGTTGCGGCCCTTCCTGGTGCGCGGGGACGGCTTTACCGGCCTGCTGCCGCTCGGGCCGGTTTCGACCAAAAGGGCGGTGCAGTTGTTCGATTCGATCCGCCACCAGTTGATCGACCAGCCGGATGACTACTGGGTCTGCCGCAGCCGCTCCTTCATCTTGGAGCTGCTCACCCTGGCGGAACAACTGGTCATGACGCCCGAGCACATCGGCGCGGTGGTAGCATCGACCGACAAGACCAGCGGCTCCCGGAGCCTTCCGGCCATTGCGCCTCCCAACGACAACGAAGCCGAGCGGATCATCCTTTACCTGCACGCCCACTATGCCGAAAAGATCACCATCCCTGCCTTGACGCGGGTCTTCCACACCAACCGCACCACCCTGGCCGAACAGTTCCACCGGGCCACCAGCATGCCGGTGATGACCTACCTGGCCCAACTACGCATGCGCCAGGCCTCCCTGCTCCTGCGGGACACGGTCCTGCCGATCAACGAGATTATGCTGCGGGTGGGCTACCAGCACAGCACTCACTTCTGGCGGACCTTCCGCAAGCATATCGGCATTTCTCCAACCCAATACCGCCAGCGCTACTGCTGGTTGACGCGGCCGCTGTAAAAATTGTTATGGATTGGGGGGACTAGGGGAGTTGGCCGGACGATGCCCAACTCCCCTATTTCTTTTAATCCGCCTGGCCAGGGCAAACGATTGACAATTTGCACAGAACAGTTGCGTTTCGGTCATTCCACCGGGGCTGTTTCAATAATATACTGGCGGCATACCTTTTTGGAGGCAAAAATGTGCAAACGATTTTCGCCCTGTCTCATCGCGGCGCTCCTGTTGGCTTGCCTGATCCTCAGCGCATGCGGTTCCCCCGCCACGGCTGCCCCAACGGCCGTGCCGACCACCACACCTACCCTGACGCCCAGCCCCACCCCCACGACCCCGCCGGCCGGGACCGTCCTGTGGACTTTTCAGGCGGGCAACGCCGTCTGGTCTACCCCGGTCATCAGCCATGGGCTGATCTATTTCGGCAGCGACGACAAGTCTTTCTACGCGGTCGATCTCCAGACGCACCAACTGGCCTGGAAATTCGATACCGGCGGCGTCATCCGGTCGAGGCCGCTCGTTCAGGACGGCGTAGTTTATGCCTCTAGTGATGAGGGCGTCTTGTATGCGTTGGATGCGGCCTCCGGCGCCGAAAAGTGGAAGGCCGGCATCGGCTCGGCCCATGTCCGCACCGGCGGGTCCTACGACGTTGGCTCCGGCTACGATTACCAGCAGTCCTCCCCCACCTTCGCCGACGGCGTGGTCTACGTGGGCAGCGGCGCGGGCGGGCTGTACGCCTTCGAGGCGACCGGCGGCACGCAGTTGTGGCGCTTCGATACCACCAGCCGGGTCCGCTCTTCGGCCGCCATTGCGGATGCGAAAGTGTATTTCGGCGCCGGCGACGGCAACCTGCATGTCCTGGATGCCAAAACCGGGACGGAGCTATGGAACCAACCCGGCTGCGACCTTCCCTCCCCGGCGGTGGTCGATGGATTGGTCTACTGCGGCGGACGCGGCACGTTCGAGGTGCGCGCCTGGGATGCGGCCTCCGGCGAGCTGCGCTGGCAGTTCCCCGTGGGTCATTCCTGGGTGGATTCCTCGCCGGTGATCGTCGATGGTACCCTTTACAACGGCAGCTCGGACAAGTCAACCCTCTACGCCCTCAATGCCTCCACCGGGGAGGAGAAATGGAACTTCATGTTGAGGGGTTACGCCTGGTGCACTCCCACCGTCGCGAGCGGGACGGTCTACATCGGCAGTTATAAGGGTATGGATGGCATTTTCTATGCGGTGGATACGGCTTCAGGCCAGCAGAGATGGAGCCTGCCGGTCGATGGCGGCATCCTGGCTTCGGCGGTAGTCGAGCAGGGCGTGATCTATTTTACGGCCCTGGACGGGAATCTGTACGCGGTGCAGGAGTGAGATTTAAGCATAGAGCGAGATAGTATCTCGCTCTATGTCAATTATCTGGGCCTTCTCAATTTCAATTCTCAACCCCACCCCTATCCCCGCCCCAAGAATGGGGCGGGGAAAAAGTGGCGAAATGGGGATTCTGCGAGCAAAGCTCGCAGAATCCCCATTTCGCCATTCAGCTTTATTTTGGGAAGGCGGCGTATTACAGCAGGCTGACCGGGTCGACCTCCACCCGCCAGTCTCCCCAGTGCTGACCGCGCAGCAGCCCGGCCGGGTCCGGCCCGCGCAGGAGGATCTGCCAGCGGTAGAGCCCGTTCAGGCGGGCGAAGAAACACGGCAGCGGGCCGATCAGCTCAGTCTCGACCCGCAGTTCCGCCCGGATCTGCGCGGACAGCTTCCCGGCCATGCGCTCAGCCTCCGCCTTAGCCTTGGCGGCATCGAGGTGGCGGTACTCCATCCGCACGAGCCGCGCAAAAGGCGGATAGCGCAACCGTTTGCGGTATTCCAGCTCGCTGCCATAGAAGGCCGTGTAATCATGCCTGCCGGACGCCTGGATGACGTAATTTTCCGGCTGAAAGGTCTGCAGGATAGCCTGTCCACCCAGGGACGAGCGCCCGGCCCGCCCGGCTACCTGTGTGAGCACGTCGAAGGTCCGCTCGGCCGCGAAGGGATCGGGCAAGTTGAGGCCCACATCCGCCAGGACGATCCCCACCAGGGTCACCAGGGGCAGGTCCAGCCCCTTGGCCAGCATCTGCGTCCCCACCAGCACATCCGCCCGGTGGGCGCTGAAATGGCCCAGGATGATCTCGTGGGCCTCCTTTCGGCGGGTGGTTTCCCAATCCCAGCGGAGCGTGCGGGCGGAGGGGAACAATGTTTTAACCTCAGCCTCCACCCGCTCGCTGCCCAGCCCGTAGGCCCGGATCTGGCGGCTGCCGCAGTTGGGGCAGGTCTCCGGCATTTCACGGGAATAGCCGCAGTGGTGGCATAGTAAAGTTGGCACGTTGGCATGTTGAAACGTTTGCAGGTTGGAAATTTCCGGCGTGTTGACGTGCAGGGTTAAGGGAGTCTCGCAGCGCGGGCATTTGAGCGTATGGCCGCAATCCCGGCAAAACATGTAAGTGGCCGTGCCGCGCCGGTTGAGGAAGAGGATGGCCTGCTGGCCGCGGTCGAGCACCTGGCCGAGGGCCTCCGTCAGCGATCGGCTGAAGATCCCCCGGCTCCCGGCCTTAAGCTCTGCGCGCATGTCCACCACCTCCACCGGCGGGAGGCTGCGGCCTCCGATCCGCTGCGGGAGTTCCAGCAGGTGTAGACTATTTTCTTCTTCCTTCTGAGGGGGGACCAGGGGGAAAGGGAAGGCCCGGTAGCGCAGCTCCACCGGCGGGGTGGCCGATCCTAGCACGCACATGGCCCCGCACAGGCGGGCGTATTGGACCGCCGCCTGGACGGCCGAATAGAAGGGCGGCTCGGACTGGTAGTAGGAGCCGTCGTGGCACTCATCCACGCCGATGAAGCCGATATCAGGCAGGGGCGTGAACAGGGCCGAGCGCGGCCCGATGATGACCTTCAGCAGCCCGGCCCGGGCGCGCCGCCAGGTATCATAGCGCTCGCCCTCCGAAAGCTGCGAGTGGACCAGCCCCACCTGCCCGGGAAATCGCCGCAAAAACCGCTGGACAGTCTGCGGGGTCAGGGCGATCTCCGGAACGAGGATGATGGCCTGCCTGCCGGCTCGCAGGGCGGCTTCCGTGCAGCGCAGGTACAGCTCGGTCTTGCCTGAGCCGGTCACCCCGTGCAGGAGGAAAGGAACCTCGCTCGGGCGTTGGAAGGCGGCTTCGATGGCTGACCAAGCCTTTTGCTGGTCGGCGTTCAATTTAAGCGGCGCCTCAGCCTGTGCCTCATGGATTTCTCCCGCTCTGGTGCCGGTTTTCCTGAGCGGATCGCGCCAGATCTCGCTTTCCCGCAAAATGATCAGTTCGCGCTCGGCCAGCTCCTGCAGGTCTGCCAGAGTGCAGCCTGATTCGGCATAGACCCAGGCCACGTCCACATCCATCGCCTCCCGCATGAGGAAGCGCAGGGCTTCCTGCCGGCGCTGAAGTGTTTCGGCCGTCCGGCCCAGTGTGGGCATGGCGGCTTCGGCTGCCTGCGGGGAAACGGATAGCTGGGCCTTGCGGACATATTTTGGGCGGATGGAGGCCGGCGGAAGGACCGGTTCCGACGCCAGCACCCCCTGGCGCACCAGCGCCTGGGCTGATCTACGCCATTCCACCTTGCTGAAATGCCGGTCGATCTGGCGTCCTCTCAGCGGCCCGCGCTGGCGGAGCAGGTCCATCAAGCGCCGTTGGACGACGGTCGAAGACGTTCCTTTCGCAGGCTCCTGCCCGTGGTTGGCTGCTCGATAGAGAACGTCGGCTTGCTGGCTCAGTCCCGCCGGCAGCATCAGCCCGACGCAGGCAGCCAGCGGCGAAAGCGTCTCCTTGGACAGCCATAGCGCCAGCTCTATCTGCGCCGGCGTCAGCACCGGCTGCGGATCGAGCCGGTCGATCACGGTTTTGACTTCGGCGATGGAAGACTCGACCGCCAGGCTCAGGATCACCCCCTGGGCGGTCAATTTACCGAACGGCACGGTGACCAGGCTGCCCGCCTCGACCTTCCCCTCCAGCTCAGGCGGCAGGGCATAATCGAAAATACCCGTGACTGTCGGCAGGTTGACGACAATTTGGACGAAGGCGGTCATCGAGTCGATTATAACTGAGCCGGAATTCGAAGAGGCGTTTTTCTTGCGGGAATTGCTATTCGCCTGACTGCCGGCAAAATTCCGCTTGCGCCCGTGCTAGGTAAAGATCCCTATCCGCCCCGCCTTGTATACCCGCAAAACGAGTCCAATTATTGCACAGGCTGGTCTCAAGATCCCGGGTGGTCTTAAATGCTTCCATGCTGAGCTCATAAGCCTTGGACCATTCTCCGGTTTGGGCATGGGCCTCGATGAAGGGAAGATCTTCCGCTCCCAGTGTGGGCCGGAGGCCTTTCGCCTGGGCCTGCGAACCCAGCTCCAGGACCGTTTGCCAATCCTGCTCCTGGCGGGCCAGGTCGGCTTTTTCGAAGTAAAAACACCATCCATGGGTCGGTTCGGCGCCGAACACAGACGGGTCCGGCTTCAACGGATCGCCGGCGGTATCGATCAGACTCACATTGGATATGGCGATCAGCTCGTTCAGCCGATCAAATGAACTCGCATCGCTGATGAAATTTGGATCATTGAGATAGACCTGATCCAGGATCCTGACACAGCCGCCGGACTGAGTAAAATACATTCCGATCGCCTGGGAGGTATTTCCCGTAAATGTGCCTGAGCGAGTAGTATAGGATAGCGGCTGCCCTGGAGTGTAATTCCCATCGTCATCGCGAAAAACATGGAAAACATCCAGATACGCATACTGGGGGTTGGCGGCTGGTTTCTGGCTGAACAAGAGATTCATGATGTATGTGCCGTCATAGTACGAGCTCTTGTCCGTAAATGTGCCTCTCCCGATGATGGCCGTTCCCGGTTGGAGGGCCGGGACGCGCCAGGCCAGCTGCCAGTATATACTTTGTTGGAGGCCCCAATCAAGCCGGTACGAATTGGTATTCCATATCTGCGTTGAAATGGATAATCCCAGCAAGAGGATCATCGCCCATAATTTCTGTTTCTTCGTTCTGAACAGCCAATCGAGAATACACACAAGCAGGATCACGATCCCCAGCAGGGGAGCTAATGAAAAACGGTCGGACCACTTGCCCAGGCTGGCTTGTCTGTTGGTCATCCACACCGGGAACCCACC
>Ga0316624_10001119_pt1 | contig 10239 bp, 10 predicted proteins | sample OWC_Aug_N3_C1_D5_FD_207657 | JGI IMG/M metagenome (GOLD analysis project Ga0316624, IMG submission 207657) | Wetland soil microbial communities from Old Woman Creek delta, Ohio, United States - OWC_Aug_N3_C1_D5_A | ecosystem: Environmental > Terrestrial > Soil > Wetlands | place: USA: Ohio...
TCAGGCTTCCCTGGACATTACTAGGCATCCTCGGGTTGAAGACGAGGAAATCCATTTCAGAGATCATCAACTCTTTTTCATGGTGTTCGATATCATACATAAATTGTCCCAGGCTCAACAGGCTGCCGATCGGATTGAAGTCAACGTGAAGCGAAACCTTCAAGTAGACATTCATCTCCTTCGGTTCCAATATCCTGACGCTCCGAATGCCAATCCCGTTCTTCTCGGAAAGCCGCTTCACAATCTCCTGGAGATTGGCGGCTCCGAGTTGTGGTGTCTCTCCTGAAAGGAGCTTTTGCTGAATCCCTTCATATTCTTTAGACGTCCGACCAAGCTCTTCTTCGATTGCCTTCCGATTCTGGAGGAACTGTTCGTATCCCGATAAAGCTCTTTTCTTCAGGACAATCTCCTCCTCCGCCTTCTTCTTCGCTTCGATAAGAGGGAGAAGCCCGAAGGAAATCACCAGGACGATCGCCACGATTCCAATCAGCAAAAAAAGAATCCTTTTCTGAGAAAACTTAACCTTCTTTAAGAAGTTCAAATTTCCGGGAAATTTTAGGAACTTCAAATTGTTGGGAAACGACCACTTTTCCAAGATGTTATTTTCTCCCCTCAATCTTCGCCTTGATCTTGAATCTCTCTTTCTCCTTGTTCCCATCTCCCCTCATCTGCATTTCCTTCGTCACAGGGGCAAGGAATTCCACCTTTTCGAAGAGAGGAGACTTGTCAAGAAGAGGAATCAGGTCAGAAGCCGAATCCGCAAACCCGCTCAGCTCCATTTCTTTGCCGTTATATTTGAGATTCCAGATCCAGGCCGTGTTCGGCAGAAGTCGGGTCAACTCTTCCAAAACCTCTACTTTACTGATCTCGCCCGATCGGATCTGGTTGAGTTCGATTATCTCCTTTCGATAATCGTCTCTCTGCTTTTGCAACTTTTCAAGGGCCTCTACGGCAGGCCTCCTCTTTTTAATCTCGGCGTTGACCGCTTCCCGTTCTTTCCTGTAATACATGAACGTTCCCGCTCCCCACGTCAGACCGAAAAATAAAGCCAGTGCAGTTAAGATGATCAAGAGGGGCTTCCCAATCTGTCTTACTTTCTTCCTCATCTCGGGCGGCAGGAGATTGAGGTCAACCCGGGGGCTAATTAATCCCTTAAGGGGAACTCCGATGGAGGCGTAAATTTTGTTGGATTTCGATCTTTCCCTCTCCCCTTGAATGCGATCCATCGGAGGAAGTAAAACGCCCTTGAGCTGATCGGCCTCCTTGAGGCTCGTCAGGATGGTCTCGTCGGCGCCTAACCCATAGACAAAGAAAGTAGAGTTTGAAGGAGGGTAAATGTCCCCCGACCGCTTGAAGGTGTTGATGATTTTTGCCACTTTCCCATCCTCGGGAAGGGATAGGTGGAGACTTTCCCTCCAATCCCTTCCCTGGACGAGATTCATCTCAAGAAATGGTTCTGCGACATCGACCAAAACCGAGGTTTCGCCCTCGCTGCCTCCTCTGTTATAGAAGAAAAGATTCAGGGCCGCGACGGAGGGAATTTGGATTGAAATCGGTTGAATCCCCATTTTCTTCAAAAGCGACACATAAGCATCGACCTCTGCCTTCCTGGCAAAGACTGCAAAAAGATGAATCCAATCCTTCTCCTCCTTGAGAACGCAATAGTCAAAATAGATCTCTCCTTTTTCGAAGGGGGTGTATTTGGGCATCTCATATTCCAGGACTTTTCCCAGGTTTTCTTTAGCAGCAATGGGAAGCTTGATGAAGCGGGCAATCACTTTTTCCCTGGGCACCGCAACAGAGACCCTCTCCCTGCTGATCTGATGTTTGGAAATGAAGGCATTGACTAGACCGATGATTTGAGCCTCCCGTTCTTCTTTCTGAGTCTCAGGGGACATGGAATAGACCGCGTAGTCCACCAGATCGATTCTTGCGAAGGACCTCCTGAGAAGGGTAAGGACGAGATGATCCTGTTTGAAATCGACCCCGAGGCTCTTGTCTGAGATCATCATGGGAACAAATTCCCGCCACTCCTTTACCAAATCCCTTAACGCTTTCATCCGGCGCTCACCAATGCTTTCTTCATGGTCAAATGAGGGCATCCACCCATTGAATGATCTTATATCCCTTCTTATCCATCCGGTCAATTTTGACGATCGTCTTGAGACCCCGAACAGCGCCCCCATCTTTACTTTTTCCGCGAGACTCGATGGTATAGTAGACCGTCGCCAACGGAGTTGTTGTGGATGAGAATGCGAGGCGTCCGGTGATCTCTGAGGCAAATGCGGCAAGTTGAGGGACCCTCTGGAGAAGATCCTGCTGATTTTGAAAACCCTTCTCTTCACGGGCCTTCAGGATCGCTTTTGCAACCTCGTTTGGAAGTCCCAAGACAGCCCTCAATACCGGCAAAGAAGCGCTGTTGATATCAACCTGTTCTCCGGGAGCGTAGATGGAGAAGATCTCTTTTAATCCGACAACGGAGGCCTTCGCTCCCTCCTCTCCTGCTTTCGTCCCCTTCCTTCCGTAAAACAGCTCGGGAGTGACTCCCTTCACAAGGAGAAGCTCCTCAATCGAGTCCAGATTGGCGTTCTTGCAGCGATAGGGTTCTTTCAATGACTGATAATAGTCATTCTCTGCGCCATTGATCCGCATAAAATCATCCGGATCTCTCCAGTCCAGAATCGAATCCACAACGACGTCCCGTTTTTCTACCTCCAAACCCAGATTCCCGATCAGTTTTCGAAGCGTCGTCTCAGAGATCGTATTGATATTGATCTTCCCCGCTTCGCTCATGATCCGGAGCTCGCATTCCCCTTGTTCAAATTGGACGGGATAGGGCCTCCCGTCCGCTACCCACTCTTTCTTCTCCGGAGTAACCTCCTCCGTCTTCATGGTCTTCATCAGTTGTTGAGCTCTTGCGTCATGTTTAAGAATCAGCTCTGCAATGGCCCGCTGAACCCCTCCCTGTGCAATCCCGTAGAGTTGCAGCTCCTCCTTAAAGTTCTTGGTGATATTGATTTCCGTTCTCATGGTAAAGCTGAATTCCAGCACCACCACGGTGAGAATGGTAATGACCCACAACACCATCACGAGGGCAATTCCCCTCGATTTTCGGAACTCGGAATCCGGAACTCTGGACTTCAGTTTCATTTAAAAACCTCGGGGCTGTGGCCCCGCCTGAGGTAACCTCCGTGCCAACCCGGCTTTCATCTCTTCGTACTGGTAAGCCGAAACCGTCGCCAGGACAGTAATCGGAGAAGTCTCCTCTTTGCCTTTTCCATTCCAGTAGGTGATGGTCATTCTAACGGCCTTCGGCAGTTCCTTCTCTTCCTTTGCATTCCATTCCTCAACCCACTCTTCCTTCCGGTTTTTCTCCTCGTCGGCTTCCCTGTAATATTCAAAACGGACCTGAGAGATTCCTCCCAGAAGCGTCATGGCCGAATCTTCCTTCAGCTCGTCTTCGAAGAAATCTTTATTCAAGGCTCTTTGCTCGTAAAGGACCAAACGTCCCCCTTTATCTCCTTCGTCTTTGAATTGATAAACCGCATAAACAAACCCCTCCGGCCGTTTTGCCATGATGGCCAGGGCTGAAACGAATCTTAAGGAATTGGCTTTTCCATCGAAGGCAAGGTAATTCCCCTCTGCTTTTTCGGTTCTTATTTTATAAGGAACAAGTGACTTCATCTGCCGGGAAACCAATTGCGAGATCATGCGAATCTTCTGGTAATCCTCCTTGATGGAATCTCCTTTTTCCCAGGAGGAAAGGCCAAGACGAAAGGTCCCGGAAACCATCAAGACAATGAACCCGAGAATCGTCAGAGCCACGATCACTTCGATGAGGGTAAACCCCGACGAGACAGTGAGATCGACGCACGTGGGCCCCATCCCTTTCTCAGATATTCGATTCAACCTTTCCTGACCCATCTGCTATCTTGGCTCCGGTTTGAACCCCTGTTCCGTCAACTCTTCTTCTGATCCTCTTCCGGCTTGATCGCCTTTAAAGATTCTACGCTCGTTGACTTCTCCTTGGTCCCCGATTTCCAGAAGACATCGATCTTGACCTGATAAAGCTCGATCGGAGGCTTGTAGTCCACGCTCTTATCTATGGAGAGAAGATCGACTTTCTTTACCCCCACCAACCACCTGAAGGTCTTATCATCGGACTCCCCTTCCTCGGTCCCTTCTACGACAGCGGGTTTCACCGTCATCTCTTCCATTTTCGTACGGGCAAAATTGACAGCCTTTGTATACTCCATGGAGGTTCTTGCAAGACGAAGTCCACCCGAAAAGAGTTCGATGATCACCATTAGCCCAACTCCCAAAATGGCAAGGGCTACCACCACCTCAATCAGTGTAAACCCCTTATCCGATCTTCTGTTTCGCCGATGCATCCACGGTCCTATCTTGTTTGTTCCATCAAATCCACTTGTCAAAGGGTCCTCAGAACAATTCAGTGCTAAGCTAAAGTAGTCATTGCGAGGAGTCCCGCCGTATATTCATTCCTTCTCTTGAATTCTATAATATGCGCCTTGTATTTCATCTCCCTGCTGCATGGAAATTTGAACTTTGGCATTCGAAATGTTTCACTTCTTTCTTTAAACCTTCTCAATCTCCACTATTCCCGTGAGGAAATGGACCTTGATCCTGTATCCTTTTCTCTCCGGACTGTTGAAGAGGACCGAGCCCCCATTGGAACCCCCGTTGGGGTAGAATTCAACCGCCGGGAGGTCGCAAGGGTACTCAGGAGAGGGAAAATCGAGTTCTTCCATCTGAACACCCTCAGGGAGTCCGTAAAGGGTCTTAGCGACCTCCCCTCTCTTCTTCTCATCCCCTTCCGCCTCATCGGCTGACTCCGCTAATGATATCGATTGAACCTTCACCGCCCTCGATTCAGAATCGAAGAGAACCTGATAGACCGATCCTTTGTTGATCGCTTCACTCCGGTAGTACCGGAGGATCCCTGAAACCTTCTTAGCTGCTGCCTTCAACTCGATCGTCCTCAGCAGATTTGATAAAGAGGACGTCACCAAGGAGATGGATAGAACAAGGATGGTTAAAACAATGATGACCTCCATCAATGAAAAACCCTTGTTCTTCATTTGCCGATATCCTTCCAGCTGACGACATCCAGGTTCTCTCCTTCACCCCCTTCTGTCCCGTCGAGGCCGTAGGTAAGAAGATCGTAATCGCCATGTTCGCCCGGACATTTATAGATATAAGGCTTTCCCCATGGGTCGACAGGGATCTCCTTGGGAAGATACGGACCCTGCCAATTCTCCGCTCCGGAAGGTTTTTCCCGAAGGGCCTTCAGTCCTTCTTCCATTGTCGGATATCTGCCCACATCCAGTCGGAATGTGTCGAGGGCAGTGCCGAACATCTCAATCTGTGTTTTGGCGGCCTTCTGTTTTGCCACGCTGACTTTCCCGAATAGCCTCGGTCCCACCAGGGCAGCGAGCAAGCCGAGGATAGTGATTACCACAAGAATCTCAAAGAGAGTGAAACCTCGTTGCCTTTGTTTAGCGCCGTACCGCATCTTTTCTTCTCCTTTGCGAGACATTAAAGACATTAAAAAGGAAGATCGTTCACACTGAGTATCGCCCAGAGTATCGATACCACAATGAATAGAATGACCCCTCCCATAAACAGGATGATCAGGGGCTCCAGCAAGGAGACGAACCGCTTCACGGCGGTCCGGACATTTTCCTCGTAGGCCTCCGCCACTTTGATCAACATCTGGTCGAGGGTGCCGGTCTCCTCCCCCACGCTGATCATGTGGATCGCCAGGGGGGGGAAGACCCCGGTCTCCTCCATCGATTTGGAGATCCCCTTGCCCTCTCTCAGCCGATCGTGGACATGGGCGATCGATCTTGAAATCGCCAGGTTCTGTGAAATCTCTTTGACGAGATTAAAGGCCGGAAGTATGGAGACGCCGCTCTGGAGCAGGGTTCCCAGCGTCCTGGCAAACCGTGCCATCTCCACTTTCTTGATGAGATCCCCCACAACCGCCCACCTTAATTTGGACCGGTCCCATCTCCATTTCCTTTCCTCGTCTTTTGTATAAGCCTTCAGCCCGAAGTAAATCAACAATGCCGCCCCCACGCCGGCCCACCAGTAATCCCTTACCAGTTGGCTGAAGGTGAGGACAATCTGCGTCGGCAAGGGGATGGTCTGCTTGATGTCGGAAAATATCCTCGCAAATCTCGGTATCACAAAAGTAACAAGAACGGTGATGGAGATCCCTGTGACAACCGTCAATATCAGGGGATAAATCATCACGGAAATCAAATGGTCTCTGATCTCTTTCGTGCCTTGAAGATATTGTGCAAGCCGGGACAGGATCGTCTCCAGAAAGCCTCCCGACTCTCCCGCCCTGACCATATTGATATAGAGCTTGGGAAAGATGCGAGGATGGTTTCCCAATGCCTCGGCCAATGAATTGCCCCCCTCTACTTTTTTTAACACATCCTTCACCGTCTCTCGCAATGTAACATTTTCCGTGAGCGTCCCTAAGATATCGAGGCTCCGGTCGAGGGGTAAACCCGCTGAGATGAGCGTAGAAAGTTCCTGGGTGAAGGCGAGCAGGTTTTTAACCCCGACCCGCTGTCGCAAGAAAGGGGGCAGACGGAGACCCGCCCCTTTTTCCTGTTGGGAGACGATTCGAATGGGGATATACCCTAACTGGTGGAGGCTCTGGATGATCGCCTCTTCATCCTTCCCATCCATTGCCCCTTCCACGGTCTGCCCGTTCAAAGTGGTCGCTTTGTAGAGATACTCAGCCATACGGTTAAAGCACTTCCTCCTGCGTGACGCGCAAGACTTCGGATATGGTGGTGACTCCCTGCTTCACCTTTAACCATCCGTCCTCTCTCAGCGTTCTCAAGCCATTCTTTCGGGCCGCTTCCTTGATGATATTCGAATCTTTTTTCCCGAGAATAAGCCTCTGGACATCGTCGGTCATTTTAAGAAATTCATATATGCCCGTTCGCCCCCAGTATCCCGTGTTGGAACATTTTTCGCAGCCCTTCACTTCTGAAATCTTAAGACCCGCAAGGTCCGAGCTATTGAGTTTCATCTCCTTCAGAACGGCAGGGGACGGTGAATAGGGTTCCCGGCAGAAAGGACAGGCGACCCTCACCAATCGCTGCGCCAATATTCCGATGACGGTGGAAGAGAGGAGATAATCTTCCGTTCCCATATCGATCAGTCGTGTGATGGCGCTGGGGGCATCATTCGTATGGAGGGTGGTGAGGACCAGGTGTCCAGTCAGGGCGGAATGAATGGCGATTTCAGCCGTCTCGGCATCCCGGATTTCACCGATGAGGATTACATCGGGATCCTGGCGGACAATCGATCGCAAGGAATTAGCGAAGGTGAGTCCGATTGCAGGCTTGACCTGAATTTGATTGATCCCTCTCAATTGATACTCCACCGGGTCTTCCACGGTGATGATCTTTTTATCAGGGGAATTGATCTTCTCCAGGGCACAGTAAAGGGTGGTCGTCTTTCCGCTCCCCGTAGGACCCGTGACGAGAATAATTCCGTGAGGCCTATGGATGAGGTCTTTGAACCCGTCCATCGTATCCTCCGGAAAACCTAATCTCTCAATATCCAGGACAATGCTGCTCTTATCCAGAATTCTCAAGACAATGCTTTCCCCGTGAATCGTCGGAATCGAGGAAACCCTGAAATCGATCTCCTTCCCTTTGACCCGGAGCATGATCCGCCCGTCCTGGGGAAGACGTCTCTCTGCAATGTTCAATTTGGCCATGATTTTAACACGGGAAACGATGGCTGACTGGAGGCGTTTCGGAGGGGATTCCACATCATGAAGCACCCCGTCAATCCGGTACCGGACTCTAAATTGCTCTTCATAAGGTTCGAAGTGGATGTCACTCGCCCGCAATTCGATCGCCCGGGTGATGATCAGGTTGACGAGCCGGATCACGGGCCCTTCAGAGGCCATGTCCCGCAAATGGTCGACATTCTCTTCATCTTCTCCCCGATACTCCGGCACGGTCTCTGTGTCCTCGATAATCTTCTCCATCGACGTTGCACCCGCTCCGTAAGATCGCTCGATGGCCTCCAGGATTTCATTCTCCCTTCCTGCGAGCACATGAACCTCAACATTGGTCGCTAGCCGGATGGCATCGATTGTATAAAAGTCGAGGGGGTTGCTCATAATGACCGTCAACGTGTTATTCGCCAACCGGGAGGGGATAAATTTTGATTCTTTCATGAATTGGGTCGAGAGATGATCGAGCAGAATGGGTTCCTTCGGAAAGTCGTCCTGGCGCGCAAAAGGGGTTCCAAAGAATTCTTCTGCGGCGGAGCGAAACTGTTCCGGGCTGAGCAGTCCGGCATGGGTCAGCTGTTCTTCCACAGAAAGATCCCCGATCGGTTGATCGGGGGGCAGAACCTTTTCGAGGTCTTCTTTCTGGATCGATCCTTTTTCAACCAGGGAATATGCAATCCGGAACCCGATGTCATCCATTTCTTCTTTCCTTACATCGCTGTTAAATCGCAGACATACTGGACTAAGGTATGGAAGATCGATTCGTGTCGATGGTTATACCGGAATTCCATCTCCTTCAGATAAAGAGGGAATTTTTCTTTTGAAACGCCGTGAAACTTGCTCATCCTTTCCTTCGCATAACTCCAGAAGCCGTCCACGCCATTAATATGAACATCGCTCTGGGTGAATCTTCTTCCGCGATCGACCGTGAAGTGTTTATAGCCGCAAAACATCAGTGCATCATAGATTCCCCATCTGTCCGTGTAGACGATTGATCCTCTTCGGACGGTCGTCACCGTCAGGTTGAGAACGGCCTCTGCACTCAGGCCGTGAAGGGGCTCCACTTTGACCAACCCTTTCCTTTCGAGGATGCCAAAGACGGGAAATTTAGTTTTAGAACTTCCGATACTGGGCCCTTCAAGTCGACCTTCAAAATAAGTTTCCTTCGCTTCAATTTTTCCGTCCATCAACGCGGTACCGTTTCTGGAGTGGGCAGTGATCGATTGCCGGATCAGGTGAAAGGCCTTGTGGACTGTGGGGTAAGAGATCCCTAATTGCTGAGAGGCCTTTCTTGCAGAGATCTCCAATTCAAACAATTTGATCAACCAGAGCCAATCCCGGGGTGGGAGTTTGACCTTGTTGATCCATCTGCCTGCAAAATCAGAGAATTCATAACCGCACTGGCCACAACGGTATCGATCGCGCCTGATCCGATAAATCTTTCTTGTTTTACAACGTATACAAAAACAAACGTAATTTTTCCAACAGGCTCTTACCAAATATCCCTTAATGCTGCTTTCATCTCTTAACAGGAATTCAAAAGACTTCAGGTCCATAATAGTTCTATCATTTTTTTCCGTTGCTGGCAAACCTTTTATAATTCCCCCAATCTCCAATACATTTCCCTGCCGGGAAATGTGGTGAAGACAGTATTTTCCGACAAGAAATACTATATTTGTACTAAAATTGCACCTGAAAACCCCGTTGTACCTGTCCCATCTTGACGGGAAGGGGCACGCCCCTTGGGCTCGCAGTGACAATGAAAAAGGAATTTAAATGGTGGAGAGGGGAAGGTCGAGGGGCGATTTATGTTGGAAAATGTCCTCAATTGAAGGCTCAATTCCCTATGAGTTGGATAAGGGATCTGGCGTCTTTGTATCCGGGGAAGATCCTTCCATCGGGAAGGACCAACGAGGGAACACTCGTAATGCCTTGCTTTTCAGCGAGCTTTATATTTTCATCAACCGCTGACGTCTCGCATTTTGGTTTCGGTATCGGTTTCTTCTCGAAGGCCTCTTCAAGAAGTGCAAGGGACTTTTCGCAAACGATAGACTTTGATTTCTGATAGGCCTCGGGATGATTCTTGAGGGGAAACAATTTTATATAGAAGACAATATCTTTTCTTTGATCGGTAACCTGCTTCATCTCCTGATGAAGTTTTGAACAGTACGGTCAGTCAGGGTCGGTAAAGACAATCACCCGGATTCTGGCTTTTTGATCACCCATCACCAAGGCATCCTCAAGAGGTATCTGTGATACATCGACCTTATTGAGTTCTATAGATCTCTCCTGAGTTAGATTTTTCCTTTCTGCTATAGAGACCAAAGCCCCCGAGAAAAAATGCTTCTTGAGAAAATCGACATAGACGATTGCCTTCCGGCCCCTCGATTCTAAATCCACCTCCCAGACTCCTTTCACAGGGCTGAGCCGAACATCGAGAATGACTA
>Ga0316624_10001120_pt1 | contig 10235 bp, 10 predicted proteins | sample OWC_Aug_N3_C1_D5_FD_207657 | JGI IMG/M metagenome (GOLD analysis project Ga0316624, IMG submission 207657) | Wetland soil microbial communities from Old Woman Creek delta, Ohio, United States - OWC_Aug_N3_C1_D5_A | ecosystem: Environmental > Terrestrial > Soil > Wetlands | place: USA: Ohio...
ACATGGTATGCCCATCATAGGCAGTGATGGCCAGCGGGCGGTCTGACAGGATGGCATCCAAATGGTGACGCGTGATGGGGATGAGGCCTGGACCCAGGTTGTAGCGCATGCCAAAACCTGTCAGCCAGGGTAAACCAGGATTTTGAGTGGCGAAAGACCGGATAGTCCTGGTGGCATCTTCATAGGTGAAGCAATTTTCAAAATGGATTTGATCGAGGGCGAGCGAGCCATGTTGCAGGTGGAAATGGCTGTCGATAAAACCCGGCATCAGGGTACGCCCGTAGCCATGAATAAGGCGCGTTGTTGCAGCCTTCAATTCCTCCACCTGGACATTGCTACCCACGAGGATAATTTTCTTGCCTTTTATCGCCACCGCCTGCGCAGTGGGTTGGTCATGATCTGCAGTGAAGACATGTGCGTCGGTAACGATCGTATCGGCGTAGGCAGGCATGGGCATTCTCCTGTGATTTAATTGGAATAAAATATTTTAGCACATCCAGATTAAAAGAGGACCAAAGGTACGATTCTATAGTTTCATAATATAAAAATAAGTAATTTCAGTAAAACTGACACATTTTCGGGAGAAATAAGCAGGGGCGCAGCGTCGCTGCGCCCCAACCCAAAAAACAACTCGGGAATAAACTTCTTCAAAGTGAAACGGAATGCTAATTAAATTCTACCTCTGGTGCTTCACGGCAAAGTTACATAAGGTGCCAGAAAAGCACGGGCTGCCGGGGTGTCAACCCGGTAAGTCTTATCAGTGGCCTTGCAATTTGCATCGCCCGTAACGGTAACCGAAACAACAATATTCGTTTCATGCCCACCAAGATGCACGAAATGCGGACCGCCTGAATCACCATAACAGGTGCCTCCATTGCCTGTAGCCAGGTTCATCGAATTGGTCAGCCAGGCATTGGTTAGAGAAAGGGCTTCCTGATCGGCACGATTGCGGTCCACGTTGTCGAGGAGCGCTTGCCAGGCGGTATGGTTGGTATTACGAACAGCACCATAGCCAACTGCAGTGAAGAGGGTATTATCAAGGATATGGTCCGCTTTTAGCTGATCGAGCAGTCCTTCAGCAGGCAGGCTTGCGGGGGTTATGCCGCTGATAGCATATGGGAAGACGATCACTGCCACATCGCCCGGATCATCGTAACCATGTGCAGTGTAATAATTGGGATTGGTGTGCCAGACACCACCCGAGTAGAAATTACCACCGGCAGTGATGGTGGGATCGAAAGTAACCAAGACCTCAGCGCCAGGAAATGCGGAGACGAAGCTATCCAGGGGAGCGGTGCAATGCGAGGCAGTCAGGAACACGGTGGGGCTGATCAATGTCCCAGAGCACCATTGATAAAGGTCCTCTCCCACCCGAACTACAATCGATCCAACGTTAGGATGAGCTGTTCCATCAGGTACTCCGTAGCTGATGGCGCCAGCCGGGGAAACGATTGCGAGCAATAAGACAAGGGTGAGGCCTAAGACAAAAATTTTTCGAAACATTGGTTCCTCCTTTTTGTTTATCTGCTTGGCATGTTTTTAAATAAGTGGGATTGACTGTTGTTTGCGAAAGGTCATGCAATCAGGACCTTCCTTGTTACTTCGATCTATGAGCAAAAGAGACTATAGGTTAAATGGATTATTGCACACTTGAAAACGCCTGTCAACCCGGCAGTGCTGAATAAGAATCCGGAATTGATCAGGGCGGAGGGAGATACCGCCCCGATAGTTGTCACCGGTTAAACGCTATTGACCAATCCTGGAGATGGCAGGGATTAATAAAGTGAGTGTGCAGCAAACACCAAGCAGACCCAATACAATGCCAGGTAGAATGATAGCAAGGAAAGCCTTGCCAGAGCCGATATTTTCTACGGCACTGATTGCAGTGACCTGAAGGATGATCGCATAAAAACCAATGGCGAAGGTTATCAGCCATGGGATGAAAAATATTCCACCCTTCTGGTAAAGTAGCGCGAATAACAGACCAAACACACCGACAATAAGCGTGTTGGGTGCAGCAATAGCACAAAAACAAAACGCCAGGTCACCCCATTTACCAGTACCACCGAGTACTTTGGCAGCCCCATGCATTATGGCGGTTGAAATAAGTACCCCGATAACCGCAGCAATGGGGGTGAGCACTGTCTCACAGCCGACCCATATAAACGGGTCATAAGCACCTGTCACCTGGCTCCCTAAGACAAAATAATAGGCCAGGCTGCCGAGAAAACCGACAATGAGGGAAATAACACCTATCCAGACGAAGCCCCTCACCGGATCATGGTCGGGTTCTATTAATAGGGATTTACAGCTGTCTGCGCTGGGATGTCTCCAAACATCCCACCAAATCTGGTACCACTTCCTTGATTGCACTGGCTGCATAGAAATAGTTTCCATAAAGCAACCTCCCCTTTAGCAGGTAGAAAAATCAGTCAGGAAGTCTGTGTTCATTAATTCACATTGATTATATTGTGCGAAGTTAGCCCATTAAAACATTCGATTTCATCACCCGACTTTCTGCGTCCACTAGAATAATACCTGCCGGTGAGATAGCCCTTATCATCGTCCTGAAATAGACAAATAAAAATATTAATCTCTTATTGATACTATAGCATGGGTTAAAAATCATTCGTTCAGACACGATTTAACTCTTGCCAAAAAAAGTCGAAGAGGTCGTTAATCAAAAAACAGCGGTTATTTGATGTCCGTGTTGATTTGGAATCGAATTCTGGTTACATAATCCGGAAAGGTCGCAACAACCAGTGATCCACGTGATCTTGATTATGGCATTGTCGAACGAAGCAACTTTTCCTACCGTTTCCAGAAATAGTATTTGGGGAACAGGAGGTGAGTAAATCAAACCTAATCCTACCGCTCACATGAAGTTCCGGTCCAAGAATATCTCTTCTGCGTCGAGAGGGGTCAATTCTTATCTGGGCTATAATTAAGCCATATCTGGAAAGAATATTGTGAGGCGATGCGAAATCGGATAAGGATCCCTGCCTGGCTGATCGGTGGTGTGGCTGCATGGCTGACATATGCCATCGCCCTCAGTGTCCTGCACTTGATATTGCTCAGCCAATGGGGTGTTTCATTTACTCTTCAGATTTACTCCCTTAGTTCGAGCGAACCTTTATCACTGGTTCATATCCTGCTCATCGGCATGGTGGCACCTGGTTTTTTTACACTGGAGGCACTGTCCTTTCTGCACATCCACATCTCATGGCTGGACGCGGCCATCTATAACTGGCGGACGATGGTGCTGCTTTCCAGCCTGCCTGCATTCGTCGTTGGTGGGCTGGTGACAAGCCGCGAGCGTCGTGCGACATTGGCGGGTGCAATCATGGGATTGCTACTGCTTGGGGGAAGCCTGCTGTTTATCCTGAACGACCTGCTTGCCGGGTAAGCTCATAGCCGTATATGGTTTCCATGCGTTCACGATCGATAGCTTCAATATTGATGCTCCTTTTATTGGCCATCCTGGCTTGCCAGCTTCCCCAAACCAATCCAGGAGCACCAACTGAGATTACTGTCACACAAGCAGGCACGCAAATCAGTACGCTGGTCCCTTCACAAACAGCACGGATATTAACCACTCCTACCATCCAGGCTACTTCAATTCGAACGCAACTATCTCATCGCATCGCCACACACCGTATATATGGCCTGGCAGAGTTTTACGATACCCTCACCTCTCAACGTTTCATCCCGCGCGGGGTGAATTACTTCATCCTGGCGCCAGTCCGCGATCATTATGAGGATCGTTTATTCGGCGTGGAGGTGTACAACCGTGAGCGCACGCAAACCGATTTCGAGGCTCTCTCCGCAGCCGGATACAATACCGTCAGGATCGCACTGGATGGCTGCACAACTGGCACGGGCTGCATCGGAGTGGAGGGCGGGGAAGGTCTGAACCCAGCCTATCTTGACAATATCGTTGACCTGATGAAAGTGGCGAAGGCCACCAGCCTGTTCCTGATCCTGTCGCTTAAAGCACCACCAGAGCTGGGTGGATACGCCCAGATGGCTAACCAGGATGCAAATCAAAACTTTGCCCAAGGGCCGAATGCGCAGTATCTGACACAGTCGGGTATCCAAGCAGCTCAAGCTTTCTGGTCTGACCTGCTGAGAGGATTAATTGATCGCCAGGCTCCCGTGGATATCGTCCTGGGATGGGAGCTGCAAGCAGAGCAATATTACAGCTTTGACCAAGCGCCATTCTCACTCCTATCCGGAAAAGTAACTGCCGCCAATGGGCATACGTATAATCTTTCTAATCTCACTCAGAAACAGATTTTAGCTTTGGAGGGGATTCGCTATTATATTGATGAGCTACGCAAGACGATTATCGATTTGGACCCAACGGGTTTAATCACGATGGGTTTTTTTGCTCCAGATGAGCCGAATCCGTGGCGGGAAGGTGACGAGCGCCTGGTGGATACAGCTGGATTATTATCTGATTCATCGCTGGACTTCTTCGACTTCCATGCTTACCCCGGTGATGGGCTGACTCCCGCACAGCTAGCCGAAAACTTCGGCCTGATTGGACATATCTCCAAACCCATTTTAATGGGTGAAGTGGGAGCCTACACCTGGGCGTATCCGCAGTTATACGATGGGCCGATTGCAGTCCAGGACTGGATCGCGGCCTCATGCAAATGGAGTTTCACCGGCTGGCTTTACCAGGGTTATTATCCCTACCCGGCCGGATTAGATGCTGCAACATGGGGGTTCGTCGATGGGCAACATGCCATTATGGATGCGCTCTCGCCGGACAATCAACCGGATGCCTGCGCAACCACCGTTCTGCCAGGTCGTAACCTGGCAGTGGGGAAACCGGTATCCGTCTCCGCTGCTCTACCCGACCAAACACCGCAAATGGCAGTGGATGGAGACCCGAACACGCAATGGAGTGCAGGTGGATTTCCCATGCAGTGGATCGAGGTTGATCTGGGCAGCCCTTCCACGATTGGTGAAATCCGCCTGACGGTGGGGCAGTGGCCCGCAGGAGATACGGTGCACCAGTTGTGGGCTGGAGCCACCCAAGAAGAGATGCGCCTGGTACATGAATTCATTGGAGATGAGTTTGATTACGATGTGCTGGATTACTTGCCAACCACACCACTGTCAAATATTCGCTACGTCCGCCTGGTTACTACCGAAAGCCCGTCCTGGGTATCGTGGCGGGAGATCGAAGTCTTTGCCCCTTTCCCTGGCACACCCACTCCTACACCTGAGCAGACCGAAACACCTACCCCTTAGAGACAGGATATATTCGCTGCAGCACTTGCTCCAGGGTTTTCTTAAACAACCTTACCGCTCGCTTCAATTATCCGGGGTTTTCTGATGGCACACGCGCATTGCCGGTGGTTCTGCCTAAGTTGGTGTGACTTTACGCCATAGATGGCACCCTGTATAGATCTCAAAGTCCTTGCCTGGGGCTGCCAGCTCAAATCGTCCGATGAATTCATCATGAGTAAGGAATTTATTGCTCTCCTTCGCCCGCCAACCGGCGGCGATGTTCTCGAAACTTTCGGTTAAAAAACTGAGTTCTTTACCATCGGGGGAGAGATAATCCAGTACATATTGATTAACAAAGCCTTCGATATGAATTTGCCTGTAGGCGTACAATTTCCTTTGTTTATCATGGCTGATAATCCCCCAATCTTCATGAACTTCTCGCTCAGGATTTTGTCCCTGGGGTAGATAGATGGATTTATTACTCGTGTAGATGAACTTTGAGTTTAGCACATGCTAATAAGTCCGCTCATACGTTCCCTCACCTGGTTGACCGCTGCCTGTCCCTTGCCAGGAACCAATCAAAAAATTAGAGGATGTCCACATTATTTCACCTCTGGTATGCTATCTTGGCTGGACAAGCTACCAATTAATCAAATATTTAGATTTATCTGATAGTATTCAGAAAAAGTAATCTGATGGGTGGAAATTATGCTGTGCAGGTGACTTCTACCCAATTGATGAGAAAATTCGAAGGGAATATTTTACTATGGTCATGACAATCTTGGAGGGCAGGGTCGCAGAAGAGCACTGGGAAGCCCTGGAGAAGGCTTTCGAAGAAGGTGGTCATTATGAGGAGCCGGGATTGGCCCAATCATTCCTCATCCACAATGCGCGGGAATCCGATCTATGGCGCATATTGACCTTATGGAGCAGCCGGGAAGCTTTGGAGGCCATGCGCAAATCGAATGAGACACCACGCGGCATACTGATGTTCCGCCATGCACATGCAGAGCCGGTGCTATCCATCTACGATATCGTAGAGCAGATTGATGCCAGGGAACATCAGCATCATTAACGAGGGTGGTAGATGGCAAATGGGGGTAATTATGCTGAATTATTTGAAATGAAGCAGCTCGTTTCACTCTGACCAAACTTCATGGTAAGGGTGGGGTAGCAGCTCAATCAACTTGACAGACTGATTTTCGCCCAGGATGACTTTCGTGGTGTCCAGGTTGGATGAGTCGATTTCATACATCAGCTCCCTGCATCGGCCGCAGGGAGGCATAATTTTTCCATCACTAGATATGGCAACTACGCGGGCGATGGCTGTTTCACCTGCAGTGAGCATGGCGGCGATGGCACTATGCTCGGCGCAGAAACCGATCCCGCAACTGATATCCATGCATACACCCAGGTAAAGGTTGCCTCGGGCACTCAGCAAGGCGCAAGCAACATCCCCAGCGCGATTACCGAGGTAAAGCTCGCGGGGATTGAGCACGGTCTTGGCTTTTTCGATCAGGTCGTGATTAGATAAGAGACTCATTGAATTTTTGTCCAGACATAATTTATCAGGATTAGTCTAAATTAGTAATTCCCAACCGACACAACGAAGAAGCTGATGGTGTTGTACTCAATCAAATTGGATAGAAACCCAAGGTGATGAAGCTCAATATCACCCATAACAAGATTTCCAACGTCTCGGTAAAGGGTTGGACTCTGCGGATGGCGCCGTAGACGTGGAGGACGATCATCCCTGCGAATAGCCAAATCAACAGATCGAAAAAGAACGGCATTGCAACAGGGGTGCGGATCACCATGAATGCCATTATGGAGATAATCGAGATGAAGACACCCAAGCTGCGACCCAGAAAGGTAACCAGAGCCTGGGATTGTGGCACCTCCCACCGGAATAAACGCGCCCAGCGGAGAGGTGCGAATGTAAGGGGTAATCCGAAGGATACCAGCGTGACGACTCCTACGATGATCAGGAAGACATCCGAGTAGGATTTCCATATGCCGACCATAGTGATTGCCTCCTGGATAGATTTTTTTGATATGAATCTTAAACAAGTACTCGCAATACTCTTTTGAACAAAAAGGTGGGATGCGTGTGCGCTACTCCATGCATGGTAGCGAATCGCAAGTAATCCCTCTGAACGCGGCGGAAGCCTGGGGATACGAGGCGAGGTCAGTGAACTCAAACAAGTGATTGCAGCACATGAAGACTTTGCTCAGGTCAATACCTTTCGCCGCGAATATGCGACCAATGATTGTGGATGATCTTCCAGCTGCCTGCCATGCGCTGGTACACTACGGTGGAGTTCCAAGGAGTGCGATGTGAGATCGAGCCATCTGGATTTAGCCATGTGGATAGAAAACGGTAAAAAAGAACGGCCAGGTCACCGGAGATAGCTAGATGTGGCTCGAGGAACTCCATGACGTCATAGAAAATCTTGCCTTCGCGTTGCTTGTACTCTACCTTAAGTGCTTCCACTCCGTCCATGCGCTGAGGTGTGCCGGTGTCGAAATAGGTAATACCGGGTGCATAAAGCTCAACGAAGCCCCAAGGATCACCCTTGCGCCAGCGTTGCATGGCAGCTGATTCTAGCTGCATCAGCTCAGCCAGCACACCCTCATATACAACCTGAGTGGAGGGTATGGGAAGAGGAATTTCAACGGTTGCAGGAACGCGGTGATGAATGAAGGACCAGTGGGTATGGACGATTTTCCATTCGCCCGAGCGGCGGAAATATACCTCAGTAGCATTCCAGGGTGTCTGGGAGATTATGCTGCCCTCGCTGGATAGCTCCGATGAGCGGTAATTATAAGTGAGGACGGCAGCATCCCCCACCTGCACAACCTTAGGATCGATAAACTCCGAGCCCTGGTAGTGGATCTTGCCAACTGCCCCTGCCATAGCAGTCCTGTATTCCCCCAGGCTCATAATAGGTTTGATCAATCCAGGATCCACGTAGAGGATGTCGTCGGCACTGAGCTCGACGAAACCAAATGGGTCACCATTGCGCCAGCGTTCCATGGCGGCTTGTTCAAGCGAGAGGATATTTTCACTCATATCAATCACTCCTTTCCAATCACATCCTCGAAAAATAGAGGTATACTGCCTGGCGTGACGCCCCAATGACATGTCCGATATCTTCAGCTCGCACTACCTGGCCGAGATGTATTTCCATCAGTGGTTAAGTATTCTCAAGAATCTATTCTTTGGTTTGAGGATCAATGCTTGACGTAATGTCACTTATATCAAATACTTTACAGGGTGTCAATCGACGCCCGTAGATATCGCGGACCAGGAACAGGAGGCATGATATGTATGATGTAATTGTGATCGGTGCCCGGGCAGCTGGATCGCCATTAGCCATGTTGTCCGCCCGTGCGGGTTTGAAAGTCCTATTGATTGATCGAGCCACCTTCCCCAGTGACACGCTCTCAACCCACCTGATACAGTTAAAAGGCACGGCAGCGCTTAAGCGATGGGGATTGCTCGACCAGGTCTTAGCTTCTAATTGCCCACCCGTGCAGCGAGCTTCACTCTCATTTAGCGATGTGGTCGTGCGGGGAAAGTACCCCCCTTTGGACGGAGTGGAGGACATTATCTGCCCACGCCGATTCATCCTGGATAAGCTGCTGGTGGATGCCGCTGTAAATGCAGGTGCAGAGTTAAGGCAAGATTTCCTGGTGGAAGAACTGTTATTCGATGGGGATAAGGTGAGTGGGATCAAAGGGCATTCCAAATCTAGCGCGGCAGGCAGTGAAGGCAAGATTGAAGAGCGTGCTCAGTTAACTGTAGGGGCAGATGGAAAACACTCCCTGGTAGCCCAGCAGGTGCAGGCCAAGGAGTATAACCAGAAACCTGCCCAAACGTGTGGCTACTATACATATTGGGAAGGTCTCCATCTGGAAGAAGGAGAGATATATACCTTTCCTGACCTGATGGTATCTGCCTGGCCATCCAATGATGGCTTATCGATCGTGTTCACCGCGCATCCAATATCCAAGTTCTCGGAAGTGCGCAAGGATATCGAGGGGCGATTCTGGCAGGCAATCAATAAAGTGCCGCATCTGTCTGAGCGCCTGCGCCAGGGTCACCAGGCAGAACGCTTCTACGGCACCGCCGACCTGCCGGTATTCTATCGACAGTCGCATGGACCGGGTTGGGCGCTGGTAGGTGATGCCGGGTTGGCGATGGACCCGATCACCGGGTATGGTATCGGCAATGCTTTTTATGACGCTGAGCGTCTTTCCCAGGCCATAATAAAAGCATACGCCGGGCAGATGGATATTGAGGAAGCCTTGAAGCAGCGAGAACAGGTGCGCGATGCTGATACCTTACCGATGTACAATCTCACCAACCAGCTGGCTTCTTTCGAACCTCCGACGGTGGAACAATGGGAATTGTTTTCTGCACTGGCACGCAAACCTGAGGCTGCCAACCGTTTCTTTGGCACCCTGACCGGGTCAATCTCGGTCGAGGAGTTTTACTCCATGCCGAACCTGAGGAGCATTATAGGCATCGCCGGCATGGGAAGGGTGATGATCAGCAAGATAATTGGAACGCACAGTCGCCGGGGCGGTCAAAAAAACCCAGCCTGAGGTGAATGTACACTGTAATGATTTAGATATAACAGAGTGATAGCGCACAGGGAGTGAGGTCGAGTGTCGCCCCAGAAATTCCCATATGGCACCATAATAGGATACCGCGGCATAACAGGTCTTTGTAGGGGAAGAGCTAGTGAGCTGTTGCAGAGAACCCCAGCTTATGTCACTAGCTTGATTGTTCGGGTGGAGGTAAAGGCTGGAAAATCTCGATCAGGTTGCCATCAGGATCGCGGAAGTGAGCAGTGCGGATACCCCATGCAGGACGATCAGCCGGCTCAGTAAGCAGGGAGACACCAAGACTTTTAAGCCGCTGGCAGGTTGAATCAACATTTTCGACACCAAAGACGAAGCAAGCCTTGTCTTGAGTGATTGCGTTT
>Ga0316624_10001121_pt1 | contig 10230 bp, 9 predicted proteins | sample OWC_Aug_N3_C1_D5_FD_207657 | JGI IMG/M metagenome (GOLD analysis project Ga0316624, IMG submission 207657) | Wetland soil microbial communities from Old Woman Creek delta, Ohio, United States - OWC_Aug_N3_C1_D5_A | ecosystem: Environmental > Terrestrial > Soil > Wetlands | place: USA: Ohio...
TGGATCGCTTCCTCGGTCCCGCGCACGCCATCGCCGTCCGCGCCGGGCGCTTGCGGCTTGCGAATCTCGGGCGCCGGTGCTCCGCCGTTGCCTGACGCCGAGGCGGCCACCGCCGGTGTTGCGGCGCGCTTCATGTGCTTCGCGATCACCTCGCGACGCTGCTTCTCGCGGTGCCGATCGTCGAGCCGCTTCCGCACGCGGCCGACGAGCGCATTCCATCCGCCGACGGTCCGTTCGCCGACGCCGCCGAAGAATCGCCCGAACGAGAACTGCGTCGACAGGATGACCGACAGGAACATGCAGGTGAGGATGACGATCAGCGAGCCGGTCGGATTGAAGTAATCGGCGATGAGCGCCGAGAGACGCTGCCCGAAGTAACCGCCCGGCAGGAACGTGCGCGCACGGGCTTGCGCGGCGCCGAAGGCAATGCTGAGGAACGAGCTGAGGCACGCAAAGAGCAGCAGCGCGCCAACCAGCTTCGTGAAGGCGGCGTCGAGCTTGCGGCACCAGAAATAGTGCCAGCCGAGGACGCCGAGAACGCCGGGAATCAGGAACGCCGAGTACCCCACCAGTTGATAGGAGAGCTCGGCGAGGAACGCGCCCACGCGCCCGATCAGGTTCGCCGGCGGCATCCGGGCGCCCGTGTTGAAGAACCAGGCGGGATCGCCGGGCTCGTAGGTGACGAGCGCCATCAGCCAGATCAGGGCGGCGGCGAACAGGGCGACGCCGAGGAACTCGCTCAGACGCCGCGAGAAGGCAGAGGAAGCAGCAGCCACGTCAGATCTCCATCACCACCGGCAGCACGAGCGGGCGGCGGCCCGACCGCTTCCGGAAGAACCGGCGCAGTTCAGTGCGAATCTTTTCCTTGATGAGCCCGTAGTCGGTCCGTTCGTCGACGCTCGCCTGCTCGAGAACGTCGGCGACGATCCGCGCCGATTCGCGCAGCAGCGTCTCGGCCTCGCCGTCCAGAACCAGACCCCGCGTGATGACGTCGGGCACCCCTTCCAGGCTGCCCGTCTGCTTGTTGATCACCAGGACGGGCACGACGACGCCGTCCTCGGCCAGGTGCCGCCGATCGCGCAGCACCTCGTCGCCCACCTCGCCCAGGCCCGGCCCGTCGATGAGGACGCGCCCGGCCGGCGCCTTGCCGGCGACGACTCCGTCGGTCGCGGTGAAATGGAGGATGTCGCCGTTGTCGGCCACGAGGACCGTCATCTGGGCCAGCACGCCGCCGGCAGACGCTCCCCCGGCGGCCGGGCCGGGGTGGCTGCTCATTCGTTCCGCGATGCGCGCGTAGCGGCCACGCTGCCGGAACTCGCCGTGGATCGGAATGAAGTATCGCGGCTGCAGCAGCGAGAGCATCAGCTTGAGCTCCTCTTCGCTGCCGTGTCCCGATACGTGCACGTGCTTGATGCCTTCCAGCACGACGTCGGTGCCGCGCCGGGCCAGGTGGTTGATGACGCGATCGATCGCCTTCTCGTTGCCGGGAATCGCACGCGCGGAGAACACGACGACGTCCTGCGGCGTCAGCGTCACCTGCCGATGGTCGTCAATGGCGATGCGTGACAGCGCCGACAGCGGCTCGCCCTGGCTTCCCGACGTGATGCATACCACCTGGCTGGCGGGGTAGTTGCGGACATCCGTGTCGCGAATCAGCAGTCCGGGCGGGATGCGGAGGTACCCGAGCCGCTGGGCGATCTGCGAGTTCTCGATCATGCCCCGGCCGACGAACGCCACCTTGCGGCGGAACTCGGCGGCGAGGTTCACGAGGATCTGCATCCGGTAGAGGCTCGTGGCGAACGCCGTGACGATCACCTTTCCGCGTGTGCTCGCGAAGATTTCTTCGAAGGCCTCGATGACGTCCGTTTCCGAGCCCGTGAACCCCGGCCGCTCGATGTTCGTGCTGTCCGCAAACAACGCCAGCACCCCGCGCGCGCCGAGTTCCGCGAACCGGTGAAAATCGAAGTGCTCGCCGTCGAGCGGCGTCTGATCGATCTTGTAGTCGCCGGTGTGCACGATGGTGCCCACGGGGGTTTCGATCGCCAGGGCCACGCAGTCGGGCATGCTGTGCGTAACGTGCAGGAACTCCACGCTCAGATCGCCGATCTTCGCCCGGTCGTGCGCCTTCACCGGCGTCAGTCGATCGCGCACGTCGATGCCGTGCTCCTCGAGCTTCGCCTCGAGCAGCGCCAGCGTCAGCGGCGTCCCGTAGATCGGCCCCCGCACGAGCGGCAGCACGTGCGGCACCGCGCCGATATGGTCCTCGTGCCCGTGGGTGAGGATCAGCGCCGACACCTGCGCCGGCCGCTGCTCCAGGTACGTGAGATCCGGAATGATTCGATCGACGCCGAGCAACTCCGGCTCCGGAAACATGACACCGGCGTCGATGAGGATGGTCGTGCCTTCCCACGACACGGCGAGCATGTTCATCCCGAACTCGCCCAGGCCGCCAAGCGGCACCACCTCGAGGACCGGATGTCCGTCGTTCGGACGCGGAGCTGGCTCAACCATTCGTCAAATCCGTTCACCCGGGTCGCAGACTCAGGAGTAAGCGCCTTTGGCCCGGAGGCTACACTCCGGCGGGCCGTTGCACGCGAGAAGCGGAAGAGCCCAGCCGGAAAGACGTTGCGGCGGTGACACGACTCACGGTTGCCCTCCGGTTGGAGCCGGAAGCGACCGTGGACCGGCGGAACGGTTTGTCGTCGTGTGACCGACGCGCCCCGCGCCATGGCTCGGGGCAGGCCCCTCGACAAGCTCGGGGCAGGCTGCAGGCTGCTGGGAAAGCCTGTCAGTCGTGCGGGAAGGGAAGCGCGGCGCAAGCCGGCAGAGCCGGCATTTCACCTGCTAACTTGCCGAAAACTATAGCACATCCGGGCGGTCGCCCGAAGCGAAAACCTCGGTCAACGCAGCGAGTTCGGACAGGCCGAGCGTCTCGGGACGGCGGCGTGGATCGATGCCGGCCTTCGCCAGGGCTTCGACCGCCGGCCGGCTGTGGGCGTCGGCGAACTCCCTGAGGGCGTTGGCCAAGGTCTTCCGGCGGTGGGTGAAGACGCTCCGGACCATCCGCTCGAGCAGGGCCGGATCCCGGACGGTGACGTCCGGAGGGCGAAATACGAGGTGGATCACGGCCGACGTGACCCGTGGCCGGGGCCGGAATGCGCCGGGCGGCAGCGCGAGAGGCCGCGTGACATCGGCGCGCAGCTGCGTCAGAACGCTCAACACGCCATAGTCCTTCCCACCCGGCCGCGCGGCGATGCGATCGGCAACCTCGCGCTGCAGCATGAGCGTCGCGTCCGACAGGAAGCGCCCCTCGTCGGCGGCCGAGAGCAGGCGGAACAGGATCGGCGACGACACGTTGTAGGGCAGGTTGCCGACCACGCGGACCGGCGTCGCGTCGGCCGGCAGCAGCCCCCGGAGGTCGGCGTCGAGGAAATCCGCGGTGACTACCCGCACGTTGGCCGGAGCCACCCGCGCGAGGTTCGACGCGAGATCGCGGTCGATTTCGATGGCGAGCAGTCGCGCCACCCGCGGCGCCAGTGGAAGAGTGAGCGCGCCGAGGCCTGCGCCAATCTCGACGAACACATCGTCGGGACGTGCGTGTACCACGTCGAGCAGCTTGCGCACCCAGGCGGGCTCGAGGAAGTGCTGGCCGAAGCGCTTGCGCGTTTTCATCATGCGCGCGGTGACGTAGTCGGTGGTTGGCAGTCAGGAGCCGGACTGTCCGGCGTCCCAGGCGGGCTGGCGACTACGGGCTACCGACCTAGCTGTCTTCGTCGTCCTCTTCGTCCTCGTCCCAGTCGTCTTCCCCGGTCTGCTCGCGCCAGTAGTTCTCCTCGATCTCCTCGATTTCCTCTTCGCTCATCCCGAAGTAGTGGCCGATCTCGTGGATCAGCGTTTCGCCGATTGCGGTGACCAGGTCCTCTTCGTCGTATTCACGCTCGTGCGGACCCTGGTAGATGGTGATGCGATCAGGAAGCCGGTTCCCGTAGTCCCACCCGCGCTCGGTCAGCGGAGTGCCGTGATAGAGGCCGAACAGCGTTTCGCCCGGCGGCACTTCCATCTGATCGAGCAGCCGTGCATCGGGTTCGTCCTCGACGATGATGGCCAGGTTGTGGATGCGGTCGCGGAACTCGGCCGGGATGCTGCGAAGCGCCTGCTGCACGAGCCCTTCGAATGTCTCTCGGTGCACGTCAGCGGCCATGGCGTGAAGAGCCGGTCTTCGTCTTGCCCGCCTTCGCAGCCCGCTTCGGCGGACGCGCAGCGGCGGCCGTTTTCGAGCCCCTGACGTCGCCCCGGGCCGCCTTTGTCCGGGCCGCCGCGGGAGAGAGTGTTGCAGCGAGGCCGCGCGTGAAAAAGTCGCAATCGGACCTGACCGCGCACCGGTCGCACAGAGGCTGCGGTCTGCAGATCCGCCGTCCGTGCAGGATGAGGGTGTCGGACGTCAGCGTCCACTTGTCCTTCGGCATGGCACCGCACAGCTGGTGTTCGACGACCTCCGGGTCGTCGGACGCGGCGATCCCGAGGCGATTCGCCACGCGCAGCACGTGCCGATCGACGGCCAGCCCCGGAACGCCGAGCGCGTGACCGAGCACCACGTTGGCGGTCTTGCGGCCGACGCCGGGCAATCGGACGAGCGCGTCCATGTCGGCCGGAACGGCGCCGCCATGGCGCTCGGCCAGACCCTTCGCCATGCCGACGAGCGAGCGCGCCTTCTGCGCGTAGAAACCCGTGGCATGAATCAGGTGCTCCAGCTCGCCGCCATCGGCAGCAGCCAGGGCACGGGCGTCCGGGTAGCGTCTGAAGAGCGCAGGCGTCACCTGGTTTACGCGCTCGTCGGTTGTCTGTGCGGAGAGGATTGTCGCGACGAGCAGTTGGAAGGCGCCCTCGAAGTGCAGCTCCGTCTGTGCGCCCGGATGCTGCGCTTCGAGCTTCTTCAGGATGGCACGCGTCTGCGGCGCCATTTTCATGATCCTGGGACTTTCGGACCTTCGGACCTTCGGACTCCGGGACCTTCGGTCAGTGCACCGGTCCCGAGGGCTCCGGCGGCCCGCCGCCGTAGGATTCGGAGTATACGCGCATGTGCTCCTGGAGCGCGGCGATGAGCTGCGGAATGAAGGGCACCGGCGCGACCACGCGGACCTTCACCGGCGCCCGCACGATGTGCTCGGTCTGCGCCCGGGCGACGTCTTCCTCCGACAGGGGAGTGACCTCGCAGAAGGTGAGCGTGAAATCGAACGGCGTGTGGGCAATCGCGCAGAAGTTGGCGTAAACGCGCTGCGGACCGGTCTTCTCGTCCGCGACGATCGTGAAGTTGATCTGTTTCTGTTCGGCCATGAGCCTCGTTTGATCGGCGGGGTCGCTGCACCCCGCCTCGGTCGCTCGTCAGTACTTCCGCATGACGCCCACCACCACGCCCTGGACCTGCACCTGGTCGGCGGGGACCGTCAACGGTTGCATGGCCGGGTTGGCCGGCTGCAGGCGGACGTGACCGTTCTCGCGATAGAACTTCTTCAGTGTGACGTCGGACCCGCCCAGCAGCGCAATGACCATCTCGCCGTTGTCGGCCGCCTTGCGGTCCTCGACGATCACGTAGTCGCCGTCCCGGATCTGCTCGTCGATCATCGAATCGCCCTTGACGCGCAGCACGTAGGTGTCACGCTTGCCGACCAGATCCTCGGGCACCGAGATCGACTCGGCTGTCGCGACCGCTTCAATCGGCGCGCCAGCGGCGACGAAGCCGAGCAGCGGCAGTTCGATGGCGCGCGCGCCCACGCGCGTGGGAACGAGCTCAACCGAGCGGCTGCGGTTCCACGCGCGCTTGATGAACCCCTTCTCCTGCAGGTTCGTCAGGTGCTTGTGGACTGTCGCCAGCGAGGAGAGGCCGAATCGTCGGCCGATTTCCTCGAGGCTGGGCGCGTAGCCGTGCTGCTGGATGAACTCGTTGAGGAAGTCCAGGATCTCGCGTTGGCGTTTGGTGAGCGGTAGCACGCTGCTTCCTCCTCTCGTGACGGCGGCGCTCGAGCACGGGCGCGCGGATACCGGAGGCCGGTCGAGCCTCGCCATCGCTGTGCCACCCGAACTTGCAGCGAAGGCGGCTCCACTTTACGCAAAGGAAAGGCGAAAGTCAACAGGCAACGATTTCGACTAACATTCGCGCGTCCCGACGTTTCTTTTACCGATCGGCCGCCCGGCCAGTCTAACCGTCCGGGGGTCGATCCAGTTCGGGTGCACTGGATGGGCGCTGCCGGGGAAACTGCCAGGAGGAACGGCGTCCGATGGAGCGGGTCGAGCGGCTGTGGGTTGCCGCCAGTCGGTCGGTTTCGCCGCGGCCGGGCGCGACGCGGGCGCCCGCGATGAGCGTGCCCGACGACGCCGGCGGCGCGGCTTCGTTGGCCGGGCTGGACGACGCGGCGCTGGTGGCTGCCTGTCTCGCCGGGAGGCGGGAAGCATTCGACGTGATTGTCGAGCGGCATCGCCGCGCCGTCTACGGGCTTTGTTATCGATACGTTGGGAACCACCAGGACGCGTCCGACGCCGCGCAGGAAGTGTTCCTGCGCGCTTATCGCGCGCTGGGCAGGTTCAAGGGCGACGCGTCGATCGGCACCTGGTTGTATCGTATCGGCGTCAACGCGTGCCTGAACCGGCTCGCGTCACGGCCGCCCGCGGCGGAACCGATCGGGACAACCGAAACGATCGCCGACAACAGTCCGGATCCTGCGAGTCGCTTGCTGCAGCGCGAGCGTTCGAGCCGGGTACGGGCTGCGATCGTCAGGCTGCCGACCAAGCAGCGGACGACGCTGATCCTGCGCGTGTACCAGGATTTGTCGCACCAGGAAATTGCGTCGATTGTCGGCAGCTCGGTCGGCGCCGTGAAGGCGAACTTCTTCCACGCGCTGAGAAACCTGAAGAGGATCCTGGAGCAGGATCCGGTGTGACCGTTCGTCGCACGTCGCACTTCGCACCAAGCGATATGACCACGCACCTTTCAGATGACGCGCTGCTGGAGATGGCGGAGACGGGAAAGTCGCACCCGCACCTGGCGGCCTGCGATCGGTGCCGGCGCATGTTCGAGGATGCCCGCGACGCATTGACGCTTGCGTGCGCCGAGAACGTGCCCGAGCCGTCGCCGCTTTTCTGGGATCGGTTCTCCGCGCGCGTGCGCGAGGCCGTCGAGAACGAGCCCGGGCCGCCTCGTCGTTTCACGCATGCCCAGTTCCCGGTCCTCGGGCGGGGTCCCGCCCTCGCGATGACGCTGGTCGCCATTGTCGTCGCCATCGTCGTCTGGCGCGCCGGACAGGGAGGGGGGCCCGTCGGACAGCCGGCGACCTCCACGTACGCGAAACCCTCCGGGTCGGCTGCGCCCGGTCCGGCTGCGGCGGATGCCCGGATGGACGCGGACATGTTGCTGCCGGTGAGCGATCCGTCGTTGAGCGTGCTTGCGCAGGTCACCGCGCACATCAGGATCTCCGACGTGGCGGACTCAGGAATCGTGCTGGAGCCGGACGCCGTTGATCGCGCGATTTCGCAGCTCTCGCCGTCCGAGCAGCAGGAACTCATCCGACTGCTGCAGGCGGTTCCGGAAGGTCCTTCGTGGTGAAGCAGGCTGAAGCCGCCAAGGAAGATGCAATCCTCATGAACACGCCACGGCACCTCATCCTCGTCGTGCTGCTGGGAATCGTTCTCGGTGGGACCACCGCGGCCCGCGCCCAGCAACCGCAGGCGGCGCCTCCACCGAAGCCGCCCACCCAGGTCAACCCGGACACCGCCAGGCCGCCGACGGCCGCCGAAGTCCAGTCGATCGTCGACGGATGGGTCGTCGTCCAAGCGCAGACGGCGCTCGGCTTGAGCGACGATCAGTTCCCGCAATTCGTCATCCGCCTGCGGGCGCTGCAGGAGACGCGCCGGCGGAATCAGCGCGCTCACAATCAGCTCATCCAGCAACTGTGGCGCCTGGCGAATCCCAAGAACCCGCCCGCCGACGAGGCACAGGTGCGCGAGAAGTTGAAGGCGTTGGACGATCTCGACGCCAAGTCGGCAGCCGACCTGGGCAAGGCATACGACGCCATCGACCAGGTGCTCGATGTCCGCCAGCAGGCGCGCTTTCGGGTGTTCATGGAACAGGTCGAGCGCCGGATGCTCGAAATCCTGACGAAAGCGCGCGCGCAGAGCGAAGCCGGCGGGGGACGTCTGGGACGCGGGCGGGGCGACTTGCGGTAGCAGTTGACTGTCGCGGCGGGGGCGGCCAACATTCCACAAGATGGCGCAGACCCCGGCCGATTTCCTCGCGACTCCGCTACAGTTCTTGAAGGGCGTCGGGCCCAGGCGGGCGGCCGAACTGCGGCGCGCCGGCCTGGCCGCCGTCGAAGACCTCCTGTACCGCTTTCCCTTCCGTTACGAAGATCGTGCGCACTTCGCGTCGATCGCGTCGCTCCGGCTCGACCAGGACCCGCGCTCCATTGTCGGCGAGATCGTCGAGGCCGGCGTGCGGTACACACGACGCCGGGGCTTCAAGATTTTCGAAGCGCTCGTCCGTGACGCGTCCGGGTGCGTGCGTGCGGCGTGGCCCAACCAGACCTTCCTGGCCGACAAGCTCACGCGCGGCCGGCGCGTCGTCCTCTACGGCCGGCTGGTCCCCCGCAAGTGGGGCGGCGGTGTGCACCTGATCAGTCCGGACTACGAGATCCTGGAGGAGGGAGACGAAGCCGCCGAGGCGGAACGGCTGCACACGGGCCGCATCGTGCCCGTGTACGAGCGCATCGGGTCGGTGTCGCCGAAGTTCCAGCGCTCGCTGGTGCGACAGGCACTCGATCGCCTGCCCGACGAGGTGGACGATCCGCTTCCGTCCGACCTGCTCGCGAGGCTCGACCTGCCGGGCCGCCGCCAGGCATTCGAGCAGGCGCATTTCCCTCCGGAGAGCGCGCCGTTCGAGGCGTTGCAGGCGTTCCGCACGCCCGCACAGAAGCGGCTGATCTTCGAGGAGTTCTTTCTCTTCCAGGTGGGACTGCTCCTGCGCAGGCGGGAAGCGGACGCGGTGCGCAAGCCGTTCGTGACGGTGACCAACGCGGGGATGCGAGAATCGGTGAAGCGCGTGCTCCCGTTCAAGCCGACCCGCGCGCAGAAGGACGCGCTCGCGCAGATCGTCGCGGACATGAAGAAGCCGCACGCGATGAACCGGTTGCTGCAGGGCGATGTCGGCTCGGGCAAAACGATCGTGGCCCTGCAGGCGGCGGTGGTGGCGATGGAGAACGGCCTGCAGGTGGCTTTCATGGCGCCCACCGAGATCCTCGCCGAGCAGCATTTCCTGAACATCCAGCGGCTGCTCGCCGCGGGCGCGGACCCCGATACGACAGCCGTGCTGGGGTGTGCGTCGAGGTTCCGCGTCGCGCTGTTGACGGGCGCCGTCAAGGGAGCCGCGCGGCGCGAGCTGCTGGCCGACCTGGCGGCCGGCCGCGTACACCTGTTGGTCGGGACGCACGCGCTCGTGCAGGAGGGCGTGGAGTTCCGGCGCCTCGGTCTGGTCGTCATCGACGAGCAGCACCGCTTCGGCGTGGTGCAGCGCGCGACGCTGCGCGCCAAGGGACTGCACCCGGACGTGCTGGTGATGACCGCGACGCCGATTCCGCGCACGCTGGCGCTGACGGTTCACGGCGACCTCGACGTGTCGGTGATCCGCGAGATGCCTCCGGGCCGCCTGCCGATCAGGACGTCCGCGAAGCCCGAAACGCGGCGGGAGGACGTCTACGAGTTCCTGCGCGGGGAAATCGAGGCCGGGCGCCAGGCCTACGTGATCTACCCGCTCATCGAGGAGTCCGCGAAGGTCGATCTGAAGGCGGCCACCGAGATGGCCGACCACCTGGCGCACGACGTGTTTCCGCAGTTCCGCGTCGCGCTGCTGCACGGGCGCATGAAGCAGGACGCCAAGGACCGCGTCATGCGCGCGTTCGCCGAGGGGCAGATCGACATTGTCGTATCGACCACCGTGATCGAGGTCGGCATCGACGTGTCGAATGCGACGGTGATGATCGTCGAGCACGCGGAACGCTTCGGGCTGTCGCAGCTGCACCAGTTGCGGGGCCGCGTGGGCCGCGGACGCCACGCCTCGTCCTGCATCCTGCTGTATCAATCGCCGCTGTCAGACGAAGCGCGGCAGCGGCTGGAGGCGCTGGTCGAGACGACCGACGGATTCGTGATCGCCGAGCGGGATCTGCAGATGCGCGGGCCGGGCGACTT
>Ga0316624_10001122_pt1 | contig 10227 bp, 9 predicted proteins | sample OWC_Aug_N3_C1_D5_FD_207657 | JGI IMG/M metagenome (GOLD analysis project Ga0316624, IMG submission 207657) | Wetland soil microbial communities from Old Woman Creek delta, Ohio, United States - OWC_Aug_N3_C1_D5_A | ecosystem: Environmental > Terrestrial > Soil > Wetlands | place: USA: Ohio...
TGCTGTTCGATATGGCCCGTCACGTCGACTCCACGGTGCACCAGTTCGAAGAGTGGGGCCTGCCCATCATGAAGGACCCGAAAACCGGGCGCTATCTGCGTGAGGGGCGATGGCAGATCATGATTCACGGCGAGTCCTACAAGCCCATCGTGGCCGAGGCCGCCAAGAAATCGGCGGACAAGGTATTCAACCGCATCTGCGTCACTCACCTGCTGATGGACGACGGCAAGGAGAACCGGGTCGCCGGTGCCGTCGGCTTCAATGTCCGCACCGGCAACTACCACGTCTTCAAATCCAAGACCGTGATCTGCGGCGCGGGCGGGGCTTCCAATATCTTCAAGCCGCGTTCGGTGGGCGAAGGTTCCGGCCGTACCTGGTATGCGCCCTGGTCGTCCGCGTCTGCCTATGGGCTCATGATCGACGCCGGCGCCAAGATGACGCAGATGGAAAACCGCATCGTGCTGGCGCGTTTCAAGGACGGTTACGGCCCGGTCGGCGCCTATTTCCTGCACCTGAAGACCTATACGCAAAATTGCTTGGGCGAGGAGTACGAATCCAAGTGGTTCCCTGAACTTCAGAAAATGGTCGGAAAGGAATATCTGGATCCGGAAGCTTCGCACTTAACCCACAGGCCGATCCCGACCTGTTTACGAAACCATTGCATAATCAGTGAAGTGAATGCAGGCCGCGGCCCCATTCACATGGTGACCATGAAGGCCTTCCAGGATCCTCATCTGGAAGAGGTCGGCTGGGAGAACTTCCTCGGCATGACCATCGGCCAGGCGGTCCTCTGGGCTTCGACCGACGTGGACCCCAAGAACGAGAACCCCGAACTGACCACATCCGAGCCCTACGTCATGGGCTCGCATGCGACCTGCTCGGGCGCCTGGTGCTCGGGTCCCGAGGACGTTTCCCCGCCCGAGTATTTCTGGGGCTACAACCGCATGACGACGATAGAAGGTCTGTTCGGCGCGGGTGACGCGGTCGGCGGCACGCCGCACGCCTTCTCATCTGGCTCGTTCACCGAGGGCCGTCTCGCCGCGAAGGCCGCCTGCAAATATATCGACGACGGAAAGGGCGAAGGCATCGTCGTATCCGACGAGCAGATCAACCGCCGCAAGAAGGAGATCTACAAGCCGCTGGAGCACTACAAGATCTACCGCAACGAGATCGTGGCCGGCGATGTCAACCCGCACTACATCAATCCCAAGCAGGGCCTGGATCGTCTGCAGAAGCTGATGGACGAGTATTGCGGCGGAGTGACGGTCAGCTACATGACCAACGAGAAGCTCCTGAATATCGCGCTCAAGAAGCTCAAGGTCATGGAGGAAGATCTCGAGAGTCTGGCCGCCAAGGATATTCACGAGTTGCTGCGCGCGTGGGAGCTGAAGCACCGGCATCGCGCCGCTGAGTGCGTTACGCAGCACACGCTGTTCCGCAAGGAGACCCGCTGGCCGGGCTACTACTACCGCGGCGACGCCATGAAGGTGGACGACGCAAACTGGCACGTGCTGACTGTTTCGCGCCGCGATCCGAAGACCGGTGAATACACTATGGAAAAGGCGCCTTGTTATCACCTGGTCGGTGACGGCGAGTAGCTCTTAAAGTCACAGAAAGCTGCGCGTGAACATTGTTGAAAAGACTGATGAGGAGATACAGGCCATAGCCGATCCCTTGTGGCGCGACCTTGTGAAAAATTCCAACGACGGCAAATACGGTGAATTCGTCAAGAATTTTTCCAGCGATCTGGCGCGTGCCATGAATCAAGTCGAGGCCGGCCACCAGTTCGCAAACAGCGAACTGGCCCGAAACCTGTCTGGGCACTTCGACTATCTCGGCATTATCCGCAGGGGCGAACACGTGACGGTTCTTTACCGGCAACGGAGCAGCAAGAAAGCGGGCGAATGGCTTGGCAGACTTGTCATCGGCTATGAAAATGAAAAAGTCAGGATTTTCGGTGCGTCCATCTTCTGACCAGTTGGCTCGGATTCGACATGAGTGAAACCATCCGGGACGGCAAGTTTGTCGGCCTGACCTACAAGGTGACCGACAAGAAATCGGGCCATGTCCTCACCATGGTCGAATTCCCGTTAGGCTATGTTCACGGACACAATGAAATTCTGGCCCCTTCCGTCCACAGGGAACTGGAGGGCAGGTCCGCCGGCGACGTCATCGATGTGCCGATCGATGGCAATGAGATCTTCGGCCCCCGAGACGAGTCGCTGGTTTTTACCGATCACATTGACAACGTTCCCGAGGAGTATCGGCAACTCGGCACCTCCATCCTCATGGAAAACGACAGAGGCCAGACCCGCAGCTTTCTCGTGACGCGGATCGACGACGAGACACTGACTGTCGACGGCAACAATCCGCTTTGCGGCAGAGAGGTCGTCTTTTCGCTTAAGATAGTGACTGTGCGCGACGCGACCGACGAAGAGACCAGGGCGGGCGGGGCGATCGTCGCCGAGGCGGATATCGACCCGTCACTCATGAGACCTGTTTGAAGGCATCGGACAAATTTCCACTGCAATCCCGGCTTCACGGCAAAAGGTGACTTATGAGCGAGACAAAACCCACCACCACCAAAGTCCCTGACGGACATGCGCGCTTTTTGACAACGCGTCAGAAAGCGGCAAACGAAAAGGGCTTTGTCGGTTACGAAACCGTCTGGGAACCGTTCCAGAAGGAAGTCGAATACAAGACCCCAAAACGGCCATAGGCGTCACATCGCAGCGTAGGTGAACCGGATCGCGCGGGCGTCTTCCGGGATCCTGCGTGCTCGGGGCTTTTCTTGCACGAGTGCCTGACCCGGCAGCCGGAGCAGTCTGCAAAGGTCATCCTGTCGGAGACCGATTGATTTCAGGAAGGACTTGCAATGTCCCAACTCGTAGCGCCGCACGGTTCGAAGTCGGTCAAGCCCTTGCTGCTGCCGGAGACGGAGCGGGCCGAGGAACGCAAGCGCGCGGAGAAACTCAGGAAGGTTCCTCTCGACTCACGTGCGGTCTCCGACGTGTTCATGCTGGCCATGGGGGCCTATACGCCGCTCGATGGGTTCATGGGGCATGACGACTGGCGCGGTTCGTGCCTGGACATGAAGCCGACCAGCGGCCTCTTCTGGCCGATCCCCATCACGCTTCCCGTCAGCAAAGACCTTGCCGACAGCATCCATGCTGAAGAGGAGGTCACGCTCGTCGACGCGGAGACCGGCGATATACTCGCCGTCATGGAGGTTCGCGAGAAGTATTCGATCGACAAGAAATTCGAGGCCGAGCACGTCTATCGCACCGCCGATCCGAAGCATCCGGGCGTGGCGAAGGTCCTGGAGCAGGGGGCCGTCAACCTGGCCGGCCGCGTCACGGTGCTGAACGAGGGCGAATATCCCGCCAAATACCCCGACCTCTATATCCGCCCCGCCCAGTCGCGGGCCATGTTTCTCGAGCGCGGCTGGTCGAATGTCGCGGCCTTCCAGACCCGAAATCCCATGCACCGCAGCCACGAATATTTGGTGAAAATCGCGGTTGAGGTGATGGACGGCGTTTTCATCCATCAGGTGCTGGGAAAATTGAAAGCGGGCGACATTCCGGCCGATGTCCGCACTCGCGCGATCCAGGCGATGATCGACAATTATTTCCGCCCGGGCACGGTCATCCAGGCGGGCTACCCGATCGAGATGCGCTACGCCGGCCCGCGCGAGGCGCTGCTGCACGCTTTGATCCGCCAGAACTTCGGCTGCTCGCATTTGATCGTTGGACGCGACCATGCCGGCGTCGGCAGTTACTACGGCCCCTTCGACGCCCATCACATCTTCGATCAACTTTGGCCGGGCGCGCTCCTGACCAAGCCGCTGAAGATCGACGTCACGTTCTACTGCCGGAAGTGTTATGGCATGGCGACGGCAAAGACCTGTCCGCACGATCCGAAGGACCACATTTCGATTTCCGGCACGCAGCAGCGTGAGATGCTCTCGACCGATGCGGACATACCGCCCGAGTTCAGCCGGCCGGAGGTGGTGGCGATCCTTAGGAAATATTACGCGGGCCTGAAATCGGCGGGCTAGTGTCGGGCATCATGATCATCGCGCAAATCTCCGACACCCACATAGCGCTGGCTACGTCCGACGCCGATCAGAGAATACGCGATTTCGAACGCACGATTGCGGAGATCAACGCGCTCGATCCGGCTCCCGACGTGATCGTTCACACCGGGGATATCGTTCACAACGGACGGCAGGACGAATACGCGCAGGCTGTGGCCATCCTCGCGAAGGCGCGCGCGCCGGTCTACGTCCTGGCCGGCAACAGGGATGACCGGACAAATTTGCGCGCGGCCTTTTCGGCGGGCGGATATCTTTCGGCCGATTCCGGGTTTATCGACTATGCGATTGAGGATTATCCCGTAAGACTGATTGCGGTCGATACCCTGAGTTCAGGCAGCAACAAGGGTGACTTTTGCCCCGCGCGGGTCAAACGTTTGGTCGACCTGATCGATGCCGAGACCAGCAAGCCCATTGCGGTTTTCGCGCACCATCCGCCGTTCGAGGTCAAAGTGGGACCCGATCCCATCAACTTCGAAACGCTGGAGGCGATGGCGCGGTTGCGCCAGGCTTTGCAGCACTCCGGGCGGGTCGTCGTCGTCATCAGCGGCCATGTTCACCGTGGTACTGCGGGTCATGTCGGGAGCATCCCGGCGACCGTAATGCCGAGCGTCGCGACGACGCTGCGTAAAGGCGAGTATCCGCCTCACATGAAGACGCGTCCGGTCTATCACATCCACCGGTTCGACCCGGCCTGGGGCTTTGCCACTGAAGCGCGGATCGTCGGGACAGGGCTGTCCGCCGCAGCGACCTGCGATTCTGACGCGGCCTAAACCTAAGCAATCGAGGTCGAGCGCCAGCGGCGCCTTGGCTTCACCGCATTCGTTAACGCTTCGCTACCCTGAGGCAATCGCTATCGGCCTGTGGCACCAAGAAAATTCCGTAAAATTAACCCGAATCGGTTTACCTGCTCGCTCCAATCAGCCGGGCGGGTTCCATGTCATTTCGTTTGCTGCTGCTGCTTGCGTTGCTGCTGCCGGCCGAGGCATTGGCCGCGTCGCTGCCTCCCATCATTGCCAGCGCCGACAATCCGGTGCCGAAATGCGTCAAGCCGGACGCGCTGATGGATTTCGTGCAGAGCGTCAACATGCGTCGCCGCATGCCGATCGAGATCGCACCGCGCTTCGATCACATCGCCTCGCTCTACCAAAGCATCGGCCAATGCGTATCGCGCCTGCCCGAGCAATGCGTCGGCGTGCGCTGGGACTACGCCTTCTTCCAGATGCTGATCGAGACCAACTATTTGACCTTCCGCCGCCCGAGCGGCGCGACCGGCGGTGTGCCGGCGAGCGACAATAATTTCGCCGGCCTCGGCGCCACCATTCCGGGTCGGCCGGGCGAGCATTTCGACAATGTCGAGACCGGCGTGCTCGCGCACCTGCAGCACGTTCTGATGTATTCGACCACGCCCGTTCCGCATCCGGTCGCCAAGCGCACGCGCCAGGTGCAGAACGACGTGCAGGCGATCATGCGCCGGCTGCACCGGCCGGTGACCTACAGCGATCTCGCGCGCGAGTGGACCGGGGTCGATCAGAGCGGCTATGCGCGCGACATGCGCAGCTTGGCCGAGAAATACCAGCGGCTCTATTGCACCGACCAGAAGACCGCCGAGCGCTGACGCATCACGCCGGCGCCTTCGCCACTTCGCTGATCCGCACCTCGTGCAGTAGCCGGCGCACGTCTTCCTCGCGGCACAATTCGGTGCCCGGGCTCATCACCGCGGCCGAGCCGGCGGCGATCCCCGTGCGGAAGGCCTGGTCGAGCTTGCGGCCGGCGGCGAGCGCCGCCACCATGCCGCCGAGGAAACTGTCGCCGGCGCCCACCGCACTCACCACCTCGATATGCATGGGCGCGGCGCGCCAGACGTGCTGCGCGGTTATCAGCAGCGCGCCGGCATCTCCTAAGGTGAGCGCCACGATCTCCACGCGTTTGTCGGCGATCAGCTTGCGCGCCGCCGCGATGCACTCGTCATCGCGGCCGAGCGGCGTGCCGACGAATTCATTGAGCTCGGCCAGGTTGGGCTTGATCAGCGTGACGCCTTCCGCGAGCGCTTCCTTCAAGCCCAGGCCGGAGGTGTCGATCACCATCTTGGCGCCGAATTTCTTGGCCAGACGCGCCACGCGCGCATAGAAATCTTCCGGCACGCCGGGCGGGATGCTGCCGCTCGCTACCACGATCTTCGGTTTGTCGGGCAGGGTGGCGAGCTTGTCGAGACAGGCTTCCCATTCGGCCTTGTGCAGCGCCGAGCCGGGCAGCACGAAGCGGTATTGCTCGCCGGTCGCCTCCTCATAGGCGGTGAAATTCTCGCGCGTCTCCACGTGCGACGGCGTCACAACGCTGTCGATGCCTTCGCGCTCGACCAGCCGCTGCAACAATTTGCCGATGGCGCCGCCGATCGGATAGATCGCCGCCACGCTGCCGCCGAGGCGGTGCGCGACGCGCGCCACGTTGATGCCGCCGCCGCCCGGGTCGCGCTTGGGCGCCGAGCAGCGCAGCTTCTTCGTCGGTTCGACCCGTTCGACATTGACGAAAATGTCGATGGCGGGATTGATGGTGATGGTGACTATGTCCGGCACGTTGGGCGTCCGTTCCGAGCGTCGGCGGCGAAGCAATCATTCCGCGGTCGTCTGTGAGAGAAATAGGTATTTTTCGGCCGCGGTGAAGCTCCCGTTTACCGCAAAATCGCGCCGATGCAACGCCGGGCGCGGCATTGAAGCGCCAACGCTGGCTTTTCGAACAAATTGGGCGCCCAATCGTTCCAATCCGCGGAGGGCGCGATGCCGGGCAAGCGCGTTGAGTTCGACAAGGAAACCTGGGCGGCGCTCGACCTTCTGGCGCGCGACCGCATGATGACCTTCCAGGAACTCGCCGACGAAGCGTTTCGTGACCTGCTGCGCAAGCATAACCGGCCGACCGGCCTGAAGGAGGCGCTGCGCAAGAGCGCCGGCGCTTCGGCCAAGGTGGTACCGCTCAAGCGGCGCAAGAGCAGGGCAAAGCGCAGGCGCTGAGCCGCTTGGGCGGCGCGCGGGGCCCGGCCGGCACGGAACATTGCCACAGCTGCGCCGTTTTAACGGGCATCGAGAACCGGCCGTGCCACGGCCGACGCGCTTACCTTTGCCGGCGGATAGGGTTATAAGGCGGCCGTTTCCGGGGCCCAACGTTTTGAGGTCGATTCCCATGAGAAAGCCGCGCCTGGTCGTCATCAGCGTCGTCGCCGCTTGCCTGACCGCACTGCCCGTCGCCTACGCCATCGGCGCCCGCACCGGCAGCGGCCCCTCGCCGAGCGACCTCGCCCTCATCGACGGCGTCATTCAGCTCGTCGAGCGCGCCTATGTGCGCCCGGTCGATTCCCATACGCTGACCAAGGATGCGCTGAAGGGAATGCTCACCCGGCTCGATCCGCATTCCGACTACATGGATCAGCAGGAGTTCAAGGAGTCGGAAGCCGACATCAATGGCAAGTTCGGCGGACTCGGCATCGAGATTTCCGAAGAGCAAGGCGTTCCCAAGGTCATCTCGCCGATCGACGGCACGCCCGCCGCCCGCGCCGGCCTGCAGCCCGGCGACCTGATCGTGCAGATCGAGGGTCAAAGCACGCAAGGCATGGATCTGTCGAAGGTCGTGCGCCAGCTGCGCGGCAAACCCGGCACCAGCGTGAAAATCACCATCGCGCGCGGCACCAAGGCGCCGTTCGATGTCAGCATCACCCGCAGCATTATCGAGGTGCAGACGGTGAAGTCGCAGCTCGAGCCGAACGGCGTCGGCTATGTGCGCATCAGCCAGTTCGGTGGCGACACGGCCAAGAATTTCAAGGACGCGGTGCAGAAGATGAAAGGCGAGGCCGGCGGCCAGCTCAAGGGCCTGGTGCTTGACCTGCGCAACGATCCCGGCGGGCTGCTGTCGGCCGCGGTGGCGGTGGCCAGCGGTTTCCTCGACGGTGGCACGGTCGTGACGATCAAGGGACGCCGCCCCGACGACAACCATGCCTATGAGGTCACCGGATCGGGCGACTTGATCAAGAACACGCCGGTTGTTGTGCTGATCAACGGCGCCTCGGCCTCGGCCTCCGAGATCGTCGCCGGCGCGCTGCAGGACCGCAAGCGCGCCACCATCATGGGCACCCAGAGCTTCGGCAAGGGCTCGGTGCAGACCATCATCCCACTCAGCGGCCACGGCGCCCTGCGGCTGACCACCGCGCTCTACTACACGCCGGCCGGCCGCTCGATCCAGGGTCAGGGCATCGCGCCGGATGTCGTGGTCCAGGCGCCCAAGGACCAGCAGGTGGAAAGCGCGCTAATGCCGCGCGAGAACACGCTGCAGGGCGCGTTCCGCAATCCCGGGCCGCTCAGCAAGACCGAGCAGCAGGGCAAGACCACAAAAACTGCCGCTGCGGAGCCGTACTCGCCGCCGATCAAGACCCAGGTCATCGGCACGCCCACGGATTCGCAGCTCAAGGCCGCCCTCGATTATGTCGGGCATGCCAGCACGGGCGGCACGACCGAACGGGGCTGAAGGGCTCGGGCTCCCGTCATATTGGCCGGATATAGCGGTGGCCGGTTGGCGGGATATAGCGGTGGCCGGCCGCCATAGGCGCAAGTCTTCAATGGACTGGGGGGCGCCGTTCTGCCATTGGAACCAGCAACTCGCCGCCCCGCATGATCAAATCCACGATTAAGGGCCTGATCGAGCAATGCACCCGCTGGCCATGGGCGGTGGTGGGGGTGGCCGTCGTGCTGGCTGCGGCCGCGAGCGTCTATGCCGCCGACCATTTCGCCATCAATACCGATATCAACCGGCTCATTTCGCCCGATCTGCCTTGGCGGCAGCGGGAGCTCGCCTTCAGCAAGGCGTTTCCGCAGGGCTACGAAGTCATCTTGGTGGTCATCGACGCGCCGACCTCGGAAGCCGCCACCCAGGCGGCCACCGCGCTCAGCGGGGCGCTGTCGGGGCAAAAAAATCTGTTTCGTTCGGTCGACAACATCGCTGAAACGCCGTTCTTCGCCCGCAACGCCTTGCTGTACCTGACCACCGACGAGGTGGCTGCCACCACCGGACAGCTGGCGCAATCGGCGCCGCTGATTCAGGTGCTGACGAGCGACCCCAGTCTGCGCGGGCTGACACAAGCGCTGTCGTTCGGCCTGATGGGCGCCGAGGTCGGCGAAGCGGGACTCACGCCGCTCGCCGCCGTTTTCGACAAGGCCTCGGCGGCGGTGGAAACGGTGCTGGCCGGCAAGCCGGCCTATTTCTCCTGGCGCGAACTGGTGTCCGGCAAGAAGCCTACGACCGGCGACTTGCGGCGCTTCATCGAGGTCCATCCGGTGCTGGACTATTCCGCGCTGGAGCCGGGCAAGCAGGCGACCGACGCCATCCGCAAGGCCGCCGCCGATCTCAAGCTGAAGGAAAATCTCGGCGCCAGCGTGCGCCTTACCGGCTCGGTGCCGATCGCCGACCAGGAGTTTTCCACCATCCAGGAAGGCGCCGTGCCGAATCTGATCGCCACCGTCGCCATTGTGCTCGTCATCCTATGGCTCGCCTTGCGCTCGCTGCGCATCATTGCCGCCGTCTTCGCCACCGTCGCTATCGGTCTCGCTATCACCGCCGCCGTCGGCCTGATGATGGTGGGCGCACTCAATCTCATATCGGTCGCCTTCGCGGTGCTGTTTGTCGGCATCGGCGTCGATTTCGGCATCCAGTTCAGCGTGCGCTACCGCGCCGAGCGCCACGAGGTCGACGATCTGCGCGCGGCGTTGGTGAATGCCGGCGATCATATCGCCACGCCTCTGGCGCTGGCGGCCGCCGCCACCGCGGCCGGGTTCCTTTCGTTCGTGCCGACGGACTACCGCGGCGTCTCCGAGCTCGGGCAGATCGCCGGGCTCGGCATGATCATCGCTTTCATCGGCTGCGTCACGGTGCTGCCGGCGCTGCTGACGATCTTCAACCCGCCGGGCGAAAGCGCGCCGCTCGGCTATGCGGCGCTGGCGCCGGTGGACAGCTACATGGAGCGCTACCGCATGCCGATCCTGCTCGGCACGAGCGCAATCATCGTCGCGGCACTGCCGCTGCTGTATTTCCTGAAATTCGACTTCAACCCGATCGATCTGCGCAATCCGAAGGCCGAATCGATCGCGACCTAT
>Ga0316624_10001124_pt1 | contig 10224 bp, 4 predicted proteins | sample OWC_Aug_N3_C1_D5_FD_207657 | JGI IMG/M metagenome (GOLD analysis project Ga0316624, IMG submission 207657) | Wetland soil microbial communities from Old Woman Creek delta, Ohio, United States - OWC_Aug_N3_C1_D5_A | ecosystem: Environmental > Terrestrial > Soil > Wetlands | place: USA: Ohio...
GCGGAGAACACCTCGGGCAACGGCGCGGACGCAAGTGGCCTGACCTTCAGCCCCATACCGGGACCCGGACGGAGCGGCCGCCGGGGGGACCCCCGGGGCCAGTCCGGCCTAATCCGCCGGGGGGGGTCAGGTGGTTGCGCGAAGCTCAATGAACACACCGGAATAGCCACCAATATGAGCTCGAGGTCCTGTGGCTAATCCAGTCGGAGCGGATTACAGCACACCGGGCTGGTGCTGTCAAGTCGCAGGCGTGTGCAATTCGGCCATTTGGATCGCAGGGCGCGGGAGGAGAGGCGAGATAACCCCGACATCGAGTCTTGCCAAAGTGGTATGACAACCTCTTGACAACGGCACCTCAGGTATTGCACACTCTGCCCGACAAGCCCGGCGGATGCGGCCTGACCGATGGCCGCCAACCGCAGCAGCGTGCCCTGGAAGCCCGCGGGCGGCCCGCACCTCGCTGGGGTCCCGGCTCACGCGGAGTCGGACCGGCGGCATCTTCGAGCAGGTCCGACGCGAACGTCGTCACCAGACCGATTGTCGCCCGCAGCGATCGCGTCCCTGACCCTGGGTGGATTCGCCCACGCCCTGAGGTCGGGCGGCTCCATCGCTGGCGCACGGGCCGGCCAGACGCCTTCGGCCGAAGGGAGGTAGGAATGGAACGGAAGCGACCGGCAGTCAGTCTCGTACCGTGGGCGGCAGTCTTCCTCGCGATCGTCCTCGTCTTCCCGGCATCCCTCAACGCTCAGGAAACCCGCGGACGAATAACTGGCCGGGTCACCGACGCCACCAAGGCGGCCCTCCCCGGGGCGACCGTGACCGTCACGGACCTGGCCAGGGGCACGACGTCCACGGCCACCACAAATGAGCAGGGCCTGTTCCAGGTCAGCTACTTGCTCCCGGGCACGTACAGGATCCAGGTCGAGTTCCCGGGGTTCAAGACGCACATCCAGGACAAGGTCCCGCTCCAACTCGCCGAGACGCTCAACTTCACCTTCGTCCTCGAAGTCGGACCCGTGGCGGAGACGGTCAGCGTCGTCGGCGAGTCCCCCATGGTGAACACCTCGGACGCGAGCATGGGGCTGGTGGTGGATCAGGAGCGCCTTGCGGCTCTCCCGCTGATCCACGGTGATCCTTACAAGATCATGGGGCTCGCGACCGGCCTGGCCCACTCGGGCGCCCAGCGGTTGGATCGGCCGTACGAGCCGACGCACATCATCGGGTACGCCTACGACGGCACGCGCAGCAACCGCAGCGACCTGCTGATCGACGGCGCGCCCAGCACCGCCACGGCGAACGCCAACGAGGTCATCGCGAGCTACGTCCCGCCCTCCGACATGGTGCAGGAGTTCAAGGTCCAGACGGCGACGTTCGACGCCCAGTTCGGCAACACCGAGGGCGGCGTCACCAGCATCAGCATCAAGTCCGGGACGAATAGCTACCACGGCTCGGCCTACTACTTCGCGGAGCCGTACAAGCTGGGGGCGAACGACTTCTTCGGGGAGTTGAGATACCAGCCCATGGTCAAGAGCTCCTCGAACCGGCCCGGCTTCACCGTCGGCGGTCCCATCTTCAAGGAAAAGACCTTCTTCATGTTCGGCTTCGAGCGCATCAAGGACGTTCGCCCGCGGTTCGACGCCGGGGGCGAGAGCTGGGTCCCGACCGAGAAGCTGCGGAACGGCGACTTCTCCGACTACTCGGCGAACATCACGATCTACGATCCACTGACCCGCGTCGAGACCAAGCCCGGCAGCGGGCAGTACGTCGGGCAGCCCTTTTTCGGCAACCAGATCCCGGGCGACCGGATCAGCGCCGTGTCGAAGGCGATCCTGGGGTACTATTGCCTGCCGAAGAACCCGGGCCTGGTCGGCAACATCACCGATTCCACGCTGCCGGAGACGGCCAACTACAACAACCTCACGGGCCGCGTCGACCAGCAGTTCTCCAACAACAACAGGATGTTCGGCCGGTTCAGCTGGTACAAGCGCGACAGCCTCTACAACGACTATCTGAGCTCGATCGCCTCCGGCACGAACTTCCAGTTCATCTCGTACCAGGCCGTGGTCGATGACGTCCACATCTTCAACCCGACCACCGTCCTCAACGTCCGGTACGGGTACAACCGCTTCGAGCGCAACTCGGGGCTGAAGGTGGAAGCGCGGAATTTCGACCTGACGACGCTGGGCTTCCCCTCTGCGTACAACGACCTGGTTCCCGAGATCAACCGGTACTTCCCGCGCCTGGAGTTCGACGGCACGACGATGATCGACATCGCGCAGGGCGCCGACTACAGGCCGGTCATCACCAACTCCCTCTCTGCGGTGCTGACCAAGAACCTCTCTGCACACACGGTGAAGGCCGGCATGGACTGGCGGCGGTACGGCGAGGACAGCCGCTCCACCGACAACGGGCAGGCCGGCCGGTACGTGTTCAGCAACAGCTACACGCGTCAGAACAGCGCGAGCGGCACCGACTACGCGGGCCTGCAGAACTACGCGTCGTTCCTCCTCGGGCTGCCCGGCACCACCGAACTCCGGCGAATCGCGACCTACCACGAGTACTCCGACACGTGGGGGTTCTTCGCGCAGGACGACTGGCGGGTCGGCGCCAACCTGACGTTGAACCTCGGCCTGCGCTACGAGTTCGAGACCCCGCTGGTCGAGCGTGACAACCAGACCGTCAGCGGCTTCGACTACGAGTACGTCCAGCCAATCCAGGGCACGGCCCAGGCCAACTACGCGGCGCTCAAGGATCCGGCGCTCAAGGCGCTCGTTCCGCAGATATACGTCAAGGGCGGGCTCAAGTTCGTGGGCCTCGACGGGCCGCGCGGGGCGTACAACACGCCGAAGAACACCCTCCTGCCGCGCCTCGGCTTCGCCTACCAGATGGGCTCCAAGACGGTCGTCCGCGGCGGCGCCGGGCTGTTCGCCGGCTTCCTCGGCGAGCGGCGCGGCGACGTGATCACGTCCGGGTACTCTCAGAACACCACCATCGGCACCACGTTCAACGCCTACGGGGCGCCCATTCCGCGGAGCTGGAACCAGGACCTGTTCAGCGGGAACATCGTGGAGCCGGTCGGGAACGCGAATGGCCGGCAGACCTTCCTCGGGCAGGGGATCACCTTCTTCAACCCGGATCCGAGGGTGTCGAAGCAGCTCCGCTGGCAGATCGGCGTTCAGCGCGAGCTCACGCGCGACATGGTCTTCGAGGTTTCGTACGTCGGCAACTACGGGTACGACATCGAGATCACCCGCAACATCAACGCCCTCCCGGCTCAGTACCTGAACACCGACAACTCCCGCTCCGCGGCGATGAACGCCAACAACAATTTCCTGACGACCCAGGTCGCGAACCCGTTCTACGGGTTGTGCACGGGCGGCAACTGCCTCAACAAGCAGATCCAACGGCAGCAGCTGATGCGCCCGTACCCAATCTACGGGGACATCAACACGACGAACAACGACGGCAAGTCGTGGTACAACTCCGCCCAGGCCAGTCTGCGGAAGCGGTTCTCGCAGGGGTACACGCTGGGCGTCGCCTACACCTTTTCACACTGGGAGCAGGCGACCGAGTACCTGAACGCGACCGACCCGCAGCCGACCAGGATGATCTCGGATCTGGACGTGACGAACCGGCTGTCCATCAGCGCCATCTACGAGCTCCCGTTCGGGAGGGGCAAGCAGTTCGCGACTGATGCAAGCGGGGTCCTGGAGGGCTTCGTCGGAGGCTGGCAGATCCAGGGAGTCTACACGTACCAGACCGGCTTCCCGCTCAGGTTCGGCACCGACCTCTTCTACAACGGCGGCGACATCCCGGTCCAGTACCCGACAGTTGCCAAGTGGTTCAACACCGGCACCTTCACGTCGATCCTGGACGGGACGTCGTCGACCAACGCCACGCCGGTCAACCACCTGCGCGCGTTCCCGTTCCGCTTCAGCAACGTGCGCGCCGACTCGATCAACAACGTGGACATGTCGATCCTCAAGGACGTGTCGCTCGGCGGCAACTACCGGGTCCAGTTGAGGCTCGAGTTCATCAACCTCCTCAACGAGCCCTACGTCGCGACGGGGGACGGGCAGATCGTCGTCAACCCGACGTCGGCGGTGTTCGGGCAGGTTTCGGCATCGAACCAGCAGAACTATGCCCGGCGCGTCCAGGTCGGCGTGAAGTTCCTCTTCTAGGCTCGGGCGCGTCCCCGGGCAGCGGGCCTGCCCGGGCTCTTTTCTTGGGGGGCGGTGGGCGCCAGCTCGCCGCCCCCGTTCTTCTTGCCCCTTCCTCTAGCCTTTCGCCTGGCGATCCATCCAGATCGGCGTCGCGACAAACCACGCCACGGTCCAGACGAGCATCCAGAGCTTGACCTGGGCCAGGTCGATCCGGCTGGCAACAAAGAGGACCGCCGGCGTGATCGTGCCGACGAGGGACAGGACGGAGACGATTCGCGCGAGGGTTCTCATCCTTCCCTCCTCTGGTAGAGCCTGCTGAGGATGACGTACATCACCGCGGCGAAGAACCACCCGGGCAGGCCGACGAAGAAGATCTGGATCCCTCCGAGTCTGACGGCCAGCAGGCACGAGAAGAGCGTCAGGATCCACGTGAGCCCGGCGGCCCAGTTGAAGCTGGTCCCGCTGAGCTCCGCGTAGCTCGCACGGAATCCCAGCTTCCTGCTCAACCAGAAATCGACGAACACCACGGCGCCCATCGGCATCAGGACCAATCCGTAGAGCGCCACGAAATCGAGCAGCTTCATCGCGATCGCGGGGAACATCCCAGCCAGGGTGGCGATGGCCCCGGTGACGAGCGTCACCCGGTAGCGCGACGACCGGGGCGCGATCGCCTGGAAGGCGAGGCCGGCGCGGTAGATCGTCGGATTGGCCGTCGTCCAGCCCGCGACGATGACACAGATGAGGCCCGCAATCCCGCATGCGTTGTAGGCGAGCGGCCCGGGCAAAACCGCGGTGTTCTCTGGCGTCGTGTGGAGCTGCAACGCGTAGAGGACCGATGCCGACAGCCACGCGATGAAATGACCCAGGTACATCCCCGCGGCGGTGGCCACGGCGTACCAGGACTTGCGCGCGTACCGCAGGACGGAGAGGTCCGCCATGCCGATGTGCATCGCCATGTTGCAGAACCAGGCAAAAAACGCGACGTGCCAGAAGGTGAACTTGACCTGGCCGGGCAGCGGCGTCCCTCCCTTCCAGACGAGATCCTGCGCCTTGGCCCAGAACCCGCTCGGCGAATCGATGCCGAGCTGGCGCAATCCGACGAGACCGTAGGCGATGAACACCAGCACCATCCACGGCGCGGCCAGGTTGGCCACCCGCGCGACGAAGTTGTAGCCGTAGGCCGCAACGACCGCGATCATCGTCCCCATGATCAGTACCGCGATGACCCACCCGACGCTGTTCGGGTAGAGGTCGTTCAGCCCCGGCATCCTGAAGTCGAACCACACGCCGGCGGCCGTGGCGTTGACGGTGACCATCGCGCCGGCCAGGCAGCAGAACATCACGCCGTTCGCGAGGTTGTACACCGTGACCAGGTTCCGCCCGCAGATCTTCTCGAGCTGGTAGTAGAGCGTCAGCCTGGCGCGGGTCGCGATCGGCGCCGTCAGGAAGACCCAGCTCAGCACGGCCAGCAGGTTGCCGACGACCAGGCCGACCACGATGTCGAACGCGCTCACGCCCGCCGCGACGAACAGCGGGCCGATCATCAGTTCGGTGCCGGCGGTGTGCTCGCCGGCGTACTGGCCCACGAAGCTCTTGAAGCCGAGCAGGGCGCGCTCCGGCACCCGCTCGCGCTCGTACTCGTTGACCGGCTCCTGGTGCCCGTCAGGTGTCTGGTCAGCCATGCGGTGTCCTCCCGTCACGCTTCTCGAGGGCGGGCCGTCTATCTGGCGCTGCTTCGTCGTTTGCCTGAATCCGAGCCACTCCGTTCGTGCTGAGCCCGTCGAAGCACGAGCCGGAGGTCGCGATTCGTCGGTCGTGGACCACTCTCCGTCAACGCACCGGCACCGAACCCGGGGCGACGGCGACCAGCCGGATCGGCCCCAGCAGCCCCGAGGGCACGCTCTGCACCTTGTCCATGTCCTGCGGCTCGAACCGCACGCCGTAACGCAGATTCAGGAGCCGGTAGTCGGAAAGCGATCGCCCAGCCATGTGATTGATCGCGAGATTCGCCACGAGGATCCGGATCGAGTTCTCCCCGCGCCTGAGGAGGCCGGTCACCTCGACCGAGTACGGCGGGCACCAGACGGCCCCGGCGCGCCTGTCGTTGACGAAGACCACGGCCGCCTCGCGCACAGGCGCTTCCAGCCAGGCCTGCATGCGAGCCCCGGCGATTGGTGACACCGGCTGTCCCTCGCCGAAATCCAGGGACACGGCGACGCCCCCGTCCAGGAACCTCGCCGGAACCGTGACGCTCCGCTCGTAGGTGGCCACGCCCGAGAAGTAGCGCGTCTCCTCGTCTTCGGTCCACGACCGAAGGCGATCCCAGAGGGCCGGCGCGCCGGCCGTTCCGAGCGACACCCTCCAGCCGGTGCTGAGATCCACGGAGGGCGGCGCGGTTCGCGCTCTCGCAGGTTGTTCGAAAGCCCGCCCCCGCTCCCGCACCGGCCCCTGCCTCCGACGAGCAAAGAAGAGGAGGCGCGAGCCGTACGGCTCGAGGTCGAGGGCTACCCTCTGGCCGTGGCTCGAGCCGGGCGTTGTTCTTGCAGGCGTAACCTGCCCGCTCATCGGGTCCCACCATTCGGCGCTGCCATCTCCGACCGCGAAGGCCGCGACGACGTTTCGGCGGACGTTGGATGTATTGGCGAGGAAATAGATGTCCGCGAATGTGTTCCGCCGGTGGACGAACCCGATGTCGGGCGCGGCTGGCGAGAATTGCACATCCGGCCTGAGCATGCCGGTCATCGTCTCGGTGAGCTGGCCGTTCTCGTTTTCGACGAACCGGGCCGGACCGCCAGGCGCAGTGAACAACCGCTCCACGATCTCCCGGACTTCGCGGTGCTCAGGCTCGGTGGCGCGAAAGCCGGGGGCAAGCTGCGGCAGGCGGCGAGTGGCAACGAGCACGCCGCCGCCGCGCGCGAACTCGTCGAGCGTCCTCAGCGTGTCGACCGGAATGCGCTCGATCCCCGGAAGCACGACGGCCCGGTACCGGTTCGGGCCGAGGACCAGCGCGCCGGGCTCGGCATGCCCGATCTGCCGCAGCACCTGGTCGTCGAATACGTCGAAGTTGTAGCCGGCCTCGAGCAGGCGCGCGATGACGTCCGACCCGAGTCGCTCGGAGAGTCGGTCGATCAGGGACCCGACGCGCCCCGGCACGAGGTGGGCCCAGGCGTCGCTGATCGGAAGGTACAGCGCGACGTCGTTCACGGGTTGTCCCTGCCGCAGCATGAAACTCACCCGCTGCAGGTACCGGGCAACGTCCGGCATCACGATCCACCACGGGTTCTTCTCGTTGAAGACGCCGGCCGCGTAGAACCGCCAGCCGGGGTACTCGGCCTGCTCCGCGCTGTACGGCCAGCCGTGGCCGATCAGTTGATTGATCCCCTGGAGGAAGTGCAGATCGGCCTCGGCCTTGACGTCGAGCGGCGTCGCCCGGAAAGCGGGCGAGTGGAGCCAGGTCCACGTTTCCGACGATGTCACGGGGTGGCCGTAAAGATGGCTGGCCGAGGACGCCCAGCGGGAGGCGCGGAGAGTCTTCCACTGCGCGCCTTCTCCCTCGGGTAGGTCCACCTGCGCACTACTCGAGATCGTGGCGGGAGGAACGCCGTAGACCTGGGCACGGAAGCGCGTCCCCCACTGTTTCGCCCACTCGTGCACCGGGGCCAGGAAGCGCTCGTCGAGCAGTTCGGTGAGCGTCTGCCCCCAGTCGTGTCGCAACGCGGGCGTCTCGGGCCCCGCGTCGAATGCCAGTGCCGGCAGATGGGCTCTGAGGTCGTAGCCTCGCCGCTTGCGGAACTCGTCGAGGAAATCAGCGGTCCAGTCGGAGGCGAACACCTCGAGGCTGTCACAGAAGATCGCATACGGCGGGTGCGGCCCGAACGCCTGCCTCAGGCGATCCCCGACGTTCTTCAGGTAGTCGTCGGTTGCGGCGCGATCGTAGTGATCGAGCACGAAACCTTCGGCGCCAACCGCGGCCCGCTTCACCATCTGGCCGGTCCGGCTGGCGATAAAGAACAGCAGCTCGTGCGGCCCCTCCAGGTCGCCCGAGAGACCGACGGCGCCGCTCTCGATCTCGCTGACCTCGCGGACGAGGACCGGCGCTCGGGAGGCGCCAGTCGGGCGAGCGAGGAAAACGGCGATCAGCGCCTCGCCGGTGCTGAGGGCCGGCACCTTCACACGCTGCGAGTGCTCGGGTACCGCCACGCGCTCGACGCGGAGTCTCCCGGCAGCCTGACTGACACTCACCTGCGGCCCGCCATAGGGCCACCCGCTCCCGAGCGTCAGGTCGATCCGAAGCCCGAGCTCACTCCCCTTTTCCGCCACGAACCGCAACCTGTCGATGAACTCGTCGGAGAGGAACGCGAGGTTGCGGAGGCCACGTGGGGCATCGTCGAGCGCGACCGGATAGACGGGCTGCACCTCGACGCCACCGATGCCCCCTTCCTTCATGAGTCGCAGCTCGCGCTCCAGCTCCGGCTTCGTGACGGCGGGGCCGAACCACCACCACCGCATCATGATCCGAGAATCATCCGGCGGGCTCAGAAAGAGACGGCGGAGATCGGCCGCTTCCGGCGCGGCCGACGCTGTGGCAGCAGGCCGCTGAGGGCCCTGCTCCCTTGCGCTGTGACGCGTGGACGCGGACACGGCGAGCAGCGGTGGAAGGCCCGTGAGAACGAGCAGAAGTGCGAGGCGGGTTGCCGCGGACACCGAACGGGAGCCCCCACGTCGTGACATGGCCACGCTCCTCGCGCGAGCTGACGTTCCGAACTGCTGGTCGCCCGTCGGCGAGGCGACCGCGCGCCGTGCAGGTTATATCATTGTTCGCCGGCGAAGTCGCCGGCGCCGTCTTGACCGCGGATCGGGGGCGTGCTAAGAGGAAGGCGCGTCGGGCCATGTCGGACTCTCAAAGGGAGGACGCGAATGAACGGTGCCACCCGGCCACCCGCCTGTCGCAGGCTGTCGATTCCGCAGCTGCGGTGCATCGGACCTGTCCTTCTGGTGCTGCTCGTTGTGGTGCCGGCAGTGATGGTGGGGAGCGCCGACGAGCGCGCAGTGAGCCCGCAAAGGCAGGAGTTCAGCAGCTGGCCTGCCGGGGCTTCACCGCGGGAGATCGGCGAGCGCGTGGCGGAGAACTTCGTCGCGCGGCCTTTCGAGAGGCCGAACGGCTACATCATCTACCCGGAAGTCTGCACCTGGTACGGGTCCCTGACCCTTGCCCGTCTCACCGGCGACCGCGACCTGCAGGCCAGGCTCGTCAAGAAGTTCGACCCGCTCCTCACGCCCGAGGGCGCGAAGCACATCTCCCCGGAGGCCCATGTGGATTTCCGGGTGTTCGGCGCCGTGCCGCTCGAGATCTACATCCAGACCAGGGACCCTCGGTTCCTGGAGCTGGGCAGGAGTTTCGCAGACAAACAGTGGGAGACGACCACCGACGACGGCATCACGGCCGAGGCCAGGTACTGGATTGATGACATGTACATGATCACCGCGGTCCAGGTACAGGCGTTCCGGGCGACCGGGCAGGCCAGGTACATCGACCGCACGGCCAAGGCCATGGTGGCGTACCTCGACAAGCTGCAGCAGCCCAACGGCCTCTTCTACCACGCGCTCGATTCGCCCTTCTACTGGAGCCGCGGGAATGGCTGGATGGCGGCGGGCGCCACCGAACTGCTTCGATCGCTCCCGAGGAACCACCCGGCGCGGGCGCGGATCATGAGCGGCTACAAGAAGATGATGGCGACGCTGCTCTCACTCCAGGGCGAGGACGGCCTGTGGCGCCAACTCCTCGACCATCCGGAAGCGTGGCCCGAGACATCGGGAACGGGGATGTTCACCTTCGCCATGATCGCGGGAGTCAAGAGCGGGTGGCTCGAGGCGAAGACTTACGCCCCGGCTGCAAGGAAGGCGTGGCTCGGGCTGGTCAAGTACATCGACGCGAATGCCAACATCTCGAACGTCTGCGCGGGCACGCCCAAGGGATCGACCGTGCAGTACTACCTCGATCGTCCGCGAAACGTGGGGGATCTCCACGGCCAGGCGCCGGTCCTGTGGAGCGCATCGGCGC
>Ga0316624_10001125_pt1 | contig 10222 bp, 14 predicted proteins | sample OWC_Aug_N3_C1_D5_FD_207657 | JGI IMG/M metagenome (GOLD analysis project Ga0316624, IMG submission 207657) | Wetland soil microbial communities from Old Woman Creek delta, Ohio, United States - OWC_Aug_N3_C1_D5_A | ecosystem: Environmental > Terrestrial > Soil > Wetlands | place: USA: Ohio...
AGGTTTCTCTTTAAATGCTCGTATTGATCTTCTGGATAGCAAGAGAATTCTCATCTGTTCAGGTAAAATGTTAGCGTCGGCGAGATCTTCAAACTTTTCATTAGGCAATTCCTCGTGGATAATGGCTGTTTCCGGACATATTGCTATGCAATGGCCGCATATACAACACTGTTCAGGATATCGGACTTTTATCTCCCCACCTCCGCCGGCAATGGAGGTTAAGGCGAAAACATAATTGGGGCATTCATCAATACAAAATCCACATTTAGTGCACTTTGCTGAGTCGATTGATATCATCTTATTCACCTCAGTGCCTAACGACCCTGTAGAAAAGGTCACTTTTTTAAAAACGCTTCTTCTGCCGGATCAAAAATATGAAATTATTTCCTGTCATTGAAAGTCTTTGGGCCTGGTAATAGGGCGTGGTCACAACTTGTGAAAAAGCTCTGATGATTTTTGAGCCTGACCCCTCTAATTCTCCTTCGTCAGAGACCAATATCATCCAAGATTTTCGGGACGGCTTTTGTTACCGCTTTTTCGAAGTTAGTTTTGAAGTCGGCTACATACTGTTGAAGCTGGGCTGGATCCTTAAGTTTGTATCTCCCCGTAGCCATGCGGGCAACTACACGCCTTCGTGCTATTACATTATTAGTGCGAGGGTCCACAACCTTTATTAAGATTACGAAAATTACCCGGTGTCCTATAATGGCAGGTTCTTCGTAGCCTGCTTCCATGATAGCCGTAGGACTGTAATGGTTCATGATTGTGGAATGGTCAAAGATGGTGTTGTCAGGATTATACCATAATCGTGCGGCAGCATTTTTGTTCCGGATATTCTCTGGTAAAGAGACAATTTCATCTTCTTGAATCACATCCCTCCCTCTCTTGCTAAGTTCTTCCGCGAGCTTATCACCTAGAACAGCCTCAGGACGCCAATCGCCCCAAGCTTCCTTAATATTTTGTGCTAGTGCCGCCCGCTTGGACGCGGTAGCCGCTTCCTCAACCAGTACTCCAGCAACTCCGAACAACATTCCCCAACCACTTGGAGAAAGATACATATTGCCGGGAATTTCGACAGGTGCAACAGCGATTTCGCTTTCGACGCCGCCGTAATCCTGAGGTATTTTGACGGTGCTAGTATTAGCACACGCAGTAAGAGTAGCCAATGTCAAAAGAAACAACGTTCTCATTATTAGTATCATTAGAATACTCCTGTTTACGAGAATACATCCCGCCATGGATGAAAGATTTTGGGTCTAATAACCTGGCTTGGTCACAAGTTTTAAAAAAGCTTTGTTGATTGTTCAGGCATGATCCTCCTAATTCCTCTCTGGCATTCATGGAAAGTAATCGAGGATTCCAGCAAGTGCCTTGCCAATCTTTGGAAAGAAGAGTCCCAAAAGCCCGCCTATCAACCCTCCGCTCAGTATCCCAGGCCATATGGTCTTCAGTCCTATGCCAGAATCGGTGATCATTATGACTAAGACAGTCAATATTCCGCCAATAATGCAGCCGCCCACAAGGCCACCGAGGGTTCCAAGGCAGCGGATGAAGATCGTAAGTTTTGTATCTTCTTTCATAGCCTAACGGAATAGCTAAGGAGCGCGGCTTTTTGCCGCATCTCTCTTCAGTGATTTGTTGGCAGTTACTCTTAGGGAAGTTTTGCTTTGCGCTCAGACTTGGGTGCTTCTGCCTCCTTCTTTAAGACGCATCGGATTGATTCAGGGAATGAAACCGAAACCACATTGCCAATCTTGTAGGCAGTAAGCTCTCGAATAAATGACTCTAAAATCGGCTGCGCACCGCGGGCAGCCTCGTCAGAGAGCCTCAGCTTTCCGAGGATTTCCTCTGGGGTGATGTCTTCGCCTAGGTACACCAAGTAGCCTAGATCATATATCTTTCCGGTTTTAACTCCGACAAAATAATTCTTTCGGGGTGATTCCAAGCACGGGACTAGATGCTCGCCACGTAAAGTGGCCTTTCCATCTTTCGTCATTGAATGCGGAAGTTTCCTAGTAGTTATCATTTCTCTTGAGGCGCCAGTGATAGTAATAAGGTGCGAGGGCAATCAGCCCTTGCAAAAAAAACGCAGCGGCCTATTTCCATCGCCCTGGTTGACTTCTTAGTAAACGGTTTATTACCAATTTTAACCGCCGAAGTTCTTGAAGGTCTCAGTTTCCCCGTATTTCGGATAACGGCCCGGCACTTTTTGCAAGTTACGGCTTGCGGGTTCCCTGTTGCAATGCCCTCAACCCCGGCGCGGTGTGCGGCTTCACGGTCGCGGGGATTGCATGCGACCATACCGTCACCATTCAAGAAGTGCAAGTCTTGTGTCGTGTGGTTTCTTCTATGTCGTGACTTCATTTTTATTGTCTAACGAGTCTGTAGAAAAAGTCACCTTTTCTAAGAATGGCTTCTTCTGCCGGATCAAGAATAGGAAATTATTTTCTGCCATCGAAAGTTTTTGGGTTTGGTAATAGGGTTGGTTGGAACTTGTGATAAGGCTTCCTGATTGTCCAGACCCGACCCATTTTGTCCCGTGTCAGGGGCTGGCCCCTCATCCCCGGACGATGAGGAAGTAAACTCCACCAAGGTAAGCGATCCCTGCTTTCCCGATGGATGGAAACACGCTATCAGACCCCACCCAGCATGTCAACTCATAATTTTTAAGGATGTCCCCAAACCTCTCCTAGGTGTGACCGGTATGTTCTTTTGGATCTGCTTGGTCTAACAGAGTGAATTGTCTTGCTAGGCTGATAAAGGAATTATTGGTTAGCTGATTCCTCTCCCCGCTGGCCTTTTGGTCAAGAATTGTTGTCACCACCTTTGGGCGACTGCCCATAAATTCCTGACCCCGGATCCACAGTCAAAATCTCTAAGCTCTCTCTCACAGAAATATATGACAATATCGGCCTGCAACGAACAAAAAATGTCGCTTCCCTCTTCGTTATGAAAGGATCCAAAATATTTTTCGTTTTGATATTAGAGGGTTAGGCAGAATCAAGTTTGGTATAAAAAATGCTGCCTTATTCGAAGTCAAGGAGAGGGTGTAATCAATTCTCAACTCAATAAGGAGGACAAATGGGCAAAGCAATTGTGATTCTGTCTATTGTACTTGGTCTGGTCATCGTATTTGGTTTTATCGTTTTCTCCGAAAACATTTTCCGAAAGGAGATTAATAAACCGGTCGAAGAGAAAGAAACGATTAATTTTCTTAATGATTCTACATTCCCAGTTGTTACAACAAAAAGGGAATCCGCGGAACAAGACCGGGGAGAAGTATTGAAGAGAGATGAAATGGCAAACCGACCCGAACAAGGGGTTTATAAAACGGTTGATGAGAAAGGAACGATCAATTTTTCGGATAATCCTACATCCCCGGTTATTGCAACGAAAAAGGGAGCCGCCAAGCAAGATGGGGCAGAAGTATTGAAAAGAAATGAAATGGCAAATCCCCGCCCGATGACAGATGACAAAATAAAGACCGTCTTACTAACTATGCCAACATGGCGGGGTAGTGCATCAAGCAGCGGGGGAGGAGGAACGGTAAGAAGGGTTAAATCCTGACGTTCGACAAGATGAGTGTCAAGGGTTGACACTTAAAAAGAAAGTTTTCCGGAAAAACATATTTTCGAACCTAGATTCTTTTTATCGATACATAAGAAGAATGGCAATCCAAGCAACCAACCCCACTCCCCCGGCTATCTGTGACGCAATAAGAATTCGCCAATATTTAAGGGACAAACGATTTTCCACGCAGATTCGTTTGTATTCACTCCATTGTTTGAATTGGTCCCACGGGAGAGCGGACCAAGCGGCATTCCGTCCATATCTTTCAAGGGTGGGAGTCACTTGCTTCATATGAACCACCATGCCGGTAATTATTGATATCGCAAGAAATGTCCAAGTGGAGATTATGATTGTATCTCTCATGCCTTTATTCTCAAATCTAATGAGCCTATAGAAAAAGTCACTTTTTTATAAGAATCGCTTCCTCTGCCGGATCAAAAATGGAACGTTTTTCTCTCATCGAAAGTTTTTGGGTCTGGTAGCAGGGCATGGTCACAACTTTTGGCCGCAACGCACCCCGCACCCCGCAAGCCCCGCCCTGCAGGCGGGGGGAAGGGGAACAATATAAACAAAACTTCCTTTGCTCGCATTCTGCTCGCCACGGCGTGCTCGGGAAGCCCTGCCCTGTGGGCGGGGAGCTTCACAAAGCCTTGGTGATTGTTGAAACCTGCCCTCCTTAATCCTTACTTGTCGTTCACCACCTTGTCTCATGTTGCGGCCTGACCCCTCTATGTTTTTATTCCTTTTCTAAAAACTGATTCTTCTGCCGGATCAAAAATAGGAAATTATTTTCTGCCATTGAAAGGTTTGGGTCTGGGAATACAGCCTGGGCTCAGCTAAAAATAGCTTTGGTGATTGTCGAGACCTGACCCTCTTAATCCCTACTACTCCGCCTTTTCTGCCGCCTTTCCTTTCTCTGTTAACCAGCATGCCCGATAGGTGTCACCCGCCACAGTTCCCCCCAGTCCTGTTTCGGCCAAGCCCTTCTGACAGAGCGATTCAAGCACCGCCCTGTCCGCTTTATTGCGGCAGACCTTGTTAATAAATGTAGCGCGCTTGTAAGCGCCCCCGGTGTACTGATTATTTGCGATTCTGCTAAGCATGTTTTTTTCTTCTGGAGTGATTTCCATAATAAGAACTCTCTTGTTGGGGTGTCTTAAGTATTCCCCACACAGCTCTTATATTTGATGATGGCAATAGTGTAGACTTGACACTCCTCGCTTCTCTGCCCCTACTTTGGCAGTTCAAATGTTCCTCGTATTGAATAACAAGCACGATACGTGCCTTCCGCCAATGGCGAACGCCTCGTAATGGAAACGACGTCTCCTCCGCCGGTGATCCCTTTCCACTTGCCGGTTCCATGAAGGAACTTCAATCTCCAGCTGGGCTTCGCAAGAGGACCGACGGTTGTAGTCTCGGTGAAAATGAGATCCCCATTCACATCGGTTATCTTAGAGTACCCACGCGCGTCCACTTGACCAGCTGAAATGCGTGAAACACCAAAGAAGTGATAAAACAAACTGTCAAAAACCTTGTTCTCTTGATTACTGATAGTGACGCCTTTGAGCTCAACACCCAAGAGCGTCAATTCATCGGTCGATGAGAGGGCGGAAACCGGCCCAGCGACACAAAGTGAAATGTCGAACGGTGTTTCGGCGCGCGCTTCGGACATTGACAGACTTATGGCAAGTACAGATATCAACAATAAAGTTTTTGTAATCATCGTGCCTCCTCTCGTGATGCGACTAACGAGCCTGTAGAAAAAGTCACTTTCTGAAACGCTGCTTCTTCTGCCGGATCAAAAATAGGAAATTATTTTCTGTCATCGAAAGGTTTTTGGGTCTAGTAACAGGGACTGGTCACAACTTTTGAAAAAGCTTTCTTGATTGCTGAGACCTGACCCCTCACCCCAATATGGGCAATCAACCTGAATGTCAATATTTAAGTCTGACCCCATAGCTTCTTTCCTTCTTAATCTTATTTAAGAATCTTGACGGTCTCTTAACCAGCGTGAAAAAGCCGCCAGGCTATTTCATGTCAGTGTTCAAGAGCAATGTTAGAAATCAGTCCAAATCCATAAGAGCCCACACGATGCCCTTGACAACTTCTTTCATTTTCTTAAAATCCAGAGTTTCAATCGTGTCAGTCGCCTTGTGGTAATTGGGGTTTCGATACGGAGATGTATCTGTGACCATCACTGCCTTGTAACCGAACTTCCAGTAATTGCGATGATCTGAATCGGCCACACCGGCAATTAACGATGGTGGGGCGTTCAGACTACTTACAGGAAGTGATGTTTTGCTTATACTCCTTTTTACATTTTTAATGAGCCGTTTACTTTTGCAATTGCCGACTACACCGATAAAATCGCCCTTATTTGGATAGAAATGCTTCAACAATGGATGAAGGGGATATTTTTGGGAATTTTCTTTGTCCGTGAAATAGCCAAGCATTTCAAGAGAGATCATTGCCCGAACTTTGATTCGCCGGTCGGACATGGACTTCGCGTGGATATAGCTACCCATGTTCTCGGTGTCGAAATATGGAGGTTCCTCCAATGTATATGCAACAAAGTCAAAACGAAAGTCTGACTTTGCTGCATAGGAATTCATAAGTCGTGCGACTTCCAAAAGCACTGCCACACCACTGGCATTATCATCGGCTCCTGGCTGGTTGCCACAACAATCATCAGGGTGGCTAGAAGGATCGTGGAGGCCACAAACATCGTAATGGGCTCCTACAATTATCCGGGTGGGCTTATCTGCATTCAGTGTGGCAATGAGGTTTGAATATTCTCTTCCGTCGACCTTAAATGTTTGTATCTCACTCCTTAACCCATAGGCAGAGAAACGGTTCTCAAGATATGATACTACCGAATTCAGTGCTTCCGGGTTAAGGTATTTACGATTTGGCTCAAGTTTTGTCAGATAATCAATAGTTGATCTTAGATTCGGAATGCTGACTTCAAGTTCAGAATAGTAATTTCCTGCCTTGCCAATCGTAGCACATCCAAAAATGATAATTGAAAAGACAACTAAAGACAGGGTTTTTGTTTTGAAATCCTCTTGGTTCATAGTTTATTTCCTCCGGCCCAACGATTTGCATAACCTGCGCGGCAGTCGCCAATGCTAAAACCTGACGCGGCTACATACCAAGTGAGCCTAACGAGCCTGTAGAAAAAGTCACTTTCCTAAGAATCGCTTCTTCTGCCGGATCAAGAATAGGAAATTATTTTCTGCCATCGAAAGTTTCTGGATCTGGTAATAGGGCGTAGTCACAACTTTTGACAAAGCTTTCGTGATTGTTAATGGGTGACCCTCCTAATTCAATATTGTCACATGTTGCGGCCTGACCCCTCTACGTTTATGATTTCTGCGAACCGCCCATTGCGGACCCGCATGATGGGTGGTGTGGGGAGGGACGGCTAATTACCGTCCCTTACCCGATTAGCCGTCCTCATTGAGGCGAGCACGGCGGGCAGCCTCCTCAACCTTGAACGAAAAGGTTGATGGTTGCACCTTAAACAGAACATTGGACAGGTCTATGGTAGCCAGATATTCACTGCTTGAGATGCAGCAAACCGATCAGGCATATCTATACCGGGCCAATGTCTTTGACCCCCATAAGAACGTTACGATTACTGCCGTAATTGTAATGATCGAATAACCAACAGCCGCGTCGGCCAGCTCGAAATGAGAACGACCACCAGGAAAGACGCTTCTACCGGTATTGCCCATGGCATGAAAGAGGATGACCCCGAATACGCTCCTGCCCGTGTTGTTATAGAGCCAAACATACAGGATCCGAAAACCAACCGTAGCGAGGAATCCCCACGCCATCAATGTTGGAGTCTGGCCTATTTGAATCATCGACGGAAAATGCCATATCGCCCACACCGGCCCCACAATAAGGCAAGTCGTTAGTGCACTCCATCGATCTTGCATGGGATCAATGGCATATCCCATGTAACCCAGCTCTTCACCCGCAGCGGCGATAAAGAATCCAATAAAGAGTAGCGGTGTCAGAAGGGGAATATGCCATTCGGCGGGGAGCGGTAGCCCCATCAGGCGCATTACCCCGTAAGTCAGGATGTATAAAAGAGGCATCAGGAAAATGATGGGCACATACCAGATCTTTTGCTTGATTCTCTTATAATCGAAGGCTCTCCTCAGTAGCCTCTTGACCCCACCAAAGTTCTCTTCTCGGTAAACAAGGATCGAAGCCGCGATGAGCGGAACAAAAGTGGCCCCAATGTCAGTCACTGGAAGATTATCCGGAAGGTCTTCGACTTTGACCGTGGTGCTGAGCACCCAAAATGGAATAGTAAGGGCGAAAACCAACAAGAAGAAGATCAAAGGAGATCTGCTTATTGATGTACTTGTGTTCATGATCTTACGACTTCCATTAGTTTCTCCTGCAACTAGCGGCTAACGAGCCTGGAGAAAATGTCACTTTCTTCAAAACTGTTTCTTCTGCCGGATCAAAAATAGGAAATTATTCTCTGTCATTCAAAGTTCTTGGGATAGGGCAGGTCACAATGTTTGAGATAGCTTTGGTGATTGCTGAGACCTGACCCTTAGTCCCCCCTTGTCGTTCACCACCTTGTCTCATGTTGCGGCCTGACCCCTGTATGTTTCTTTAGCCATCTTTGGTCTTATTTTTCGGGAAAACCAATGCGTTTTCGACAGCCTTGCGTACATGTCCGTTAGGATCACTGGTCAATGATGAAAGTGTGGACATGTCAGATTCGTTGCCGAAACGTAAGACGAGTTCAATAGCCCACAGGCGATAGCGGGGCATTACAGCAGAGATCCATGACTTATAAAGTGTCCGCCAATTGTCCTTGTCCACATTGAGGTATAGAGACCAAGCCGCTTCCTTTTGAACCGCTTCATCACCATCTTTTAAAAAAAGTGCATAGACCAAGTCAAAATTAACAGATGTCCACATTTGTCCTATGGCGCGCACAGCCGCCTCTCGGTTCGAGCAATTCCTGTCTTTTAAATGGGCAGCAACATCTTCGTTCAATGAAGTTAACCGAAGTTTTCCAGCGGCAGCCAAAGCAGCCCTCACGACATATTCTGATCCATCCTTCATCAGTTTTCGTAGGATCGGTTCTGCTTTGTATCCAAGCTTATGTTCAGCTATGGCGTTAAGCGCCGCCTGCCTTATCGTCCAGTCATGGTTACTTACTTTTTCGAACAACATAGACAGCGACTCCTCCGTCCCAAGTGTCGAAAACTGTTTGAAGGCTTCCCACGCCTGCGGACCGGGCTGTTCAGTTTTCTTCTTAAGATCTTCCAGTAATTGATTCTTCATAAAGGCTAACGAGCCTGTAGGGAACGTCACTTTATTAAAAACTGCTTCTTCTGCCGGATCAAAAATGGGAAATTAGTTTCTGTCATCGAAAGTTCTTGGGTCCGGCAACAGGGCTAATCACAACTTTTGGCCGGAACGTGTCCCGTAAGCCCCGCCTTGCAGGCGGGGTCAAGGGGCACAATATGAACGAAACTTCCTTTTCCGGAAGCCCAGCCCGGGGCGGGGAGCTTCAAAAAGCTTTGGTGATTGTTGAGATTTGACCCTCTTAATCTCCCCTAGCTTTTAAGTTCCTTTTTGACATGGCATAAGTAGGCGAAGTCTTTAGGTGCACCGCCTACTTTTGGCGCTAGACTCAGCTCCACCTTTATAACCGCACTGGCAGCTCCTAGGGCTGCACCCAAGGCCAAAGGCAAACCTGCCACTGCGGCCACTCCAGCCCCCGCCGCAGCCTTCTCAAAAATGGTTGGCAGGTTTAATTCGACCTTAAAACCGGAGATTAATTTACTGGTCCATGACTGATCCGCGGCGCGATCTACATCGTTTATGGATTTCTCTAATCTTTGAATAGCGACGGTCTTGGCTCGTGGAATATCACCCGATTTAGATATTTCGAGGTAGAGTTCGTCTATGTAGGTGCGGAACGCGATCAATTCATCACGATATCGCTCCTTAAAGGACAAAATATCCTCCAATGAAACATCCACCCCGGGTGATGGGAGAGCATTGTATAGCTCAATTTCGAGCGACCTGGCAGGTGATGAAATTTCATCGGGTAGATATAATCGCGGGCCACTTTGGGCAATTGTCCATTTTCCTGGTTCTGCTGTGTTCAACTGACGAGCTGCGATAGCTTGGCATAGTACGTATGCCATTCCGATGTTTCCAGCAAAACTCGGTAGATTGATGATTGTTCGTTGCATGACACCGGCATCTATTAAGGACTGAACATCGGGAGACGAGCCAATGTGGATAAGGTTATTGTTTGGGTATTCGATCCTGTCCCAATAGAGCAAGTAGTGACGCAGGTGCTCTGGTTCAATGCCAACTAGGCCAGGAAATTGTAACGACCGACCATCGAAAGTAAAGTACGGAGAGATAATCACCCCTCGTTCCATAATCTAATCCTCTCGAAGTTAACGAACCTTCAGAAAAGGTCACTTTTTGAAACGCTTCATCTGCTGGATCAAAAATAGGAAATTATTTTCTGTCATCGAAAGGTTTTTGGGTCTGGTAATCTGCCCGGTCTCAGCCTTCCCAACGTACCAACCGATGAATCGAACGGGTCCCGCTCCTTATTTCTTCAATTTCTTCTCAACCTTAACCCATCCGTCTA